>Ga0078972_1007046_pt1 | contig 25646 bp, 26 predicted proteins | sample YelNatPaOPGAMG01_FD_67568 | JGI IMG/M metagenome (GOLD analysis project Ga0078972, IMG submission 67568) | Hot spring thermophilic microbial communities from Obsidian Pool, Yellowstone National Park, USA - OP-RAMG-01 (SPADES assembly) (version 2) | ecosystem: Environmental > Aquatic > Thermal...
AGAAATCAGCCCTAGAAACCCTGTTTCACCTATTGTTTTTGAAAAAATACTAGTAGCACCTCTAAGGTGTAAAATTTGTTAATATAACAATCTAAAATATTATTTTTGTATCGTATAATCCGTTGACTTATGCGTGTTTTCTTTTAAGAATTAAACTAACTATGCCTGGCCGACCTCATCCATTATTAACCGGGAATATTTATCATATCTATAATAAAACTATCGAAAGAAAAATAATTCTTGTCAATGAAATCAGCGATAAATTTCTTCAAACAGCCCGCTATTACCGTTCTACCTCCTCAATTTTACGTTTCTCTACCTTTCAATAACTCTCACCCGCACTCTTTCATTATTACGAGAAAAAAGTCTTTGGTCGTCGAACATTTAGAGTTTCTATCCTTGCCTACTGTCTGATGCCCACTCATTAGAACAACTTAAACATGTCTCCCGATATATCCATCTTAATCCCTATTCGGGCAGACTAATTAGCCAAATAAAAAAAATAAGAGATTATATCTATTGTTCATTTCCCGAATATCTGCAACCGGCGAAAAACAACCTTTGTGATCCTAGTTTAGTTCTTTCGTTATTTAACAACAGCATAAAAAAATATAAGGCGTTTGTTTTAAATAATGCCGAACATCAAAAAACACGTGAATATTGTAAGTACTCAAATAAGTGGTAGAGAAAAATAAAATAATCCAATTTACACCTCTAAGGTATAAAAATAACACTTCTTCCGTGTAAAGCCAAATGAAAATGTTACCGAAAGCCAATCGTTATCTCAAATGATAATGTTACCGAATGGCATCTCTCCTTTCTTTCTGAAATGAAAAAGCATGCAACTATTAGAAATGGCGGCTTGCCTACGGGGGGTAACAGCACTTTCTCATGAGCGACGAGCCGTTCGTCATGGCACAAGTCTGGACGAGGTCAAGGTTTTCTCGTGAAGCGTGAGGCGGACATCTTCGGTCAGTTCTTGTGGAGCGCAAGGTAAAGTTGGGGCGAATGATGATCAGTGCTCTACCGAGCGGTCAAGCCAGGTTTGAATTTCCTGGCACAGATCATCGCTGGGGCGAGGCGAAGTGTAAAGTGAGGTGGAAGGAGGAGTATAATTTATAGAGAAGCTGGTCTGCTTTTCTCGTTGCGCTTTATCAGAGATGGTTGGGCATGGAGTCACTCAGGAAGATGTCTCGAAACCTATTCGCTGCGGTGAACAGGTATAAGCTAAACGCAGCTTTTGGTTACCGCAAGAACTTTCATTACGAAAGCTTGTGGGGTAACCGATACAAACCTATAAAATAGATATGGGCAATTGTTGCCAAAGAATCAGAAACACTCGCTGTAGTGATTGTTTACACGTTTTATTTTTAGCATGGAGGAGAACCGATGAGGGTAACGGATAACCCTGAAGTCGAAGCCCTAACCATCCGCATGAGCGATGAGACGGCTGAGGTGACCACCCAGCCGTTGAGTGAAGAAGTTGCCTTCAACTACTCTCCCAACGGGCGCAGCGTTGGCATTGAGATTCTGGATACCTCCGAACACATCTTCGGTCTGAATACAGAGCGCAAGATCGCTCTGGAGAATCACATCCCGATTATTAAGTAGAGAGCTGATCTTTTTCATCGAAACGAGACAGGAGAAGGAGACCACAGTGAATAAAGAAGAGACCATTCGTCGGTTAGTTGAACATCGGGAGGAACTTGTCCGATTCGGTGTCAAATCTCTGGCACTGTTCGGTTCGGTGGTCAGGGATGAAGCCCAGCCGACCAGTGATGTGGACCTCTTGGTGGAATTTGATGGTCAGGCAACGTTTGACCGATACATGGACCTCAAATTTTATCTGGAGCAGTTGCTGGAATGCCGGGTAGACCTGGTCACGCGCAAAGCTCTCAAGCCGCGGATGCGTCCTGTGGTGGAAAAGGAGGCACTGTATGTCACGTGACCCGCGACTATATTTGGATGACATCCGTGAAGCTTGTGAGAAGATCATGCGCTACTCGAAGGGGTTAGACCTGAATCAGCTTGTACAGGACGAAAAGACCTTCGATGCCGTTGTACGCAATCTCGAGATCATTGGCGAAGCGGTTTAGCACATACCACCTGAGATGCGAGCACGTTACCCCGATGTAGAATGGCACAAAATTGCCGGTTTGCGGGACATTGTAGCCCACGAATATTTTGGACTGGACGAAGACATCTTATAGGATGTGATTCAGCATCAGATTCCCGTACTTCTTGATTGGATTCAGCAGATTCTGGCCGCAGAAGATGGATGAGGATAGAATGTCTGACAAAGTGGAGACACCCGGTGCTGTAACGTCATCTTACCCACCAGCAATACACCCTAGCCGCCATTGACGGCATCATCCTCTGCGGCAGGCGACAGGATTGGTCTCAACTGTGCAAGTCAGCGAGCGCCGAGAGCGCCGTGCTTGAAAAGATCCTGTGTATTTGTCAGACCCAGGTTGCTGATCCTTACTCCCAGCGTTATCACTTTTGGAAAGCCTATGCCGAACGATACCCTGCCTGTATGGGAATAGGTGGTCGGCGATATTCTGTCTATACCGCAAACACTGGATCAATCGAAATATCATTTGGCAGCAAAGAACATTTTCATTTGGCTTGACGCGGGAGTGCATTGCTTCATAATTATTGTAACTTTATACAATATCGTTGCCTCAAAAAAGATGTTACTTTACGACAATACACCTAGATTGTCGGTGGAGCAAATGAGACAACAAAGCAAACGCGGGTTTCATGCAGAAGTTCAAGTAAAGTACCTGAAAACCAGCAGATCAGAAAAGGTTAATATACTGGACGAATTCCGTATTCTCAAGCACGGCTACAAGCATTGTCCATCATCGCGCAAGCCCAATATCCCCCCACACCCTAACCCTCGCGAGCGGGGGAATGGGGAGTAGTGCGATCACGACAATGTTGTTCTTTTACTTTTTTTAACCCCGCTGCAAGTTGCAGCAGGAGGAGCTTGCAATTTCTCCTACTTGGGGTGCGATTCCCCAAAGCGCGTCTCTTCGACGGCGGTGTCTGGCGAGGAGGCATACCTCTTGCATCTTCCTCTCTCAACCACCAGCGGATTTATCCTCAGCCATCGCTTACTAAAAGCGGTTGCAGGGGATCTACTGATGGCAACGGACACAATCCGTTGAGAGAGGGGGTTGCATAAAATGGTTGCTATTGCCATCATTGTTGTTGTCGGAATCTTATCTTGGGGAGGTTGGGTATTGCACTACGCAATCACCCAGTACCCCGAAGACCAACGGCTTCAATGTGTCACGTGTCGTTGAAGCTACAAGCAAAAAAGGAGCAAACAGCTCCCTTTTTTCTTACGAAAGCAATTAATTCTCTCCTCCAACATTAGCTAGAAGCTTTCTTAGAAAAAATCAGCCATTTTTTAAGCAGCCAATTAATCAGGAAGGACAAAGTAAAGGTCATCAAAAATAACCCACAAAAAATTGAGAAGGTTAAGAAAATGGAAGTATCTCCGAAAATGGCAAATATGAGGTTGCCAATTTGCCCAAAAATGATACCGATCACGGATGAGAGAATGCAGGAGATCAATGGAATGACAACCAACAGCATAAAGCGTTTATTTTTAGGCCGAGGAACGGAGGAAGCCATGATGGATTATTTTCCTTTCTTATTGTTTTCGGATTGATGGAGCGTTTCTAATTCTCCCTGACTTTTCAAATGGCATACAATCTCATTTGCTGAATTGGACAACGACAGGGTAGTTTCATTGCTAACAGCTAAATTCAACCAATCATTTGACTGTGTACTCCAGATCAAAATATCCTTCGGGATTTGGTGGGTATTCAGCTTTTGGAGCAGCTCCACGATACGCAAGGGTCCATGTAAAGTTTGCTCCTGCCTGTAAACGCACCAATCCTCAATCGAGCCAGGATGAGGCAGCCTTTTGATACCACCAGTTCTGCCAACGGTTAACAGGATAGCTTCACCTACTCCGCAACCAGCAAAGACCCACTCATCGTGTAGTCGGTCATACCACATCCATTGCCTTAGGTTTGGATGCAAGAAGGCTTTACGTTCTCCCAGAGTAATAATCCAATCCTCCAGAGTGCCAAAAGCCTGTTCAAAACTTAATGTGCCGTTTTGTAACTGTACTGTGCGTTGTTCTAACTGACGTTCTAATGCAGCCTGTGATTGTGCTTGCATGATAAAACCTCCTTAGGGAATAGAAAGCCTTTCTGTAAATTCATCGCCCATGTAGTCTTTCCACTCTTTTCGGACTTCTTGCCAGGGACGTAGAATAGGGGGGTGCTTGCCAGTGTTGTGCTGGTGAAAATCAACCCCCCACTCACTACCGTCTGGCAGGGTGACTTTGATCAGGGTGTGGTTGTCGTCATTCAATTTATCGAACCAATCCAGTATTCCCTGCGGGTTGCGGGTTGATTTTTCTTCAAAAACGTACCCCTCCGCCTTAGCCTTCGAGCCGTACTTTTCGGCAATAATACTTTTCACTTTTCCTAAGGTTTCATTCACATAATCCCCGCAAGTGAATCCAGTTGAATGTGTCACCAAACCGACAGTATTATCCCATCCAATATTAGTTATTTTGGATAGACCATCAAAAATCAAAGTGGGATCACCCTGTAAAGGATTAACCACATAAATATTCTTGTCGAGCAATTCCTTGTTGATGGCTTCCAGGTCGTTTTTCAAGTCAGTAAGTTTGGTTTCTGCTTGCAGCTTAACCAGTTCTTCTGCCTTGTTTTGCAGTTCAGCTTCGTTTTGTTGCAAGGCTTGTTTTTCCGCCCAATACAAGTCTTGATTGCTACCCGTAGCAGGTGTGAAAGCTGCCGCCGATTGTGTAACACTGGCTATCGAGTTGCTAGAACCAAAGAGGGAAAACAGCGAAGAGATGACCGCACCAGCCATTGCGCCAGCAACAGGCACAACCAGACTGCCCAGTGCGACCGCGGCGGGAAGGCTGAATTGACCATTTGACGAATCGGATGGCATAGATTGGTCAGCAGGTGTTTCGGGTTGTGCTGGAATAGTATCCCCTTGTTCAGTGGGTGATATTTCTTCAGGAACGACGGGCTGAACTTCATTTGGCATAGGTTCATATAGTCCGTTATGAATGGCAGCCTGATGTAGGGCTTCGGCTAGCGGAAGCGCGTTTTCACTATCACAAGAGGCTCTTTTTTCATCTTCCGCGCTATGATTTCCTGAACAGTCATAGCCAATCATTGACCTTACCGAAAAGGTAATCGGCATTCCATCAAATTCAATACCATTTTTTGGTGTCCATACTAAATCGCCAAGATGATTACCGTCATAGCGGGCACATCCCTCCATTTCGTGGAAAGTTATTGATTGCCACCCCAAACTTTCACATGAATTACCTAATAAAATCTGTAAGTATTCTGTTAATTCAACAGGAGAACCGACATTATTGATACCAACATTTTTAGACCTTTTCATTGTCCAATCCACCGATTCCCAAACAAATCCGCCACCTAAAGACCGATTCGCTTCTTCCAGTGTGGCTTTAATACGATCATCAATAGATTGGCTCGAATGGGCAGCCTGAACACTTTTGGGGGTTAACAAGACGGTCATCAAGGCAAACACGACAAAGGTTAGTATGAGCATGTTCAAACGAAAAATTTGTTTCATGTGTGTACAGAAATCCTTTCTGTGAAAGGTTCGGAATACTCCAATTACCTCTTGAGGAAATATACGTGGTTTACTCCATTATATAATAATTTTATGTCAATGGTTTTGCTTGGATTTTCTTACAAAAATGTAAGTTACGATTGAGATTTATATTTTCTAAGATATTTTTGAAAATCGAATGATAGGCTAGAGTGGCTACCCGCCTCGAAAAGTCTTCCCAGACTTTCTGCCGCAGAAGAACGCCAAAGAGATTTCCTCTTTCGTTTTTCTGCGTTTTTTGTTTTTAACATCTGATGCGCAGCGGTTTCTACCGACGGGTGCAACTCCTGAACAGCAACCATTTAACCACTCCTCGCTTGACATCTCTCCCCTGCTGGTGTATCATGCCTGTTGATAATGATTGAACCAATTGCAAAAAACCTCCAATCCATTACACCGTTTTCAACAGCACGGATGCTTCTCGAGCGCGAACTTTTTGCTTTCGAGAGCCACACTCTGGTTGCCTTACTTGGCATCGACATCAGCCGCGCCTCCCACCTTCTGGCGCGCATGGAACGCGATGGTCTTATTGCCCGCTTGGAGCGCGGCAAATATGTTTTGATTGGCTTGACTCCGGAGCAGACCCTCTCCAACACGCTCTTCCTCAGCAATCAGTTTGTCACCCCCTCCTACGTCTCTTTCTGGTCGGCACTACACTTTCACGGCTTCACAGAACAGGTCCCACGGCAAGTCTTTCTAGCCGTGACCCGTGCGAAACGTCCGCTTACCTGGCGTGGAACCACCTTCCGTTTCGTCCACCTGCAGCCACACGCCTTCTTCGGTTACCGCCGAGAAACCCTTGGTGGGTTGCCCGTCACCGTGGCCGACGAGGCCAAAGCCCTGGTGGATAGTCTCTTCCTGCCTCAGTATGCCGGAGGCGTGAGCGAGGTGGCCAAAGCCCTGCACAATGCCTTGCAGAACAAATTGGTGAGCGCCGACGACCTGATTGACTACGCTCGCCGCCTGGGGAACGCCAGCCTGGAAGCACGCCTGGGCTACCTGCTCGAAGCCTTGAACCAGCCCAGCGACGGCCTCACCCCACCGACGGGTCCTGTGCGCCTTGATCCGCGCCGACCGCGCGGGGGGGACTATGACCCTCGCTGGCGGCTCTACCTCAACGTCCCAATTGAGGCACTCTTCCCTGAAGGAGTCGGTTGACATGTTGACCCGCGCCCAACTCCAGCGTCTGGCGCAGCGCAGCGGCATCGGTCTGCAGGCGCAAGAACGGGATTACGTTCAGTACTTGCTCCTATTCCTGCTCTATGGTCGTTCGCAGGCGTTAATATTCAAAGGCGGCACAGCGCTGCGCATCGCCTATCGCGGCAACCGCTACTCTGAAGATCTGGATTTCAATGGTCCACCCGACTCGGCGTTCCTGCAAGAATTGTGGGGTAGGGTAGTGAGTGGGCTGAGCGATTTTGGCTTGACCGCTGAGGTGCGCAATAACTGGCAATCGGAAGTTGGTAGTAGTTTCGATGTCAGTTATCAAGGACCGCTCTATGACGGTCGCGATCGTACGAAAGGTAAGGTCCGCGTAGAAATAAACCTGCGAAGGGAAATGGTGGAAAGCCGCGCTGTGCTTGTCACGGCCGAATACGATGACCTGCGCCCGTTCGTTGTGCAGGTACTCACGCTGGAATATCTGCTAGCAGAGAAAGTACGTGCCTTCTTGGTGCGCGGCAAACCGCGTGATCTGTATGACCTCTGGCTATTTACCGGACAGGATATCAGGCTCGATCCTGATCTAGTGCGCGCCAAACTAGCGCTCTACGACCTGACGCCTTCCGCCGCTCTCCTGGAGAAAGCCTTCCGCCAGGCGGCAACCGACTGGGAAACCGACCTGCGAGCCCTCCTGCCGCGCTTCGTGGCCTGGGAGACGGTCGCACCACTGCGAGAGCAACTCACCCATCTGCTCTTTTGATTCCTTCTAGTCGAGGTGACCTATGGTCTTTTGCCTATGGCATGCCATCGCGTCCAGGGGGTGTGTCAAAAGGGTGAAATTTACTATTCGGATAGCTTGAAATGGGAGTCATCTTAGAAATATAGCCTTTTTATGAAGCGAATATATGGAATTATTGTAAAAATAGGGCTCAACGTGGGAGACTATAAATTGGCTATCTACTTTTGACACAGCCTCTTGTCATTCAATTCCAAAATGATTTTGGCGGGTAGTTCCCCATTGATAATACCCCCACTTGCCGTTCAGACAGCTTGTAAAAATAGGAGATGATTTCCATCTTCAGTATCAGGTCTGAATCAAAGGGCGGACGACCATACATACCATAACATTAGTAAAGCTTGATTAAGCGTCGGGGTAAAACGTTACCATGGAATCTGTTGTTTAGGTTTACATAAAAAATGATTCTTTGGCACGATGTGATAATTCAAAAAATTACCGAACAAATTCAAATTCTTCAAGTCTATACAAAAGTCTCTTTTTCTATATGAGTCTGCTGCATCAGATTGGCTTGCTTTTGGCTGCTATCTCCGACTACAAGCAGTATATTAAAGTCTGACAATTTGTTCAATTAATTATTTGTTTTTCAACACTCTCGACCTTGTATAATCCTTTAAATAATGATTTAATGGGATTAATCAATAATATAATTGGTAGGTAAATGGAAGAACAACAATTACGCCAGATTTTAGATTACATTAATAAAGGCGAAATTTCTCTTGAAGAAATATTATTGGCAATTAATGAAGCGCCATATGAAACCTTAGAAAATTATGCTAAACTTGACTTATTACGTCCTATTCGGAACGGATTTCCTGAAGTGATATATGGTGAAGGAAAATCTAATGAGCAAATAACAAATATTTTTATACACCTAATAAAGCACTCATCCCAAGTTATGGCTACACGGGTATCAGCTGAAATGGCTTCTTATGTTCAAGATAGAATCCCTGACCTTGTATACAATCCACTTGCTCGAATACTCTATTTTGATGCAGAAAAGAATCGAGAACGTAACAAGGGTATTGTGGTAATCACAGCAGGTACTTCAGATATTCCTGTTGCTGAAGAAGCTGCATTAACCGCAGAAATTATGGGAAATCAGGTAGAACGTATTTATGATGTGGGGGTTGCAGGATTGCATAGATTATTGAGTTTTTTACCTAAATTACGAATTGCCAATGTTGTGATTGTTATTGCTGGAATGGAAGGGGCACTGGCGAGTGTAGTTGGTGGGTTGGTTTCTTGCCCAATTATTGCAGTGCCAACAAGTGTTGGTTATGGTGCAAATTTTAATGGTCTATCAGCTCTTTTATCAATGCTTACTAGCTGCGCTATGGGAGTTGCTGTGGTGAATATTGACAATGGATTTGGTGCAGGAGTAGTAGCATCTCGAATTAATCAAATAGCGAAGAATAAACAATGACTTACTTAGAATCTATTAGTAACAAATTATACGAACAGAAAGTTGATAAAAAAACATTAGAGAAATGGCAAAGTTTGATACATAAATTACAAACATTGGATTCCGCAATAATATCCTATTCAGGTGGAGTTGATAGCACTTTTTTAGCATATGTTGCTTCTTTAGTGATGGCTGAACGTTCATGTGCAATCTATATAAATACAGGCTTAGACCCAGTATATCAAAAAAATTTAGCAAAGCAATGGGCAATAAGGGCAGGTTTTTGTTTTAGGATTTTAGAATATCCACTTTTACAAAATCCTCAGTTTGTTAAAAACCCTCCCAATCGCTGTTATATTTGCAAGCTCTCGATGTTAAACCTTTTACGAGATTTTGCGAAAGATAATCAATATAAGGTGATTTTAGAAGGGCAAAATGCAGACGATCTTAATGATTATCGACCGGGTCGTCAGGCGGTGATTGAAACTGGAACATTAAGCCCACTAGCTGAAGTCGGTTTGGCAAAAACTGAAATTCGAATCCTATCTAGAATATTAAATTTACCAGTTTGGGACTTGCCAAGTTCTCCTTGTCTGGCAACAAGATTTCCATATAATAATTTAATTACAGAAGAAGGGTTACAAAGAGTACAATCTGCAGAACAATTCCTGACCAAATTAGGGTTTCGAAATGTACGAGTACGGATGCATCAGGATTTGGCTCGTATTGAAGTTGATTCTGAAGAAATTGTTGATCTAATAAACAATAAAGAAGAAGTTGTTAGTTTTTTTAATGATATTGGCTTTCTGTATATTTCCGTTGATTTGAAGGGATATCGACAAGGCAGTCTAAACGAAGGAGTAAAAAATGAACATAATATACTGTGATTGTTTTTCTGGGATTAGTGGGGATATGTTTTTGGGAGCAATGGTAGATGCTGGATTGCCTTTAGATGTATTAAAAAACAACTTTCAAAAAATAAACTTACCTGAATTCAGGGATATCACCGTGAAGAAAGTAAGAAAAGGCGCGCTGATTGCAACACAGATTGATTTTGATTTAGTAAAAGTGCATCTCAATCATGAACACCGTAGCCTAAGTAGTATTCTTGAGATAATCAAAACAAGTGGTTTATCTGATGGAATAAAACAAAAAGCTATCGATATATTTACTACTCTTGGAGATGCTGAAGCTAAAATCCATGGCATTCCATTAGAAGAAGTTCAGTTTCATGAAGTTGGTGCTTCGGATTCGATTTTAGATATTGTTGGTGCTGCTATAGCATTGGATTTCTTTAATGTAAAACAAGTATATGCTTCACCGATCCCGCTTGGTAGTGGCATGATTACTACCCAACATGGCCTTCTTCCTTTGCCCGCTCCAGCTACCTTGGAACTTCTAACGAGGTCGAAAGCATTAATTGTTCCTAAGGAAATTCAGCAGGAACTAACCACTCCAACTGGTGCAGCTATTCTTGCCACCTTTGCAAAATATGAACAACCCGCAATGCGTCTAGAAAAAATTGGTATTGGGGCAGGGAAACAAGAATTTCATTGGCCAAATGTCCTTCGCGTATTGTTAGGTGAAGAAATCACTTCTCAGACAAATCACATTGAAATTGAAACCAATATCGATGATATGAATCCTCAGTTCTACGCCTCTGTTATGAAACACCTCTTTGATAACGGAGCTCTGGATGTTTATTTTACGCCAATACAAATGAAGAAAAATCGCCCAGGAATAAAACTGAGTGTTATTGCCCTAAAGCAAAATGAAGCTGTCCTTACTCAATTAATTCTTCGCGAAACTAGTACTATGGGAGTACGGGTAAAGGAAATATGGCGGCATAAAGCAGTAGGAGAAATGCAACGCATAAAAACTCGCTATGGCGAAGTTACAGTAAAATTAAAACGATTAAACGGTAAAGTTATACAAGCAAGTCCTGAATACGAGGACTGCTTAGCTTTAGCTGAAAAACTCAACATACCAGTTGCGGATATTTACCGCGAAACTTTGATACAATCAGATTTGTTTCTAGAGAACGAATAATAAAAATATCATAAAAAAACACTGATGTAGCATTAGATAAAATTATTTTTAATCTATCATTTTGTATTCATGCTATATAACATTTTTTACGATCTCTGATTTTTTCCATAATTACTACAGACTGCCGTGCTAATCTGAGATCTATCTCTGGATAACGTCCATGACGAATACTCTCAAAAAAGGACACATCTTCATTCCAAAAACCATTTATCCACCAATCCGTTGCTGTTTCCAAATTGGATAAATCATTACTAGTCCATTGCCGAATCAAATTATCATTTTGATAAACTTTCAAAAGTCCTGAATGGCCTTTAATGCTCCAAATGGGTAAATCCAATTCAAGTGATATATTGTTGAACAAATTAATTAATAAATGTTCTCGTATCTTACCTGTTAGCGGATAAAAACTTAATTGACCATGAATTCCGCTACTAAATTCAGCTTCAATAAAATAATTCGCAATTCCTTGTCCAATTTGCGAAAGCTCTTGATAATCAAACGATGCACGCAAATAATCACTATTAGTAATCATTCGTAATAAGTCAATCCCATGAATAGCCGTTGTTGAAAAATCAGCTTCACGCCTGTCAATGCGTGTCATCTCAAAACCGACTGATTGCAATTGTTTGATATTAAATTCTTGCTGTATCATTTTGTTTAACCAAATAACCAAGGGCATATATCTTCGATTAAAAGCTACTTGGTTTGGGACATTGCCCTTCTCAGCTTCTTCAATCATTAAATCAATTTCAGCTGTTGTTAACCCAGGTGGTTTTTCTAATAAAATAGGGATCCGTCTTTTAAGTACATCACAAGTTATAGAACAAATCTCCGAAGGTGGTACATTCAAACAAACTACATCTGGTTGTTCTATATCGAGCATCTTGACATAATTATCATAGGCATGCAGAAAACCAAATTCCACAGCGAATTTACGCGCGTTTTCAATTCGACGGCTGGAACAAGCCACTAGCTCAACCTGTCCTAGATTATCTTCAGCATAACGTTTATAGACTGGACCATGGAATCCGCGGGCAATCTCACCACAGCCAATTACGCATATCTTAAAACTCATAGAAATTACAACACAGGCAAAACACACATTTTATATTTACAACTCTTCAGGATCAAAAGAACAATACTTGATTCCTGTACGATTATAGGTATAAAGTATATGTATACGCTTATCTGAACTAGTAATAATAGCTGGATAACTAAATTCTCCAGGTTGTTCTTCTAATACTTTTTGAATCGACCAAGATTTACCATTGTCTGATGATACACTCACCACTAATGGATATCTTGGACCCCATGAAGGATAGCTATCAATATATTCAATCTGTTCTGGATTTTTTTGGTCAATCACACGGTTTAATTCATGATCACTAGCCTTTTTGAGTTTTTCCATTGTCTTTTTCTTTTCAAGGTTGTTAAATTTTCCATGGTGATCTACTACTAGGTTACCATTTGGTCCCAAAGCGACAGGATTATAGACCAGAATTAATTTTTCTTTATCTGTATAGGTCATATCAATCCCGCTATTTGGATTGAGCAGAGATGTCGCTGTCGGAAAAGACCATGTCATTCCAGTATCCATGGAGTGTGTCTCATAAATATAACCTTCCCAAGAGCGAGCATAAGCTAACAGCTCATGGTTATTTAATTCAACAACCGTGGGTTGATCTAGATAAAAAGGGTTATTAGGTAAATCTATAATTTGAAAGTGACGACAATTATCTTCTGAGCGCATAAAAGTAATTTTTCCTATTCCTTCATAATCCATAGGGAAAATCCAGATACTACTATTTTTTAAATGAATAGGTTTATTCTTTCCCAGAACACGTCGTTTTGCAGGGAATATTTCCAAATCACTCCATGTTATGCCATGGTCAAAGCTTCTTTTTAAAAACAAACGTGTCCCGCCATTACACCAATGGCCATAATTCACCGGAGCAATTAACCAAATCGCATTATCAGGTCCTAAAAATAGACGGGGATTTCCTGCGGCATGGTTAACGACATTCACTAAGATTTTTGGCTCTTGCCATCTATTTTCTCCTAAATTTAAACGGCTTCCAAGAATTACTGAATCAGGTGAGCCCTCACGCTTACCTGAATACCAAGCTGCTAAGAGGTCTCCATTGGGAAGTTCACAAATTGTTCCTGCATGACTAGATGGAAAGCGGTCACTACCCGAAAAAATCATAAATGAATTCATATATGTAATGACTCCTTTTATATCACTTAGAAAGAATGGACGTATTAAAATTTTTTAGTTATCTAATTATTGATTGTAATCTTAATATATCCATTACTTTAAACCAGTGGTCGCAATTCCTTGTACAAAATAACGTTGTAAGAATAAGAAGAGCAACACAGGTAAAAGGATGGAAAGAATTGTAGCTGCCATAACTATGCCATAAGGGGTAGGGTTATTTGATCCAGGGTTAGTTGCTTGAAAAATGTTTACAGCTAAACCTACAGGTAATGTCTTGACTTTATCGTTTGAGGCTGCAATCAAAGGCCACATAAGGGCATTCCAGCTTTTTACTGCAGTAAAAATTACAACTGAGATAACAGCTGGTTTTGTTAATGGCAAGATGATCTTTGAAAATATCTGGAAATTATTACATCCATCTATCCGAGCAGCATCATCCAGCTCATTTGGTAATTGAGAAATAAACTGACGGAAAAGGAAAATGCTTACACCACTTGTGGCAAACGGAATAATTAAACCTGTGTAAGTATTTATTAATTTTAAACTAGACATTTCTAGATATAGTTCAGGCAAATAAGCAGCAAAAGGTATCATTATTGTTAACATTAATACCGTGAAGATAGCTTCTTTACCCTTAAACTTAAGCCGTGCAAAAGCAAATCCTGCCGGTAAACTCACGATCAAAACAAGAAACACAGTTCCTATTGTTACAATAACACTATTTATCAACCAGCGAGTATAGGGGTAATGATTAAGAGTGTATTTATACTGGTCAAGAATAATTGGATTGGGAATCCAAGAAAAGGTTCCCGACATCGCCTGAGTATTGGTTTTAAAAGAAGTAGTTAGAATTATAAAAAAAGGCGTGGCATAGATAAAGATCACAAAAAATAAAATCATGTAAATAAATATACGTGAAATTTTATAAATCATCTTTAACCCTCTTCTTTCTGACGGCCTAATCTAAATTGAAGGAGAGTAACGATCATAATTATTGCCATAATAATCATGGAAATTGCAGCTGCTTCTCCAAAGTGAAAGTTTGAGAAAGCTGTGTTCCACATTTGTAAAACAAGAGTAGTTGTTGAACCGAGTGGCCCTCCCTGGGTCATTATGTAAGCTTCATCAAACATTTGAAAAGAATTTGCAAAGCACAATACAGTTACATACAACGTAATAGGTTTTAATAATGGTAAAGTAATAAAATAGAATATTTGTGTCGAGCTAGCTCCATCCACTTCTGCTGCCTGATATAATTCCTCTGGAATTCCTTGAAGCGCTGCAAGATAAATAATTGTATTGAAACCCACTGACCACCATAAATTCATCAGAATAATAGAAATCATTGCTAAACGTGGATCTGTCAAAAATGGTATAGAGGGTAATCCTAATTTATGTAAATAACTAGCGATAATGCCAAAATTTTGATCATATATCCATCGGAATACAATGCCTGCTGCAGCACTAGAAATAACATATGGCATAAAAACAAACATTCTTCCAATTGTCCGACCTTTTAATTTTTGATTCAATAGAGTTGCCAAAAACATTCCGAGAAATGTCAAGCAGACTGTTACCATAACTGTATAGTAAAGGGTGTTCCCTAGCGCTTTCCAAAAATAATTATTTTTAAAAATATGAATATAATTGCCTAAACCAACCCATTTCGGAGATCCTACTATGCTCCAGTTAGTAAAACTTATTGGCAGTATGAGCCCAGCGGGGAGTAGAAAAAAAAGAAGTAATAATAGAAAATATGGTAATATAAATAAGTATGCACTTTGTGAATTATATCTTTTCCTTTTCACTTAATTACTCCTTGTTATTATCTTCTGCCGGAAATACCGGCAGAAGATAATAAATTTTTTTTTATTTGTCAAATCAATAGATTACTTTGACAAAATATCATTTATGGTACTTTCAGCTGTGGCAATGGCTTCTTTGGGAGTAGCTTTATCCAACATCACCGACTCCATCATAATCACAAATGGGGACGTTGGTTGGCGTCCGAAGACCTCCCATTCATGGGGAATAGCTGGGTAGAAATGTGCAAAGGAAACAGAAGCTGCAATAGGTTGCCAATTAGTCAACGCCTTGAATGCATCAGAATTCATGACACTTTTCAAGACTGGTTGATGCCCTGTGTTCTTTGTCCAATCAAAATTGTGATCTATCAAGAATTTCGCAAATTTCATCGCAGCCATTGTTTTATCAGGGTTATTTGTGATCGGGAAGGCAATTGTGTGTGAGTTTGCCCAAGTGGCCTTCTGGTCATAAAAGACAGGCATTTCGGCGGTGATATAGTTCAATCCATTAACCGTGTCAAAATCTGCCATCTCCCATGGTCCTTCAATGACCATCGCAACTTTACCTTGCTTAAAATCAGTGTCAATATCTTGCTCGCCTTGTGGAGTGACTCCGTATTTGTAAACTAAGTCGTGCAAGAATTGTAGTGATTCTATGCCTTCGGGTGAGTTAAAGGCTGCCTTTGTTCCATCAGGTGTTAATATCGCTCCATTTTTATGTTGCCAAACAAGAGACATCCATACACGGAAGGGTAATCCACCGTTGTAGCCAAATCCAAAACCGTACACACCTTTGGCTTTATCAGTCAACTTTTGAGCAGCGTTTAGGAACTCATCCATATTAGTTGGAGGAGCGTTAGGATCAAGACCAGCTGCTTTGTAGAGATCAGTGTTTATATATAGGACAATTGGGTGTACATCAATAGGAATTGCATATTGTACACCATCAATTTGAGCTCCATTCCATGCAGTTTCCATAAAATCATTGGGGTCAATATTAACAGACTTATAGAGATCATCTATGGGCTGTATGATGCCTAACCCCTTTTCCTCTAGGATGTCTGTTTGCTGTAGCGTTACAACATCTGGTGGGTTTCCAGCCTTAAAATCAAGTAGAATTTTACTATAGAGGGTATTCCAGTCTAGTTCAGTATCAACAACAGTAATCCCATCAGTATTTTCTTGATTAAACTGCTGGACCAGCGCTTGCATCTCGGCGTTATCGGGGGCACCTAAACCATCCCAAAATTGAATAGTGATGGGTTCAGGTTTTGATGTGGCAGGCGCTTCTGTTATTACTGGGGCTTCTGTGGTTACTGGTGCCTCAGTAACCGCTGGCGCTTCAGTGGGAGGAACTTCTGTTGCAACCGGTGTTGCAGCTGGGCTGCATGCTGCTAAAAGCATAACAGCAGCAAGAAAAATACTTAAAACAATAGTAAATTTTTGGGATTTCATAATTTTCTCCTTTCTTTTGTAAACTCAAATTGGTAAATACACTTGGTTTTTTATAATAATCAATCTCTTGTAGTTTCACCTCCTAATAAAAATTATGCACGCTCATCCTTTAGAATAATTATTTTGGAAGGTTTCTTTTCATTCAATATGTACTTTCATAACCACTTTTTTAACATAAAAATTCTGATCATCTGTTAATTGGGATGCATGTGCATCTTCAGGATAAAAAATAGCCACTTGCCCTTCCGCTATCCGGAAAATAGAAATATCTTTAATGGGTATCTGCCCATTCCAAAAATCCTGGTTCTCATCATAGTTATTAATAATTGGAACATCCTCTGCTGGCGCCCACCCCATTAATTCTTTACCTTCCAAAATATAGTGGATATCAATATATTTTTTATGGCCTTCCAATTCAATTTGATCTTTAATGGATTTAGTAATGTAACTGCTCATAATTGCATATACAAGTTTATCCTGCAAAATTATTTTACCTTCTATAAAAGGTTCATCTTTCACCTTCAGCAGAAACATTAATGCTTTTTCAAAATTTGGAGTGATAGGAATTTGCCTTTTAATATCAGCAAGTTTAGCTATTACCATTTGTCACTCTCTATCTATTTTGGAGTTTCAATCCAATAATATTTCTTACTATTTCAAGGTCCTCAGCAGTATCAACACTTAAACTCTTATCTTTAAACTTCGTAACGACAACTTTCATGCGAATACCATTTTCAAGGATGCGAAGTTGTTCAAGTGATTCCGTAACCTCTAAAGGGGTTTGGGGTAGCTTGATATATTCCAACAAGAATTCTTTGCGATAAACATAAATACCTATATGCTCATATACTTTATGATTTTCTTTTTCTCGGGGGTAAGGAATTAATGAGCGTGAAAAATACATTGCATCGCCATTCAAATTGAAAACAACTTTCACTACATTAGGGTTTTCGAAATCTTCTTTGTTGAATATTGGCCGACAAATTGTGCATACCTTTAGATTGGGGTCAGATATCATTGGTTGAACAGCTTCATCTACTTGCTTGGGATTGAGAAGTGGTTCATCCCCTTGAACATTAACAATGATATCAGCTTCAATATTTTTTGCTACTTCAGCAATCCGATCCGATCCCGTCTTGTGGTTTACAGATGTCATTACAACTTTACCGCCAAATTTTTCTACTGCATCTATAATGCGTTGATCATCTGTTGCTATAATTACATCACTAAGAAGTTCGGATTTTTTTGCTGCTTCATAAACGTACTGAATCATGGGTTTCCCATGGATATCTTTCAAAGGTTTTCCTTCAAGACGGGTGGATTTATATCGCGAAGGAATAATGCATACGATTTTCATTATTTACCTCTTTCTAAGCTATGTTTCAACATTTCATTGCGATCAAAAGGTCTGATAGTATTTACTATCCATTCACGCATTTCTTTCCCTTCATAGGTTTCTTGTGGGTGGCTGAGGAAATCCAGTTCGATATCTAGAGCATTAGCTACGCGCCATGCAATAATTGGCCAGATAATGCCAATATCACCAATGATTGGTAAACTACTCTCTAGACGTGCAAAGCCTGACATCTCCATACGGAAAGGAATGCCCGTTAGTTTTGTTTTTGGTAAGCCTTTATTTATAGCTGATTGAATCATAGAATTATTTCTCTCAAATTCCCAAGCTTTTTGAAGATTGGGATCTAAATCAATCCGGATTAGTACTTTGTTTTCCAAACGTGTTGTTGGGTATCCATCCCAACTTGACCATATGCCATGCCCTGTATATGTTTCAAATGGTCCATCATGAATTTCCTGAGTCAAAGCGATGGCCGATTCTATCAAAATGTCACATGATTCGATCATCTGTGATATACGCATACACCGCTCACTGATTGATATGCTATCGCCAACTGAAAGTCCCACACTTCCCCCACCAATCAACTGAGGAACACTTACGATAACAGGTAAATTTTTCCGAAATCCAACACCTAACATTGTATGTGGATCAGCGCCCCATCCTGCAACAACCTCAAAAGGCAGGCCATATGTTCTAGCCATGTTTAAAATTTCACGAGAAATTCTCTCTGTGCGTAAACCCATCGGGTATGCCATATTGCCTGCTGCCTTGATTATGATATCTCCCTCCATAGCATTACCACGTTTTATCAGATCTAAGTCAATGGGCATTTCTTTGCTAATGGTATCCAAAAGTTCATCGGGCATTTGAGTAATCTCAAAGATATTTCCTCTAGGAAGAATCGAACGTGATACACCTAATTTAATCCCATCAATCCGACGTACTTTATCCAACGTGCCACCGAGTTCATGGGCAACTACTGCTGAACTCGTAGAAACTGCGTCTATTATGCCTTTTTCCATTAATTCAGCGATAAGAGTTGTTACCCCCTCATGGATATTTGGCCCACTTCCGATTATTACCATTACTTTTCCACCTTTTCGCTTTTTTTCGATAATAGTAGTTATCGCTTTATCCAAAAATATTCTTGTATCTTCGGGTAATTGATTGTAATAAATATCAATTTTATTTTCATTGTTTTTCATCAAAGACATTATTTCCTCCATTCAAAATATCGTGATATTAATATCCTATCCAGATCTAAAGCAAATGTAATTCAGCTAAACCCGCTTTCATTTCAGCTAATTCTTGATTGGTTAATTTGCTGATAGGAGGACGAGGGTCACCAACTGGAATACCTCGCAAACTTATTGCGGCTTTAAAATATGCCAGTTCATCTTTAAAAACAGCTCTTATTTTATTTATTAATATCTGCTGTTTTTGTGCTTCTGCTAAATCACCTTGCATATAAGAGTTGTATAATTTAATAAAAACTTCTGGAAATACATTAGCATTTCCAGAGACTTCACCCTTAGCTCCAACCGAAAGTGCTGGAAGCATTAATGCATCTACACCACATAAAACGGAAAAATCTGGGCCACCGGTTTGTATATACTCCTGAAGTAAAATAAGATTTGGATCACTCAATTTGAGAGCAACGATGTTAGGCAAATCACTGATCAAACGCTTGAACAAATTCAAGTGAATATGTTGTTTGGCATTTCCGGGAAAACTATATAAGGCTATAGGAAAATCGGGAACTTCATCTGCTATGATTTTATAATAGTTAAATAAAGCTTCATCATTATAACTATAAAAGTAGGGTGTAATAATAGAGGCACCTTCAGCTCCGATAGCTTTAGCATGACGAGTTAATTCAAGAGCTCCCGCGGTTGTGATGAAGCCTGTATGGATAACTACATGGCAGCGGTTTTTCGCCTTCTTTACTACAGTCTCGGCTATTATTTTTCTTTCATCAAGGGATAAGAGCATACCTTCACCCGTTGTGCCCCCTGTCATAATTGTTTCTATACCATGATCTATCAGAAAATCTACCAAAACTTTTAAAGCTTCTATATCAACTTCCCCATTTGTATTAAATGGGGTTAAGATTGGGCATACAATTCCACTGAATATTGTCTTTGTATTCATCCTCGAATTTCTCCAAAGGAATAATTATTTAATGGAGTTAATGGAGCAAACGATTCTATACTGTTGGATAAGTCCCCTTTGTATGTATTTTTCTCGTTATTAATTGAAAGGGAAAGTGTGACAATTATTTTTTGAATCCAAAAGATAAAATTAGTTTCGATAAATGAATTCCATTTTGAGGAAAATAATTTACTTAACTTATTTAATTTTGTATTTTGATTAATATATTTGTAATTTGTAAACATAACCTTCTCGTGTTTTACACATGATGTTTATAGCACAATCAATTAATAAAGAAAAAAAGTCAATATTTTTGGATTATTTGCCATCAATTACCACAATCACCATATTCCGAATTTAATTAGCCTGGTAATCCTAAAAATTCACGTCACTTAATTTGTTGACGTAATATTTGTATCTCAACGTAATTTTAAATGTCTTCTTTATATTTTGTAATCGTTTACAATATATCATAAAAAAATATTATTGTCAACATATGTTGATATATAATATATAACTACTTGGGTGTTAAAAATGTACTCTAATATGTGACTAATGATTAGTCTCAACTGATAAAAACCTTACGGATAACCGATTTGACTTTTTACAACTAAAATTTAACCTAAATTCCCATAAATTATGCCTCCTTTAGGTTCCCATCGACTGATCTCCCTTGGTTATGCTTGGGATGTGTTTTGAAGCCAACCCCGGGAAAAACTTTCACCATGCGTTTGAGATTGAACACCAGCGCGGCGAAAAAGGATGGGAACAAAAATGATGCCCATCGTAACCGTTCCTAGGCGTGACCTTAAGCTGGTTTTTAGACCAGACTATGTTAAAAAAACATTGAACAATATTTTCACCTAAAATTGTTCTACTAATAAATTCAATAATCCCACAAGTGAGTAGAATAATTACAATGATATTTACCTATGTTTAAATTATAACGATAAAAATTTTATGATAGATCAACTCCTTTAATAAAAAAATATTAAAATTCATAAACATGAGATAATAATTTACTGGTGGATAAAATTAATCATCCTTCACCTAATTGATGTACAATGTTCTTTGTCTTTTCATAAAGCTGTAAATAATTTTCATATAATTTCTGGTATTTTTCATTTTTCTTTCGATCAGGTTCAGCTATATAATCTTGCTTTACCCAAGTTTTTATGTCATCTTTTTTCAATATTCCAGCAGCTAAGCCAGCAAGAAAAGCGTCACCATAACTTGCACCAATGGTAAGCTTTGGGATAATTTGCGGAGTGTTTGACACATCAGTAACTATCTGAGGCCAAACTCTACTTTTTGTTCCACCACCAACTGCTACAACACGATGAATTTGGGCACCGATTTCTCGGAATGTGTCAAGATTGTGCTTAATACCAAATGCTACAGATTCTAGGATTGCTCGAAATAGGTGGTCTCTAGTGTGTGCTAATGTTAAACCTGCAATTACTCCCCGAGCTTGTGGGTCATTAATTGGGGTTCGCTCCCCGCTAAAATATGGAAGTATCAACAACCCATTTGAGCCAGGAGGGATTTTCGAAGCTCGCTCGAATAATACACTATATGCAGTCTCTGGGGCTAGATCAAGGGCTAGTTGATCCCTAAACCATCTTGTCAATGATCCAGCAGTTGACATTCCCGCAGCCAAGTTATACTGACCTTGATATGCACCCGCAATGCTCCACATGCGTCTGTCTGGGGTTGGCAGTTCTTGAACTAAAATAAAAAATGCGGTGCTCCCATACATGATCATTAAATCTCCTGGGTCAGTAACACCAACACTAATGGCTTCGCTAAGAGCATCTACAGCGCCAACTGCAACTGGAATTCCACTACGTAAGCCTGTGGCAATTGCTCCAGAAGGACTAATCACACCTGCTATTTCATTACTCCACCCTAGACGTGGTAGTTTTTCTATATCAATTATGTAGTCTGCAAAAGTTGGATCCCACTCCATCTGCAAGTTCATTAACGGTATATAATGGCTAGCCGTGTGGCGATCAATCACATGCTCACCAGTTAATTTATATATAATATAACTACTTGCTGTAGTAATCCGATCAACTTGTTTCCATATTTCTGGTTCGTTATTTTTTAACCATAATATCTTCGGACCAACTGCTTGGCTACTCAATATCATTCTGCTGAATTCAAAGATCTTATCAGCGCCAATTATGCGATTTAAGTATTCTATCTCAGCGCTAGCTCTCGTATCTATTCCATATAGAATGCCCGGACGTAACGGCTTTCCATGTGAATCAAGAGGGAGCATACATGGACCAATAGCACTAATTGCCACACCAGCTATATCTGCCCCTGTATATGGTGAAGAGTTAATTAACGAGTGGCATATTTCTACAACATCTCCCCACCATACCTTATCAGCATCCTGTTCAGCCCAGCCTGGTTTTGGAATGTCCACTGAATGTTCTACAACATATGTTTGCAGAACTCGACCGTTTGGTTCGACTAAAACGCCTTTACTGCTATATGTCCCAATATCGATACCAAGAAGGATTTGGCTCATATTTACCCCACTTTCACATCTCCACATATATGAACTGTAATTCCCATTTCAGAAAACATAGCAGCTTTTGCAGCAAGAACTTCATCGGCTATCTCTTCAGATGGGGCATATACTACTTGGATATGATTTGATCGATGGCGAGCCATAAGTTGATCACGGTTTACACCATGAAGTATAGTATTCATAATTGGCCATTCTTCAGTCGTAGATTTCCAGCGGAAATTTGTTTCTTCCGAAGGCAAATGGACAGCTGTACCGCGGCCTATATCCACATGTAACTCTTTTGCATCAACGACAAATACACGGCTCCAAACAATTTCTCCGGGTTTACATTCTCCTTTTATTGTTCCACCTCCTTTAGGAAAATACATTGCTGGTTGTCGTACACTTATTGCTCCCGCGTAGCCATTAATTATATGTGAAGGTGGTACTGCACCTGAAATTTGAAATACCCATATGAAATTATCAGAATAACGCGCTCCCCATCGGACGTCATGCAAAGTTGTTGCAGGGTCCAATCTCATGGCTGTCATCACACGATTTGTTACTATCGCATCCACGGCTGAACATTCATCAACTTCATTAAAATGAGGTAAAGCTTTGCCTTCATATAATTCTTTACCTGTTTCGCGATGGAACACTGGTGGACGAAGAGTATTGTTTAGAAGACCTTCTGCCAGGTCGGATGCAGGCGCCATGTCTTTCAACCCCTGCTGATATTGAATGCCAATTGCGTCACAACTAAAGAAATCAGCTATGCGTACTGCAGCAATATACATTTTCAATTGCTCAATTATCTGATTTTCCGTTAATTCTGTTGTTTCATCTTTTCCAATTTTAAAGGTCATTCCTGCATTAATTAACCAATTTTTAATAGCCAGAGCCTCAGCATCAGAAACAAGACGCATTTCGGCAAGTAGAGCAGATTGGCTTAATCTCTCTTTATAAATACCACATGCATTCAGCAATTCATCATCAATTATTGCATTGTACATACCCATGCAACCTTCGTCAAAGACTCCTATAATTGCTTTATCATTCTTAAGTTGCTTTGCTAGAGCAATGCCCAGAGCCCTTGCCCCTGATGGTAATTTAGATATATTTAGATCACGAACGTGACTAGTATCATGAGTTATCCTTCCCTCTTTTAACCATTGGCGAATTTTACTCGTAAAGTAATCATCAGTAAAATCTTCACTCCAGATTGTACTATATGAAATCCCCATCTTTGTTAGGCAAGCATTTAAGTTTAGCATTCCAACTAATCCAGGCCATTGACCACTCCAGTTTGCTATTGTTAATATAGGTCCTGTATGATCACGTAACCCTGCTAATAAATGATAGCTATATTGCCATACTGCTATTGGAATAATTATTGGTGCTTCGGGAGGAATAGATCGAAAGATATCCATTCCCATCCGTTGATTCCAGATGAATCCGTGTCCAACCGAAGCATCAAACGGATGTGCTCGAACGACTATTTTCCCTTCTTTTTGAAAAGCTATACGTATCTTTTCTTCCATCTTACTTTGGGCAGGCCAACAAGTCTTGTTAGCTGAGAGCCGGAGGTCACCACTTGCAACCATGTACAGATGATTGGGTTGTGCTTTCGGCATAGGTTCAATTTTGGGAATTAAGTATTCCATCATAAATCTCCTTTCTTGTGTTTTTGATTATTAGTTTATATTAATGTTCGAGTGCGTTTTCCATACTTAGATATAATCATATAAATCTCGTTGGCGTATCGATTTCAATGGAATCTAAACTTCCAAGTTGGTATCCGCATGATTTCCGGACAATTAACTGAGTTTCGAGAATAATCCTTTGAATTGGATTATTTGGGTTTTGAATACGGTCAATTAACATCCGAGCAGCAATTGTGCCCATTTCATAAGTTGGTTGAGCAACAACTGTGAGAGGTGGCTGAAGTGAAGCAAACCAGGGCATATCGTCAAAACCAACTATAGCGATATCATTTGGAATCAATAATCCATGCTCGTGAATGCATTGTAATGCTCCTAAAGTCATGAGGTTATTAGAAATGACTACTGCAGATGGCTTGTTTGGTAAATTTATCAGTTTTTGCATTGCTTCATATCCACCATCTTGACGAAAATTTCCGATAATAATTCTTTGAGGTAAATTTCCAGCTTCTTGCATAGCTTGCTGATAGCCAATTTGGCGCAGTCTTGCTGTGGAAATTTTTTGTGGTCCACCAATAAATGCCACATCTTTATGCCCTAACTTTATAAGATGGGTGGTTGCATGATAAGCAGCATCTGAATTGTTTATCGAGATCGTGTCTACTTTTAAGCCATCAACTATTCTATCAAACGTTAGTAAGGGTGTACCTAAATTAAAAATTTTCTCATAACGTGAAAGTGAATTTGTTGTTGGTGCGAAAATTATGCCAGATACTCCTTCTTCTATGAATGCGTTTAAGTGAAGCAGTTCAGTTTGGGGATTTTCATTAGAATTTCCAAGTAACAAAATATATCCAGCTTTTTGTAAAGCACTTTCAATTCCAGCTAGAACACTCGTGAAAAAAGGATTACTAATATCAGCAAATAAAACACCAATTCTACAAATTTTATTTGTACGCAAATGTCTAGCTGAGCGATTGGGGTAATACCCCAATTCTTCAATAAGCCGCCCCACACGTGTTTTAAGTTTTTTTGTAACCAAGGGGCTATTATTTATAACCCGAGATACTGTTGCTGTTGAGACCCCAGCTTTTTCGGCGACTTGCTTTATGGTTATTCTTTCTTTGTTGGTTATTTTTTTAGGCATATTTCTAATCTTTTGTAATCGTTTTCATAATATCTCAATCTTTTTATTTTGTCAACAAATACCATCACTATTGAACGTTAGCGAAGCGCTAACCCATTTCCCAATTACACTTGCGCATCTGGCTAGGATAGGTATAATTTCTATATAGCCCTTTACTCATCCTGGGCTTTATTCCCCTTCGGTGGAGACCCGTGCATGGAAGAAGAACGTTATA
>Ga0078972_1007048_pt1 | contig 25636 bp, 23 predicted proteins | sample YelNatPaOPGAMG01_FD_67568 | JGI IMG/M metagenome (GOLD analysis project Ga0078972, IMG submission 67568) | Hot spring thermophilic microbial communities from Obsidian Pool, Yellowstone National Park, USA - OP-RAMG-01 (SPADES assembly) (version 2) | ecosystem: Environmental > Aquatic > Thermal...
ATTTTTGAATTTACACACTTAAAAATCCAGAGCCCAAAAAAAAGGTTATAATGTTTTATATACTTGTTTAAGTAGTACTCGGATACTTTTAATCCTTGATACATGTATGGATCTACCCGATAATGCAAGAAAAAAATAATATTTAATCATAAATAATCAAAATGCAGTCATGTATCCGGCCTATATAACAAATCAAAATCAATTTATCCTATGGCCCTGATGGAATCCGCTACCTACAAACTTATCACTTCTTCGGCTTCTAATATTGAGCCCGTGTACCAGTCAGTTTGTTGTAAGCTAAGTTTTGTCTTATGTACCATCAATATCATTATCTTTTCGCATATTCCAGGTTGGAATCTCTTAAATTTTTTAGTTCCGTTATACCTCTTTGTTTTAATTGTTTCTTAGATGCAAACTTTATTCTCGTCATAATCATAATTATTGCTTAATAGCGCAAATACTACTCGTGCTAACTTATTTGCTATTGCAACAACAGTTCGATTATGCCCCCTTTTTTCTTCTAAAATAAGCATCCATGCAGTAAATTTACTAAAGTCCTTATTAGATCTCTGTTCTTCAGTAGTGTATCTAAATTTAGCATTAAGCAGGGATCTTGCTCCTTGAATTAATAAAGTGCGTAAGTAAACATCACCTCTCTTACTAATTCCAAGCAACTGCTCTTTGCCACCACTTGAATGTTGTTTTGGTACTAACCCTAGCCATGCAGATAATTGCCTACCATTTTTAAAGTTTGTAACATTACCTAATGAAGCTATTAGGGCCGTAGCAGTTATTAATCCTAAACCAGGTACTGATTTCAGTTTTTGGTACATGTTTAAATTATTTGCTATTTCCTTTAAACGTTTTTCTATATCTTTTATTTTCTTGTCATTCTCTATAAATTCTTCTTTTAAATCGCTAAACGTCTGATGGCTTATTTGTGTTAAGCTCCCTTCGTCTAAAATCTCAGTTAATTTTGTTGTAATTTTATGTATTCCTTGAGGAATAATATAACCAAATTCAAGCAATAATCCCCTAATTTCGTTTGCTAGTGCCGTACGATTCTTTACTAACCTTTCCCTTACCCTATGCAGCGATAATATATCTTGCTGTGTGGTGGATTTCACAGCCACAAACCTCATATTTGGTCGACTAACTGCTTCACATATTGCTTCCGCATCCGCCCGATCATTCTTATTAGTTTTTACATACGGTTTTACAAATTGAGGTGCTATTAAGTTTACTTTATGTCCTAATTTGGTTGTTTCTCGTGCCCAGTAATTTGATCCACCACATGCTTCAATACCTACTAAACATTTTGGCAAATTTGACATAAAATTTAACACTTGATCTCTAATTAGCTTTTTTCTCAGTACTGTTTTGCCATTCGCATTTACACCATGGATTTGAAAAAATCTTTTTGCTATATCTATACCTATTGTAGTAATATCCATTTTGGGTCTCCCTTTTTATAATTGTTTAGGATTAATGTCCTATTCTAGAACCTAGCATTTGTTAGTGATTCTGTATATACTAGGGCAGATCCATTCCATTACTTCTCTTTTAGTTTTGCTGTTATCTAAAAGCTTTTGTATATCACTTGGCCTATAATTCTGCTCAAGATACTCAAGACCATTGATGATTTTTTTATTCATCTTAATTTGCTCACAATAATCTAAGCTAAAATTCAAACCTAAAATGAGAACAAAAACAAGGGGATAATAAAAAAAGAAGACGTAGAAACTTTAGTCAAAGAGGAAATCCACCCCAAAATTTTCGAGCTAATTGATGCGCTGGGCGAAAAAAATATCAAAAAGGCTTATTCTTTGCTTTCTGAGTTGATTTCTTTTGGCGAAAATGAAAGTTATATCCTTTCTATGATTGCTTTTCAGTTTAGGAATCTTTTAATCGTCAAGGAGTTCTTGGAGAAAGGAAGGTCGCTAGACGATATTGGTCTGCACCCTTATGCATTAAAAAAAGCCAAAATTCAAGCCAATAACTTTACTAATAAGCAATTGAGGGAGATTTATGGAAAATTGCTGGAGACGGATATCAATATTAAGACCGGCAACCTCAAACCCCACGTGGCCTTGGATTTATTAATTTCGGAGTTTTCAAGATGAAAATTATAAAAATTATTTTTTTCACGCTCCTGCTTTTGCCCCAACCCCTTTTGGCCAAGAGTTTCACTTATGAGAATGCCTTTTATGATATTAACTCTCAAGAGGTAAATATAAAAATTTCTCAAAGAGGCGAGGTGGATGTTAGAGAAAGATTTACTCTTTCTTTCCCGAGTTCTAACTTTTTTTGGTTTTTTGATTCATCCCTTTCCCAGTTTGAGATTGAGGCCTCGGGAGAAAGGTTAAGCAAAAAGGTCTATACCCTAAGCAAGGAGGGAGAAAAAATAGTAGTTCGGGCAAAAGCAGATAGTCCAGCCCAAGTCTGGGAGGTTAGTTACAAGGTGCCAGGGGGCGTTAGACCAGACCGTGGTTTGCTTGATTATGACCATTTCTCTTTAATTTTAGCTTCAGAGCCAGGCGTGTTTATCCAAAATCTTTCAGCCACTGTTTATCTACCTGCTCCTATTGAGTCAAGCGAGCTAAAACAAAAAATTTACGCCATTCACGGCGTAGGCACCACAGATTTCTCTCACCCATCGCCTCAGGTTTTAAGATATTCAGGCAGCAACCTTTCTTCGCTTGCCATCTTTACCATCGAGGCAAAATTTCCGAAAGGCATTGTCGTCTATCCCTTTTTGTCGCGAGTCACATTTTTTGCCCAGGCCTTGAGCCTAAAGGTATGGCTTAGTATTGGAATCATTCTATCTCTTTTGTCTTTTCTGTTCTATGTTTATATGCTTTACCTAAGGGGCAAAGACAGGGAGTTTGCTTCTCTAGGCTACCTCGACCATCCTCCCTATGATCTTCCGCCGGCCGTGGTTGGAGTATTGTTCCGAGAATCTGCTTCTCAAAGAGAAATCGCGGCTACAATTTTGGACCTTGCCCAGCGGGGGTTTGTTGATATCGTCAAAAAAAGAGAGGAGTATGTTTTGGGCAAGCGCCAAGGTAAAGGCACCCTAAGACCATTTGAGGCTCTTTTGTATGACAAATTATTTACCCAACAAGGGGAGAGGAAGATTAAAAGGACAGAGTTTGAGTTAGAAAAAAGGGCAGCCCAGCAACTTTATAGCCCAAAGATTACCGGTTTTTTCCAGGCACTTTATAGAGAGGCTCAAAAACGGGGTTATTTCGTTAAAAATCCGGAGATGATTATTTTAAGATATAGAGTATATGGCATATTATTCTTTTTTGTGGCAGTCGCCTTTGCTGTTTTGTCAGCCCTATTTTCTAGCGGTCCCCCTTATGCAATCCTTGGTTCTTTTGGAGTGATGGTTGCTTCGTTTTTGATTATCAAAGCCGCTCCCTTAATGCCCAAGAGGACAAAGCAGGGCAAAGAGGCTCTTTTGCTCTGGCTTGCATTCGGGCGATTCCTTTCTGACAAAAGACCGTTTTTACCCTCTTCTTCGGGGCAGAGTCTTTTTGAGAAATATCTTCCTTATGCAGTCGTCTTAGGCAAAGAAATAGATTGGGCCTCGCGTTTTGTTCATGCAACCTACACTCCTCCGGATTGGTATGTCGCCAATGAAGAGGTAACCATAGACAATTTCATCAGTAGTCTGTTTTATATTACAGGTTCTTTAAGCCAGGCGCTGTATGAACTAAGAGAGCCGAGCTTATGATTGTGTTACATAAGATACAAGATTTGACAAAAAGAAATAATTGATTAGTATTAAAGGCAGAGGAGATGAATGCGATTTAAGGCAGCAGGGTTTATTTTCTTGGTTACTGTTTTGGTTCTAATTTTGGGTTTTATTTGGCAAATAGGAGAAATCAACAGGGTTTCGGCTGACGTGATTCAATTTGGAAAGCAAAATACAATCCAGCCGAATTCCGTCCAGACAGAGAGTCTTAGTTTATTTTTAACCGACAATCAAGAACAGCTTAAGCTCAATCAAGAAGCCATTTATACTATCTCTTATACAGCCAAGAAAAATATTAAAAATGTAAGAATTGTTGGTGTTCTGGGAGAGACCAAGAAAAATGTATCCCCCACTTTTTCTTGGAATTTGGGAGACATAAAAGCGGGTAGTTCGGCTACCTTTAATGTGCCAGTTAAAATAGAAAGCAATGAAAGCGGTTTGGCTGTTTCTCGGGTGACTGTTTCTGAAATAATAAAGCCCCGCTGGTGGGCCAAGGAGAGGAGAGAGGTTTTGGCGACGGTTGACGATATTGACCAGATTATTCCTCAATAATAGACCTTGGGGACAAAGTTCCATTCAGAAAGAGGGTAAATAATAAAGATGGCTTTCCCAATGAGATTTTCGCCAGGGGCAGGACCCCAGATTCTTGAGTCATTAGAACGACCTCGGTTGTCACCCATAACAAAATATTCATCATTAGATAATGTTTTTTCAAGATCAGGTAGGGTTTCTGTTCCAAGATTTAGGTAGTCCTCTTTAAGTCTTTGGCCATTGATAAAAACCATTCCGCCTGATATTTTGATTGTTTCATTAGGTAAGGCAATAATTCTTTTGATATATTTTTCCTGTTCTCGCCCGGGAAATCTTAACCCAACCACATCTCCGCGCTGTGGTTTATTTAATAAGTAAGATAAGCGGTTGACCAAAATATACTCTTTGTCTTTGAAATTCGGCTCCATTGAGGTTCCGTCAATAACCAAGATCGTTGCAACAAAATAATGAATAAAGAGCCCTAGGACCGCCAGGATAAGGGCGCCCTTACCTAATTCAAAAACCCACGTTAAAAAGGTGGATAGTTTGCCTTGGATAACCACCATTTATTTCCCTCTCTTCTTGGTAGTAGGTTTTGGGGTTGTTTCTTTCTTTGTAAGGCGTGACAAGCGACTTTTAAGGCGGGCAGCCTTGTTTTTGTGGATAACATTTTTGGAGGCCGCCTTATCTAAAATAGAGACCACTGTTTTGAGATTGCTCTTTTTGGTTTCCTTTTTGAATCCTTTAATTAACGCTTTAATTTTCTGCTTAAATTGCAGATTGTATTTTTTTCTCCTTTCGGACACTCGTAAGGCTTTTTTGGCTGATTTTGTTTTTGGCACAATCTCTCCTTGTTTCTCCGCTTAGTGGGGCTTCGGTTAAGGATAAACCTAAAAACGAAGACTCAAAACCATTTTAACTTATTTTTCCGCTCTTGACAAGATCTTGACGCCCTTTTATAATAATTCCTCATGGAACTTTCGCCTAAGCAACAATCCACTTCCTTAATTCAAACAGCCAAGCGCATTTTGCTTTTAACTCACCAAAATCCGGACGCCGATGCCATTGGTTCAATCTTGGCTCTTTTTCTCTCATTAAAAAAATTAAAAAAGGACGTTACTGCTATATGTAGCGACGGCGTACCCGCCTTTCTTCAGTTTTTGCCATTTTCTTCAGTAATCCAGAAAGATTTTGCAGGAAGTCGGGATTTTATTATTAATTTAGATTGCTCTCAAACTTCTGTCAAGAGACTCGGATATAAATTAGAAGACAATATACTCAAAATTGTGATTACACCCGAAAATGGCTCATTTAAAAAAGAAAATCTTTCTGTTGCATCTAACTCTTTTAATTTTGATTTAATAATTATCTTAGATACTCCAGATTTAGAAAGGCTGGGAACGTTTTATGATAAGAATCCAGAGATATTTTACCAGGCGCCTACGATTAATATTGACCACCATCCGACAAACACCTATTTTGGCAAGGTGAATTTGGTTGACCTAACTGCTACCTCAACATCCGAGTTATTGATTGCCATTATAGAAGCCTTAGAAAAACAAGATAAGATTTTGGATGAATACATTGCAAATTGTCTTTTGGCTGGTATTATTGGAGATACTTCTTCCTTTCAAAATACCAATACTACGCCGAAATCTTTAACCTGCGCCGCTCAGCTGCTCGCAGCCGGCGCTGACCAACAGGCGATTGTTCAGCATCTATTTAAAACCAAGTCTTTGTCTACTTTAAGACTCTGGGGCAGAATTTTAGAGCAACTCCAAGAAGAATCAACCTTACGTTTTGTCTATGCCAAGGCCACCAGCGAGGATTTTCGACAAGCGGGCGCTAAAGAAGAAGAGATTGTCGGCGTGATAGATGAACTTTTAAGGTCGGTGCCTGCTTATGATTTGGTTCTGCTTTTGTCTGAAAGAGAAAAGGGAATAGCCGGTAGTTTAAGGGCTATTAATCCTTCTGTAGATTGTTCAGAGATTGCTAAGGCGTTGGGTGGAGGTGGTCATCAAGGAGCAGCTGCCTTTTTGGTTGTTGATGGGGATTTAAAAGAGGTTGAAGAGCGTGCTTTGGCGCAAGTCAGAGAATATCAGAAAAAAAGGTTGGGTATTGCCTAAATTTTAAAATAGTGTTATTATAGAGGCGATGAAAAAAATTGATGAACTCCTTTCAAAGTACAGAACGCACAAAAAGGACTCGGGTTCTGCGCCCGTCCAAATTATTTTGTTAAGCGAAGAAATCAATAACCTGATTCGGCATTTGAAAAAGCACAAACATGACTACGATTCTAAGTTGGGCCTCTTGAAAATGGTTTCAAAAAGGCGAAAGTTCTTGAATTATTTGCAAAAAAGTGATAAGAAAACTTATGAATCCCTAATAGTCGATTTGGGACTCAGGAAATAAGATTTTGTCTTTAGAGAGGAAAAGGGTTTGCTCTCTTTGAATGTAATGATTTTAGATAAGAGAATTTATCGGACTCTGAAAGATGGATACTATAAAACAAACCACTAAGTTTGGGGGCGAAGATCTGACCATTGAAACTGGGCGGTTGGCCCAACAAGCCACCGGCTCTATTTACGCTTCTTTGGGCGAGACCGTTGTCTTGGCGACCGTGGTAAGCTCGCCAGAGCCAAAAGAAGGAGTGGATTTTTTCCCCATGCTTGTAGATTATGAGGAAAGGCTCTATGCGGCGGGCAAAATCTCCGGTTCTCGTTGGATTAAGCGAGAAGGAAGGCCGTCCGACGCAGCAATTTTGGCCTCTCGACTTATTGACCGTCCTTTAAGACCCCTTTTTCCTAAAAATTATCGTAATGATCTTCAAATTATTGTGACTGTTTTATCTTATGACAGCAGGCACGATCCAAACATTTTGGCTATCATTGCTGCTTCAGCAGCCTTGCTTGCCGCCGGCACTCCCTTTGGTGGTCCGGTTGCGGCTTGCAGGGTGGGCTTAATTGGAGAAACATTTGTTTTGAACCCCACTGATGAGCAACTTAAAAAGAGCCCGCTGGATCTAGTAGTGGCAGCAACAAAGGACAAAGTAATGATGCTTGAGGCTAAAGCACAAGAGGTTTCGGAAGAAGTCATCACCAAGGCTATTGTTTTTGCTCAAAAGCAGCTTGGTCCGGCTTTAAAAATTCAAGAGCAATTCCTTCGACAAGGCGAAAGGGCAGAAGAGAAAACTGAAACTCAGAACGTTTTAAGAGATGTCAAAAAAGTGATAGGCAAGAAATTAAAAGAGGCGGTTTTGGAAATTGACCGCGAAAAAAGAGAAGTGGCCATTTCCGCCTTTGAGAAAGAAGTTTTAGAGAATTTAGAGGGTGATTATAAACAGTCAGATATTAAGACAGCCTTCGCGCGGCTTTTGGAGAAAGAGGTTAGAGAAGCTATTTTGACAAAGGAGAGAAGGCCGGATGGTCGGGGGTTAGACGAAATCCGGAATATTGAAATTAGAACCGCTCTTTTGCCCAGAACCCATGGCTCGGCTCTTTTTACCCGAGGACAGACCCAAGTGCTTTCTATTGTTACCTTGGGGGCGCCCGGCGAGGAACAGTTTGTGGAGACAATGGAGATTGAGACTAAAAAACGTTTTATGCATCACTACAACTTTCCTCCTTTCTCGGCCGGCGAAATAAGGCCATTGCGCTCAGTTTCCAGACGCGAGATTGGTCATGGAAGTTTGGTGGAAAGAGCACTAGAACCTCTGATTCCTCAGAAAGATGTTTTCCCTTATACAATTCGGGTTGTTTCTGAGGTTTTGTCTTCAAACGGCTCTAGTTCTATGGCTTCGGTTTGTGCTTCATCCTTGGCCTTAATGGATGCTGGCGTACCTGTCAAAAAACATGTTGCCGGTATTGCCATTGGCATGGTTTCTGATGAAAAGGGAAATTATAAGTTGCTCACCGACATTCAAGGCATTGAGGATTTTGCCGGCGATATGGATTTTAAGGTGGCTGGGACCCAAGATGGTATCACGGCCATTCAATTGGACACTAAAATTTCTGGTCTGAATATCGGAATTATAAGCGAGGCGCTTAAAAGAGCCAGAAAAGCACGGCTTTCTATTTTAGATAAAATGAAGAGCGCAATTGAAAAACCCCGACTAGAACCTTCTCCTTATGCCCCTAAAATCAAGGTGCTTAAGGTTAATCCTGATAAAATCAGGGATATTATCGGACCAGGCGGTAAAACAATTAATAAAATTATTGCTGAGACAGGAGTGGCGATTGATATTGAACCCGATGGAACTGTTTCAATCTCTGCTGACAACTCTTCAGGCCTCCAAAAAGCAATTGACTGGGTTAGAAGTTTAACCAGAGAGGCAAGGGTGGGCGAGGTAGTCTCTGGCCGGGTGACCAGAATTACTGATTTTGGATGCTTTGTGGAAATCTGGCCCGGTCAGGAAGGTTTGGTTCACATATCAGAACTAGCGCCCTACAGGGTGAAAAAAGTAAGCGATATTGTAAAGGTAGGCCAGATCATTCCAGTGGAAATTATTAGTATAGATGAACAAGGGAGAATTAATCTCTCCCTAAAAAGAGCAAGAGGCAAATAATCTCTATGAAAGAAAGGTTAAAAATTATACCACTCGGCGGACTCGGCGAAATTGGCAAGAATATGCTTATTTTTGAGTATGGTTCGGATATTATAGTTGTTGACTGCGGCATTATGTTTCCGGGTGAAGAATTTTTGGGCATTGATTTTGTCATTCCTAATATTGAATATCTTATCCAAAACCGGGCGAAAATCAGAGGCATTATCATCACACATGGCCACGAGGACCACACTGGCGGCTTGCCCTATATTTGGCCTAAGTTGGGTGTACCAATTTTTGCCACAAAACTGACGGCTGGCTTGATTGAAGTTAAGATGAATGAATTTGAAATAAGAAATCCGCGTCTTGCCTTAATCAAGCCAGGTGATATTTTGCGTCTGGGCTGTTTTCGTATTGAATTTTTTAGGGTTAATCATTCTATACCTGATGGAGTGGGGCTGGCTATTCAGACGCCTTGCGGCCTTTTTGTTCACACGAGCGATTTTAAGTTTGATGAGACGCCTGTTTTTGAAGACCCAACAGACCTGAATAAATTAATGGCCTATGGCAAAAGAGGAGTGATGGGTTTGCTTTCTGATTCCACCAATGCCGAGGTTCCTGGTCATTCAATATCTGAGCGCGAGGTCGGAGAGGCGATTGAAAAGATATTTAGTCAGACGCGGGGTAGATTGATTGTGACCTCTTTCGCTTCGTTGATTTCTCGTATCCAGCTCGTGATTAATGCGGCAGTTAAGTTTAGAAGGAAGGTGGCAATCACCGGGTATTCAATGGAAAAAAATGTTGAGATGGCGGCGCGGCTGGGTTATCTGAAAATACCCCAAGGCGTTTTGCAAGACATCAGAAATATTAACCGCCTGCCAGATAATGAAGTGGTTATTTTATGCACAGGCTCTCAGGGAGAGGAGATGTCAGCCTTGGTTCGGATGGCCTCTGGCGAACACAGGCGAGTGAAGATAAAAGAAGGAGATACTATCTTAATCTCTGCTTCTATGATTCCAGGCAACGAGCGGGCGATTTGGGATACAATTGATAATTTATACCGACTCGGGGCGACGGTCCATTATAGAAGAGATATTGCAATTCATGAAAGCGGACACGCAAAACAAGAAGAATTAGAAAAAATGATTCGTCTCATTAAGCCAAAATATCTTATTCCTATCCACGGCGAATATAGGATGCTTTTCCACCATGCTCAAATCGGGCAGGCCATGGGGATTCCCAAAGAAAGGACTTTGGTGGTTGAAGATGGTCAGGTAGTGGAATTTTATAAGGGCAAGGGCTATGTTTCAAAGGAAAAGGTTAATGCTTCTTATGTTTTGGTTGATGGATTAGGAGTGGGAGACATTGGCCAGATAGTTTTGAGAGATAGACAAGTTATGGCAAAAGATGGGATTTTTGTGGTAATCCTGACTATTGATAAAAAGACTGGACGAATTATCACCTCGCCTGACATCATTTCTCGCGGGTTTGTTTATATGAGGGAGTCAGAAGATTTAATTCAAAGAGCCAGACAAGAGGTCAAGAAGATGTTCCTCCGCCACAACAATAGATTCCCGCTGGACTTGGATTTTATTAAGCGCTCTATCCGGGATGAGATGGGCGAGTTTTTGTATAGGAATACAGAGCGACGGCCAATGGTAATCCCGGTGATTATTGAAGTTTAATTTTTTCTCTTAAAGTTTTCTCAACCGAGGCTTGGCGCGTCTTATTTAAATTTTTCGTTTTCTTCCGTTTTTGGGGAATCTTTGGTAAAATATATTTGAGTGTTAGGCAGGAGAATGGGCATAAGGTGTTGGGCAATGTAAGCGAGGGAGCGTGTCTTTATTCAGACGGAAGAGAAAATACCAAAGAAGAAAAAAGATTGAATGGGAGGTTAACCCTGAGACCGCAAGGGAGATTGGCGCAATTGCCTTGATAGTTTTTGGTTTATTGTTCTTGCTTTCTCTTTTTGGCGCAGCAGGTAGTCTTGGTTATTATCTGGCTCGCTTGATTAAATTTCTCTTTGGTTTCCTTTCCTATCCGTTCGCTCTTGCTTTTGTTCTTTTGGGTATTGCCATTTTTATGCCCCAAAAAATTAAACTCAAGCCCAGTTCTGCCATCGGTCTTATTCTATTTGCTCTTTTTCTACCCGCTTTTGTTCATTTATTTATTGACAGAAGCATGGCTTTAGAAGCGGCGAAATTGGGTCAAGGAGGTGGTATTGTTGGGTTTGCTATTTCCTCGCTCTTTTCTTTGCTTTTGGGCCGTTGGGTTTCGTTTTTAATGATTTTTGGCCTTTGTTTGGTCTCGCTGATGCTTATATTTTCCCTGACCCTTACTTCTGTTTTTAGCAAATTGAAAGACCGGTTGTTTAGGCAAAAGGAAGCCCCTGTTGAAATTCGGTCTGGGGTGCCGGTTTTGACCATGACCCAGAAAAGGCAGGTTGAAGGAGAAAAAGAAAGCCAGTTGACGCCGGGGGGTTACCAATTGCCGTCCTATGACCTTTTAGAGGCGCCTTCAACTGGTCCTACATCCGGCGATGTCAATAAAAATTTGGCAATTATTGCCAAAACCCTCTCCCATTTTGGGATTACAGTGACAATGTCTGACGTGAATATCGGCCCTACTGTTACTCAGTACACCTTAAAGCCGGCCGAGGGAGTAAAACTTTCCCAAATTACAGCCAGGGCCAATGATTTGGCTTTGGCTTTAGCCGCTCATCCGATTAGAATCGAAGCCCCAATTCCAGGTAAAGCGTTTGTGGGCATCGAGGTGCCTAACCAAAAACGAGCAATTGTAACCTTGAAAGAGCTTTTTCTTTCTAAAGAATGGCGCGAGCATAATTGTAAATTACCTATTGCCTTAGGCAGAGATGTGGCTGGCGTGCCGATGGTGGTCAATTTGGAAAAGATGCCTCATCTTTTGGTGGCGGGCAGTACAGGGTCAGGAAAAACTATATTTTTGAACTCCTTGATTATGAGTCTTCTTTTCTCCAAAACCCCCTCCGAACTCAAATTTATTTTAATAGACCCCAAGCGGGTAGAGTTTACTTATTACAATAATCTGCCCCATCTGCTCGTGCCGGTGGTTGTTGACTTAGACAAGACTGTTTCTACTTTAAAATGGACTGTGGCCGAGATGGAGAGGAGGTATAAAATTTTTCAGGAAGTCCACAAAAGAGATATTGATGTATATAATCAGACTCAAGAAGAGAAGATGCCTTACATTGTCGTCATTATTGATGAGTTGGCTGATTTGATGGCCTTGGCTGCTTCAGAGGTAGAGGCGCAGATTGTCCGTATTGCCCAGATGGCTCGAGCAACAGGTATTCATCTGGTTCTTGCTACCCAGCGACCTTCAGTAGATGTTATCACTGGATTGATTAAAGCCAATGTGACCGCCCGGATTGCTTTTGCTGTGGCCTCCCAGGTGGATTCGCGGACGATTTTGGATATGGGTGGGGCCGAGCGGTTACTGGGCGATGGAGATATGCTCTATCAAGGTTCTGATATCGCCAAGCCTCGAAGAATTCAGGGAGCACTGGTTAGAGAAAAGGAGATAAAAAGGGTAACGGAATTCATCAAGAGTCAAATGCCAGAGGTCAGCTATGACGAGGCGATTGTTGAATATAAACCAGAGACCTCCCGGTTGACTGAAGTTCCTTCTGATGAACTTTATGAGCAGGCCAAGGAGGTGGTGGTTAATGCCAGAACTGCCTCGGCTTCCCTGCTTCAAAGGAGATTAAGAATTGGTTATACTCGGGCGGCTCGGCTTTTAGATCTGTTAGAGCAAGAAGGTGTGATTGGCCCGGCCGAGGGCTCAAAGCCTAGAGAGGTACTGATAGAAAAAAGCGAAGAGGGCTAAAAGATGGAGGCATTTAAAATAACCAAAAAGGAGATAAAAAAAGAATCAATTGGGCAACAACTTAAAAAGGCGCGAACTGCCAAAAACATCAGTTATGAGACAGCGGAGGAGGCAACCAAGATAAAACTTAAATATCTAAAGGCTATGGAGGAAGATAATTTCAATGTTTTTTCGTCTCCTGTTTACGCCCAAGGATTTTTAAAAAGTTATGCCCAGTATCTGGGTTTGCCTTATGAGCCGCTGATTGCTCAATACAAAAGCGAGACAGGCATTGCCCAGGCTATCAATAAAAAACTGTTCCCGCCCAAAAAAGAAGTCCGTCCTTCTAAAATTTACATAACCCCTACCACTATTTTCATCATTCTCTTGGCAATAGTTGTCATCGGTGTCCTTGCTTATATTGGATATCAGGTTTCCGGATTTGCAGGCGCGCCATATCTTGTTATTGAATCACCAAATTACGGCGCTACCGTTTCTCAAGATTCTATCACAGTGGTGGGCAAAACTTTAAGGGGAGCCAGTTTGTACATCAATGGTCAACTTTTACCCATTGACAATGAAGGCAAATTCAGGCAAGCGGTAAAATTAAAAGAGGGAGAAAATAATATTTTAATTTCAGCCGTAAATAAAGCAGGCAGAAAAACCGAGAAGGAATTGGTAATAATTTATAAATCAGAGGGGAGATAGGAGCAATATGTCCAAAGAGGAAAAACAAACAGGTAAAATGCAGGCACTAAACGTTGCTTTGTCTCAAATTGAAAAGGAATTTGGTAAGGGAGCGATAATGAGAATTTCAGAGGCAGGCAGGGTGCCGGTTGAGGTTATTCCTACTGGGTCGCTCGCTTTGGATTTAGCTTTGGGCGTTGGAGGATTGCCGCGGGGCAGGGTGGTTGAGATTTTTGGGCCCGAGATGAGCGGAAAATCAACATTAGCCCTTCATGTGATTCGCGAGGCCCAAAAAAGAGATGGCCTTTGCGCCCTTATTGACGCCGAGCATGCCTTTGATGTGGAGTTTGCCAAAAAAATTGGGGTTAAAACAGAAGACCTTTTAATTTCCCAGCCCGATACAGGCGAACAAGCCCTTTCCATTGCTGAAACCCTGGTCAGGTCTAATGCTGTTGACGTGGTTGTTATTGATTCGGTTGCCGCTCTGGTTCCTCAAACTGAAATAGAAGGCGAAATGGGCGAGACCCAGATTGGTCTTCAGGCCCGCTTAATGTCCTCGGCATTAAGAAAATTGACTGGCGCTATTTCTAAATCAAAAACAATAGCCATTTTTATTAACCAGTTAAGAATGAAGATAGGAGTATTTTTTGGAAATCCTGAAACAACACCGGGCGGCCTGGCCCTCAAATTCTATTCTTCTGTTCGTTTGGACGTGCGCCGGGGAGAACCTATTAAGAAAGACAATGAAATTATCGGCAATCGTGTTAGGGTTAAGGTGGTTAAAAACAAAGTGGCTGCTCCATTTAAGACGGCTGAATTTGAGCTTATCTTTAATGAGGGCATTTGTTACGAGAGCGACTTATTGGATTTAGGATTAAATTATGGCTTGCTTCAAAAAAGTGGTAGTTGGATTTTGTTTGGTAATGAGCGCTTGGGTCAGGGCCGCGAATCAGCAAAAGAGTTTTTAAAGGCACACAAAGAAATAGCCAGCCAGATTGAGCAAAAGATAAGAGAAAAGGCAAAGATTAATGTCTAAATTTAGTAAAGAAGAGCCTGATGTTTACAAGGCCGCCTTAAGACTGTTGCGTTTCCGTCTCCGCTCCGAGAACGAACTGCTTGAAAGATTAACAAAAAAATTTCCCCAAAAAGAGGTATCGGCAGTTTTAAAGAGATTGAAAAAAGAAGGGTTTTTGGATGACAAGGCTTTTGCTCGGGCCTGGGTGCAGGATAGGATGCGATTTAAGCCCAAAGGCAGACGATTGGTTTTTAGGGAGTTGGTCCAGAAAGGCGTTTCTGAGAATTTGATTAAAAAAATATTAAAAAAAGAATATAATGAGGAAAAGGAAGTAGTATTAGCCGAACGGGCAGCCAAGACAAAAATTCAGAAATTAAAAGGTTTGCCAAAAATCAAGGCCAGGCAAAGATTAGTTCATTTTTTGCAAAGGAGGGGTTTTGGCTGGGAGGCCATAAAGAGGGTGTTAAATGAAATACATTAAATGGTTTCGCGAGATTTCTAAAAAGGATATTGGTCGGGCCGGTGGTAAAGGGGCTAATTTAGGCGAGATGGTTAAAATTGGTCTTCCGGTTCCGCCTGGTTTTGTTGTGACGGCCAATGGTTATGAACATTTTTTGGATACGGCTAAACTTCGGACAAAAATTAAAGATATTCTGAAAGACCTAAAGGCTGACGAAACCCAAAAGATCTCAAAAGCCTCAAAAGAAATTAAGGATGCGATTCTGGCCGCCCGTTTGCCCGATGATTTAAGAAAAGAGATTGAGTTAGCCTATCAAAAACTGGGCAAGGATGTTTTTGTCGCCGTTCGTTCTTCGGCAACAGCAGAGGATTTGCCAGTGGCTTCTTTTGCTGGACAGCAGGCCACCTTTTTGAATATTAAAGGGGCTAAAAATGTAAGCAAAGCTGTTTTAAGATGTTTTGCGAGTTTATTTGAAACTAGGGCGATTTTTTATCGTATTACAAACAAATTTGACCATCTTAAAGTTCAAATTGCTGTGCCTGTTCAAGCGATGATTCAATCAGAAAAAAGTGGTGTAATGTTTACTATTGAACCTCTAACTTCTGATAAAACTAAAATTGTCATTGAGGCGGGTTACGGTTTGGGCGAGGCAATTGTTTCAGGTAGTGTCACCCCAGACCGCTATATTGTTTCTAAAAAAGATTTTAAGATTTTAGGCAGAGAGATTCATAAACAGACTTGGATGATTAAAAAGAGTGGACTTTTTAATAGGCATATTCTGATTCCCGAAAAACTTCAAGAAGCGCAAAAACTTTCGGACCAAGAGATTTTAAATTTGGCAGAATATGGGTTAAAGATCGAGAAGCATTACAGATTTCCTCAAGACATAGAATGGGCAATTGAAAATGGCCAGATTTATTTTGTTCAGACAAGGCCAATCACAACAATAAAAGAGCAAAGAGTAAAGAGCAAAGAGCAAAGAGAAGAAATTGACAAAGGTGAGGTTTTATTAAAGGGACTGGGTGCAAGTATAGGGATTGCTTCTGGGCCGGTTAGGATTATTGCAAAGCCATCTGATGAATTTAAAAAAGGAGAGATTTTGGTTACAGAGATGACCAACCCAAGTTTCGTGCCCTTAATCAAGCAAGCCGCGGCTATTGTTACTGACACAGGAGGGGCAACCTCACATGCGGCAATAGTAAGCCGCGAATTAGGAATTCCTTGTGTGGTTGGAGCGGGCAAGGCAACTGCTGTTTTAAAAAATGGCCAGATGGTCACAGTGGACGGAGCAGAAGGGGTTGTTTATAAAGGAGACTTGATGGCAAGGAGGGGCAAACAGCAGACAGAGGATAAAAGCGAACAACAACTAACAGGACAAGTAGAGCCAGTGCCAATCACAGCCACCAAGGTTTATGTTAATTTGGGAGAACCATCTTTGGCTCCTGAAGTAGCCAAAGAGCCGTGCGATGGCGTCGGGCTTTTAAGAGCCGAATTTATGATTGCTGAAATTGGAGAGCATCCAAAAGCTATGCTCAAGAAAGGAAAGGGTAAAGATTTTGCCTTAAAGCTGTCTGAGGGTATTAAAACAATCGCCCAGGCATTTCATCCTCGCCCGGTGATTTATCGGGCAACTGATTTCAAAACGAATGAATATAAAGGGCTTCAAGGTGGCACTGAGTTTGAGAAACACGAAGAAAATCCGATGCTCGGTTTCCGTGGCGCCTTTCGTTATATTGAAGAACCAGAAGTTTTCAAATTAGAACTTTGGGCTTTAAGAAGGGTGCGCGAGCAACTGGGTCTAAATAATGTTTGGTTGATGATTCCCTTTGTCCGGACCGTAGACGAACTTGAAAAAGTGAAAGAGATTTTGCGACAGGAAGGTATGGAAAGGACGTCAGATTTTAAACTTTGGATGATGGTTGAGGTCCCATCTAATGTCTTTTTAATAGACAAATTTTGTGAGTGTGGAATTGATGGTATTTCAATCGGCTCCAATGACCTCACCCAGTTAATTTTAGGCGTGGATAGAGATAACGAGACAATGGCCAAGGAGTTTGACGAAAGAAATGAGGCGGTTAGTATAGCGATCAAGCAGGTAATTAAGACCTGCCGAAAATATAATGTAACTAGTTCTTTGTGTGGTCAGGCGCCCTCTGTTTATCCTGAGTTTTTAGAGATGCTTATTGAGTCAGGAATTACCTCTGTTTCATTGAATCCGGATAGAATTTTAGAAACCAAAAAACTGATTGCCTCAATAGAAAAACGGATTTTAATGGATAAAATAAAGGAAATTGAAGGACTCTCAAATATCTAATTGGTTTGACTTAGAAGGTTGATTTTCGTAGAATTAAGAGTGGTGGAGTCGCCTAGTGGCCTATGGCGCCTGCTTGGAGAGCAGGTTCCCCGTTTTTCGGGGTCGTGGGTTCGAATCCCACCTCCACCGAGCAGGACCAAATGCGCCCGTAGCCCTGCCCGCAATCGCTACGCTCAAGCGTTGGCAGGCGGGCCTGCCCGCATCAGCTACCTGCCCTCCAGTGCCCGTGCCCTCATAGTTCAGTGGATAGAACGTCGGCTTGCGGAGCCGAAGGTCAGAGGTTCAAATCCTCTTGAGGGCACAGGCGTTGGCAGGCGGGCCTGCCCGCATCGCTACGCTCTAGCGTTGCAGGCGGGTCAGCGGATAGAGCAGTTGCTTGCGGAGCAACAGGTCGGAGGTTCAATTCCTCTCGGGCGCTTTTATGAAAAGAACGGAGTAAACTAATGAAAGGAGCGATTTTAGCCGGCGGTTTGGGGACCCGTTTAAGGCCGCTCACCCTAATTACAAATAAGCACCTACTGCCTGTTTATGACCGGCCAATGATTTTCTATCCTATTCAAACCTTTGTTCGGGCCGGTATTACTGAAATTATTGTTGTGACCGGTGGGCCTCACGCAGGTCATTTTATTGGAGTTTTAAAAAACGGAAAGCATCTTGGGGTTAAACATCTGGAATATGCCTATCAAGAAAATGAAGGTGGAATTGCTGACGCACTGCGGTTGTGCGAAGATTTTGCTGATGGCGACTCTTTAGCAGTAATTCTGGGAGATAATTGCACAGATGCAGACATTTCAGAGCCGGTTGCTCAATTTAAAAAAGGGGCAATGGTTTTTTTAAAGAAGGTCCCCGACCCGCAAAGATTTGGGGTGCCGGTATTTGAAAAGATCAAAGATCAAAAAGTAAAAAGCAAAGATTTGGTGAGTCCGAAAACGCATAAAATTATCAAGATTGAAGAAAAGCCAAAAAAGCCAAAATCTGATTTCGCGGTGACCGGGCTTTATATTTATGACAATAGGGTTTTTAACTTTATCAAAAGATGTAAACCCTCGGCACGGGGAGAATTAGAGATTACGGATGTGAATAATTTTTATATCAAAGATGGCTCGCTTTTTTGGGCGGAATTAAAAGGTTTTTGGCAAGATGCAGGGACCTTTGAGAGTCTATTTAAAGTTAATGCTTACTGGGCCAAAGAAAAGAATATAACATTTTAACGACGGACGGTAGCCAAATGTTAGACGGGGTTAAGATTAAAAAACTAATTGTTCATCGCGATATTCCTGACACGCCAGAGATGGTGGCGCGACCAGGATTTTTGATAGAGGTATTGCGCAAAGACGATAATTTGCTTTCAAAATTCGGCCAAACAACATTTACTGTTGCTTATCAAGGAACGATTAAGGCATTTCATTATCACCAAAAACAGGACGATTTATGGTTTGTGGCAACAGGCAAGGCAAAAGTAGTTTTGTATGATTTGCGCAAGAATTCCCCTACCTATAAAAAAACGCAGGTAATATTTGCAGGTCAAGACGATTACAAACTAATTTTAATTCCCAAGGGCGTGGCGCACGGTTATCAGGTATTATCAAAAGAACCGGTTTTGCTTTTTTATCACACAACGCGACCATATGATGCCAAAAATCCAGATGAGAAGAGAATTCCGTATGACAATAAGGAGATTGGATACCATTGGTAAATTCGAAATACGAAATCCGAAATACTAAACAAATTACAAATAATAAATAACAAATTCTAAATACAAGTTTAGAAAATTGTAATTTAGAAATTAAATATTGTTTAGAATTTAGATATTAGAATTTAGGATTTTATATGAAAAAATTACTCATTACTGGCGGCGCGGGTTTTATTGGTTCAAACTTCGCCCATTATTGGATTAAAAACCACCCAGAAGACCAGATTATCGTATTTGATGCACTTACCTACGCTGGTGGATTAGATAATATAGAAGGCGCAATCGAAAAGATTCAATTTATTAAAGGCGATATTTGTGATGCAAAGTTGATGGAAGGGGTTTTTGAAGCAGAAAAGCCAAATCTTGTGGTCCATTTTGCTGCCGAGTCTCACAATACCCGTGCTGAAAAGCATCCCGAAATTTTTTACAGAACCAATGTGAAAGGGACAAGGGTTATTCTTGAATGCGCAAAAAAATATAAAATTAAAAAACTCATTCATATTTCAACTGATGAAATTTACGGCTCCATCAAAAAAGGGTATTTTCATGAAGAGGATGCTGATAGGCGCTATGGTTTTTTAAAAGCCGATTATCCAAAATCAAAAGCCCAGGCTGATAAATTAGCCCGAGAATACGCCCAAAAAGGCCTTCCAGTAATTATAGCAAGGCCTACAAATAATTTTGGTCCTCGTCAGCATCCTGAGAAAGCGTTGCCTCGTTATATCACCAATGTTTTTTGTGGTAAAAAAATGCCCGTCTGGGGTAAAGGGTTGCAGGTTAGGGATTGGCTTTATGTGGGAGATACTTGTAGGGCGATTGATTGTTTGATTAAAAAGGGAAAAGTCGGCCAAGCGTATAACATTGCTGCTAATAATAAACCAGAAATAAAAAATCGGGATGTTGCCCTGATGCTTTGTAATATAATGAATCTTGTGCCGCAAAAATGGATAGAATTTGTGCCAGACCCTCGACCGGCTCATGATTTTAGATACGCTTTAAAGACGGATAAAATTAGACAACTAGGTTGGAAGCCATCAGATAATATCAAGGAGTTATTTAAAGAAACAGTCAAATGGTATCAAGATAATTTTAACTGGTGGAACAAAAGAAAAGAAGAGGCAGAAAAAATTTACACAAAATAGTGCACAACTTACCGCACTATAGAGCGCGATAGTATGTGCAGAATAATTGAGAACAAAATGAGAATTTTGGTTACAGGCTCAGACGGACAATTAGGAAGAGCATTGCAAGAAGTCCTGCCCAAAGAGGATTGTTTTTTTATGACAAGGCAGGATTTTGATATTACAGACGAAAAACAAACCGTCCAACAAATTACAGACGTTCGTCCGGAAATTGTTATACATACGGCTGCTTATACAGATGTTGATGGCTGCGAGAAAAATCCAGAATTAGCAGAGCGCATTAATGTTATAGGAACAGAAAATGTTGCAAAAGCCTGTCAAAGGGTTGCGGCAATAATGTTTTATATCTCCACAGATTATGTGTTTGATGGTAGAAAAGGGGTGCCCTATCAAGAAAAGGACGAGCCTCACCCGCTCTCTATCTATGGTAAAACAAAGTTAAAAGGAGAAGAAGTGGCTAAAAAACTGCCCAAATATTTTATTATCAGAACCGCTTGGCTTTTTGGCCCCACTTCGTCCCTCAATAAACTCGGGGCTTCGCGGGGCAAGCGAAGGGAAAATTTTGTTCAGACGATTTTAGGGCTAGCCAAAGAGAAAAAAGAGATTAAAGTAGTTAATGACCAAATTGGCTGCCCGACTTATGCTTTGGATTTGGCAAAAGCGATCTGGCAACTGATTCAGCGACAAGCAACAAGCGATCAGCGAACAGGAATATACCACATCACTAATTCTGGCAGTTGTTCCTGGTATGAGTTTGCAAAAGAGATTATTGAACTAAAAGGCTTAAAAACAAAAGTTATTCCTATAGCCTCAGAAGAATGGCAAAAAATAAAACCAAACTCGGCTAAAAGACCAAAATATTCAGTCTTGGATTGCTCTAAAATAAAAAAACTTGGAATAAAAATGCCCCCTTGGCAAGAAGCATTAAAAAAGTATTTAACCCACTCTAATTAGCGACTTACTTTCTAAAATATTCCAAAGCAAAAGCCAAGAAGATTCCCAAAACCAATCCAGCCACAGCCCCAATGCCTGTATTTAGAGTCTTTTTGGGCGCGACTTCCAAGATGGTTGGTTCAGATGCTGTTACTTCAAAATTAATTTTACTGCCGGCTGTTTTGTTAAATTCTGCAGTTTTATTTTGGGCCACCTCAATCGCCGCCTTGGTTAATTTTTGGACCTTGGTTTTGTCTTTGTTTTTTAATTGGAGGCCAAGCGAGAAGGTGTTGGGTGAGGCGGTTGGTTTAATAAGTTTGGATAGAGATTTTGAGGTTTGGCCCTTATCTATTTTGTAGCCTGAGTTTTGATAAATTTCAGCCACAGTATCTGGATTTTGCATCCAGGATGCCATGGTTAAACTAAATATTGAGGCTGCTTGTAAGGCATAATAGCCATCATATTCATAAACATTTTTTAGTTCAGTGTTCGGTTTAGGGATGATGGTTAGATTGGCATTCGCCTCATAGGTTATTGGCTGCCGTAGAGTAAAAACATAAGCAACCAGCGCAACCAAAATAGTAGTCACAATAATAAGCCAAAGATTTTTTTGTAAAATTTTGAAATATTCCTTAAGTTCCACAAACGCTCCTTTCAGTCGCCAAAATCAATTTATCTTTGCTCTTTAATTTTTACTCTTTAATCTTTCCTTGTCAAGTCAATCTCAATAATTTTATCCTTATCTATTTTTCCTTCCCATCGCCATCTTGAAGTGCCTTCTAAAATAAAATTAAACTGATCGGCTAAGGCGCCTGGTTGTTTTTGAATCAAAAGATTATATTTTGGCCCTATTTTAAAAGGCAAAAGATAAGAAATTTGGAAGGTTTTAGATTCCTGCGGCGCAACCGTTGTCCAAAACCCAAAAATTGTTTTGTCTAATTCTTCATAAAAATCAACTGTGTCTATGCCTTGTTTGGAAACCAAGACACTTCCTTTTGGCAATAAAACCCGAGTGTAATTTTGGTTTATCCCGTCTGGCCAGGCTCCAGTTCCTTGGTGAAGGCGGGTGATGGATAGTGTATTGAGGATGTTGCCATCATCTTGGACTTTGACTTTAAGGAGGATGTTTTGCTTCACATTGAGACTGCTTTTCATCCCTCCCAAATTGGCATTGTTAATATAAAGATAGTCACTACTTGTCTGTTTTACCTCGCCTCCCCAGTTATATTTTCGGACAACTCTCATTAAATCAGGATCTTTAAAGGAAAAAAGCAGATGTTTTGCTTTGAGGTTGTTTTTTAGAATAGTCAAGATAGCGCAGGTTAGTTTTGGGTTTTTTAGCCGTTCTAAAACAATAGGCATCATATCTTTTAAGATGGTTTTGGGTTCATTTTCTGCTTTGTTCTGCGGGTCATAAAAATATGCTTTTTCAACATAATATTGGGTTTCTTTGACAAAGTTATCAGCGGTTACGGTTAGATTATATTTGGGCATTTGGATAGGACCAATTAGTCTTAAGATATCAGTGAATAAAGTTGTATCAAGAGCAATTACCCCATCCACCCTGTTCCCTCCTTCTTGTTTGTAAAACCAGGCAACTTGTTCAGCGGATTCTTGGAAGTCTGGGGACCAGTTAGAATTAGCCATGTTGAGACATCCTCCTGGCCAGATTTTTTGCGCTGGCGCTGGAGAAGGAATACATGTTTGGGTAACAAACTTTTTATCCTTTTTGTAAATATTGGTTTCAAAGGAATAATCCTTGATAAGACCATTTTTAAATTCGATTTCAGCAAAACTGCCAATAAAACCGCCTCCTGGTCGTAATTCAGTATTGTTTTGGAATAAAACCAAATATTTTCCATTAAGGCCCAAAAAAAGCCGAATCAAAGCCATTTTTTCGCCCAAAAGGTCATACCAAAACAAAAGGCCAAAGGCAAAGAAAATTAAAAAAAGACTTATTAAAATCCGCCAAATCCAGCCCCAAAGGTGCCGCTTTTTCGGTTTTGCAATAGAAGGGTTGATAGCCGGGACAACTTCTAAGTGCGGTTTTTCAGCAGGACTCGGTTTTTCGGCTTTCGGTGTGTATATTGTATCAACAGGTCGAGTTTTCATTTGCCCCTCAATGCGATTATACTATAAATAGGCCAAGACTCTAAATGTTAAAACAAAAAAACAAAACTTCGGCATTTTAAGTTGAGAACAAATATGAAAACCATTTTAGTCACCGGTGGCGCCGGTTACATCGGCAGTCAAGCCGTCAAAGAACTTGCAAATGCGGGTTATTTTCCTATTACCTATGATAATCTCTCAACCGGCCACAAAGAGGCAATTCTGGCAGGGGAACTTGTTGTGGGCGATTTGGCAGATGCAGATAAATTAGACCAAGTTTTCAAGAAATATAAACCTGAAGCAGTAATGCACTTCGCCGCATCCATTGAAGTAGAGGAGTCGGTCAAAAACCCGGCGAAATATTTTGAAAATAATGTTACAAATGGCCTTAATTTGTTGGGGGCGATGCTTAAAAACAACATCAAAAAAATTATCTTTTCTTCTACAGCAGCAGTTTACGGCAATCCAAAGAGAGTACCTATAAAAGAGAGCGACCCCACTGAGCCTATTAATCCTTACGGACTTTCTAAATTGATGTTTGAACAGATTTTAGAGTGGTATTCTAAATCCTATAATCTAAAATCTATATCCTTAAGATATTTTAATGCCGCCGGCGCCGACCCAGAAGGTAGAATCGGTCAGGATAGCCCAAAGCCCACCCATTTAATCACCCGGGCGATATTGACCGCCTTGGGCAGGTATCCCTATTTAGAAATTTTTGGCACTGATTATCCCACAAAAGACGGCACTTGCATTCGGGACTACATTCATGTCAAAGATTTGGCCAGGGCGCACATTTTGGCATTAAAAAAACTGGATGGCAAGTATTCGCCTGTATACAATTTGGGAACGGGTAGGGGATTTTCTGTTAAGGAAGTAGTTAAAATAGTCAAAGAGGTTAGCAGGATTGATTTTCCAGTAAAAGAATCGCCGCGTCGCGAGGGCGATCCTGCCAAGTTGGTTGCTTGCTCTGATTTGGCTCAAAAAGAACTTGGTTTTAAGCCGAAATATTCCAAACTCAATACCATTATAGAGACCGCCTTTTTATGGCATAAGAAACATCCGACGGGATATAAACTTTGATTGCGCTTAGACTTGCCTTTGAGTTGAATTTTTGATATAATATTCTAATGAAAGAGAGAAAATAATGAGGGTGAGGTTTTCAAAGAAAAATTTTTGGAGAGGTTTTCTGGTTGCGTTTTCTGGCTTAGGCATTTTGGCCTCAAGCCTTTTTTATTCTCCAAAACAAGCGCAAGCCCTTGAGTGGTACGAGCGGTTGATCGATGATACGGTTTTTATAAATAAAGATGCAATGACCTTACAGCAGATTCAGGACTTTTTGGTTTCAAAGGGTTCTTATTTGGCAAATTACAGGATGTCATGGGGGGGAGTGAACCGCACGGCCTCGGAGTGGATTTATTATGAGGCGCAGGAGCATGGCATAAACCCTCAGGTGATTATTGTCACATTGCAAAAAGAGGAAAGTCTCATCACTTTAGCCAATCCCTCTCAAACCCGTTTGGACTGGGCGATGGGTTATGGTGCTTATTCTGGCTGCAATCCGGACGGTAGTTGGTGCACACAATACGCTGGATTCGGCGCTCAAATACATTATGCTGCTTCTTGGTATCGGTCAAAATTTGAGGCAGGAGGTGTCTCCTGGCGTCACGTAGGCCAGACGGTTTCAATTCAAACAAGGTCTTGGCAGCCGGGCTATACCTCAGTCTACTTATCCAATAGCGCCACTGCTGTTTTATATATTTATACTCCATATATTTATAATGGAAATTATAACTTTTATAATCTATTCCGCAATTGGTTTGGCAGCGGTATGGCCTCTGTTTACTTGTGGAGAGCAAGCGGAGGTGACGGAAAGGTTTATTTAGTTATTAACGGTAGAAGGTATTGGATTATTGACCCAGATACATTTAATCATTGGGGTTTCAGTTGCTCCAATATCACTGATGTGGACCCCCTTAGTTTGTCAAATTATCCCGAGGGCAACTCAATCAAGCGGGTAGTTCAAGATGGTGCTGGAAGAAATTATTACGTTGTTTCTGGGCAAAAACGACTTATCTTAAATCAAGCCGCTGCCCAAAGATTTGGTATTGATATCAGTTCGCCCTCTTCTTTGCCAGATGATGTTCTTAATTTACTCTCAAACGGAGATGTTTTGGCTTCTTTGTTAAAAAGCTCAAGTGGGGCAGTTTATCTGATAGATGACTTAGGAAAACATCATATTATCAATCCTCGTGCTTTTGAGTTTTGGAATTTCTCCTGGGCAGATATCGCTTCCGCCAGCGATCCCGAATTATCTAATATGACCGCATCATTTGATGTATCTTATGTAATGAAGGGTAGTGATGGTAAAGTCTACTTAATAGACCAGAACACAAAGCATCACATAAAAGATCCTTTAACTTTTAATGGGCTTGGGTTTAATTGGAGTGATATCAGAACCGCGACTGACAGTTGGCTCAATAGTTTATCAACAGGGAATTCTTTATGGCTCCTTGTCAAATCCTCCTCTCGTTCTGAGGTTTACTTGGTGGATTCTGGGACTAAGCATCATATTCCTGACCCATTTCATTTTCAACTCTGGGGGT
>Ga0078972_1006973_pt1 | contig 25635 bp, 20 predicted proteins | sample YelNatPaOPGAMG01_FD_67568 | JGI IMG/M metagenome (GOLD analysis project Ga0078972, IMG submission 67568) | Hot spring thermophilic microbial communities from Obsidian Pool, Yellowstone National Park, USA - OP-RAMG-01 (SPADES assembly) (version 2) | ecosystem: Environmental > Aquatic > Thermal...
TTTTTCCGTGCAGGATTTTTCGGGAGATGGGGTTTCACCCCCTCCTTAACCCCCTGGGTGTTTTTTCCCGAGGGTTTTTCGGGAACGAAGTTCCTGAAAAAGGCTCCTGAAAAGGCTTCCCTGAAAAGGTTTTCCGTGCACGCTTTTCGGGGACGAAGTCCCTGAAAAGGGTGCGGGGAGCCGGATTTGAACCGGCGAATGCCTGCGCAACAGGATCTTAAGTCCTGCGCCGTTGTCCAAGCTTAGCTATCCCCGCATTTGTTCCTCGTGATTGCATCGAGATATCTGTTGTACTGTTTTTCCGTTCTAAAGGAAATTGGAATTCCTTCCCATCCGCATTTTTTGCACACATATATCTCATGGCTTTCATGCACATAGGTTATTGGACTATCATACAGATACTTCTTGATGAGTGTTTTCGAGCCACACATGGGGCATGCATATATTTCCATACTGAATACCTATAACTGAAGGTATCGTTCTCTTTCCCAGTTTGTGACATATCTCCCGTATTCATGTGCTTCAATCCGCTTCAACTCAATAAACCGATTGAACAGAAATTCAGATAACACATGCTTCGCCATTGTACTCTTCTCCATCTCATCCAGCGCCTCAACCAAACTTCTTGGAAGCAGGGGAACACGCTCCTTTTCGAGCTCTGTTTCGCACATTGCGTAAAGATTCTTCTCAATCGGTGCCGGCGGTTTTATTTTGTTTTTTATTCCATCAAGACCCGCAGAAATCATTAATGCATACTGGAGATATATATTTCCCGCTGGATCCGGGTTTCGGAGTTCTATTCTTGTACTTGAACCACGTCCTGCAGGAATGCGTATCATGGCACTACGATTCTCGGTCGCCCAGCAAATATAAACCGGGGCTTCATAGCCTGGAACCAGTCGTTTATATGAGTTCACCGTGGAGCCCATGACTGCACATATTTCTCTTGCGTGTGCAATCAAACCACCAATATAATAAAGTGCGGTCTCGCTCAGTTCATATGCACCATCTTTATCAAAAAATGCATTTGTACCGTTCTTTTTCATATACTGATGCACATGCAGGCCTGAACCAGCATACTCCATAAATGGCTTCGGCATAAATGACGCATACGCGCCATTCTCCATTGCCACGCTCTTAAGCACACGCTTCGCCATCACCACCCAATCCGCAGAAGTGAGTGCATTTACATAATAAAGTTCAATCTCATGCTGTCCGCAACCATTTTCATGATGTGTCACCTCATAGTCAATTCCAAGGCTCCACAGGATGTCAACAACCTTTTTTCTGAGCATCTCTGCTTTATCCAGAGGATATGTATCTCCATATCTTCCTCTATCAAACAATTCTGATGTGGGAAGTCCATCCGGTGACAATTTCAAAAGATAAAACTCAAGTTCAGGTTTTGTGAATACCTCGTATCCCATCTCCCTTGCCTCTTTTAGCACATTCTCGAGTATATACCTTGGGTCACCCGCATGCCTGTTCATCTTTCCATCATATAGATTACACAGGAATGTTGCAGTTTTAATTCCGTCTTTAGTAGTTATCTTCAGGGTTTCAATGTCTGGCACTACACGGAGGTCTGATGCATGCACGGGTGCAAGTCCCAGCGAACTGCCGTCCACACCCGCACCACGCTCAATTGTTTCTTCAAGCTTTGAGGTAGGCACAGTAAGACCCTTTACACTGCCATGTATGTCTGTAAAAATCAAATGTATGTGCTTTATCTCTTCCTTTCTTATCCTGTTTATTACCTCCTCTTTTGTTGCCATTTTTATCACCTTCCTGTCTTTTCCTCTACATGCTTCTTTCCAATCGTAACACTGTCTATAGACCTGATTACAGAACCCGAGTCATTGATTATTTTTTCCACAGAACTGAAGATTATATCATTACCTTCGATGATCACCTTCACGGTTTCTGTTTCTCTATCCACTTCTTCAATAGTGCATGTTACACTTGTAATTCCCTTTGCCCCTGTGAGTGTTTCTGCAACCACAAGAATTGAAGGATTGAGCGGTTTTAGTACATCCAGCACAAGGCGTTTTATTTGTCCCATTTTATCACTCCTCACGGTCTATTTTATTCACCCAGACAAGTGCCTGTGCATAGTCCTTTTTCTTCACGCAGATGTTTGCCTCTTTCAGGTACTCGATTTTATCTTTTACATCCATCCCGAGCAACTTTGCTTCACGGAGTTTTGCCGCCTGGTCTGCAATCCGCTTTGTGACATAGTCGGGCAAGACACTGGTTAGCGTTTCCCTCACGCTCATTACAATCTTATCGCCTTCCTCTTTTTTACCGCCCGCATATGCATTTTTCGCCTGCTCAATTCTGTTTTTCAAATCCTCAATACCAGGAACACCAAAACTCTTATACTCTTCAATTGTCCGCATGAGTGCATCAAAGTCCTTCTTTATCTGTTCATATGTTCCACGAAGAACCCTGGCATAATCCGAAGCAGTAGTATACAATCGAACTGAATTCTCAAAATTTTCTGTTTCCAGCGCAAACAATGTTCTCTCACAGAGCCCCAGCCCTTTCCTTACATCGCATCCCAGAGCTGTGTAACTTGCAATTTCTGATTTCAGTTCCACAACAAGTTTACCAATCTTTTCCATAACACGCTTTTTGCCATCCTGTAATGCACCATCCATTATCTTCAGAGCTTCGTTGTAGTTCTTTTCTTTTCCTGCTGAAAGTGATTTGCTGATGTTCTCTTTTATGTCTTTTTCCTCAACTCCCAGTTTTCTCATCGTTTCAAGAAGTATTTTTGCCTCACTGACTTTCGAGGCCAGCTCCTTTGCAAGGTCTTCAACCTTTTTCTCCTCAACTTTTTTCACGGGCGTTTTTTCAGCCGATATTTCGCCTTTTTCTTTGGTTTCTTGCTGTGGCTGTCCCTGCACAGATCTCTCTGCTTGCGGTGCTTCTTGCGGTGCACTTGATGATGCACCTGGTGGTGTGGGTTCCATCTTAGTTATCTGTCCCTTCTCTGCTTCTGATTGTACGGTTTCCAAACTTTCCTTTTCTTTAGTTTCTGATGCTGCCTGACTTTCGTCCTCTACAAAAATTGCACCACATTTTGGACAGGTGTTTGCCTCAACTGGAACCTCAGTGTGGCACACTGGACATTCAAACACAACTGCTTCCTCAAAAATTGCCCCGCATCTGGGACATGTGGTACTATCTGCAGGTATTTCCTCATGGCAGATCGGGCATGTGAATGTTGCCTGGGGTGCTGGTGTTGTTTCCATCTCCTTCTTTTCCTTCCGCTCTTCTGGTGCCTCTTTTTCTCCTGCTGTCTCAACTTTTTCCTGCCCTACCTCTTTTTTTTCTTCCTCTGGAGCGGTTTCTTTCTCCGCTTTTTCTTCCTTTTTCTGCTCTGGTAGTGGTTCCACCTTTTTTGCTGGGGTCTTCTCAGGTGCAACTTCAATCTTTTCCTTTACCTTTTTCTCCTCTTCCTCGAGTAAATTTAATATGTCATCAATTACCTTCGTCTTGTCTTTTAGTGCTGAAATATCTATCTCTTCCAACGATTTCTGGTCAATCGAGTTTATATCTGCACCGCAAATGGGACACTTCGTTTCACCTTTCTCCAGTGGGGTATCGCATACAGGACAGATTCTTTTATCTTCTGGCAATAAATGCACCTCGTGAGACGCTGTTAGTACGGTGTATTACTACACTGAATAAAAAACTATCGGAAGCATTTTCGTTTGCACGGAACCTGCTCGGCAAAGTCAAGAAAAGAACAAAGCGTTTATATCCCGCATCTTTTGGGGTCTATAGGTGAACACATGACCAATACAAAAATACTCGGAATGCCAGTTGAAAAAGGCAGATGGCTTCTGGTGATTACAGGTATGATAATAAACCTTTGCCTGGGTACAATTTACTCGTGGAGTGTATTCCAGAACCCGCTCAAAAAATATTTTGAGGGGCTGGGCACTACGCCCACAGATGCACAGCTGCTCCTCGCGTACTCAATATTTCTCGCATGCTTTGCAATTGCGATGCCCATGACTGGAAAGTACATTGAAAAGTATGGTCCCAGAACCATTACAATACTTGGAGGGATCCTCACAGGATTCGGATGGCTCTCTGCATCCTTCTCACCAGGAATCGAGTTCATGTACTTTACCTACGGCGTAATTGGCGGTATTGGTGTGGGCATTGCCTACGGGTGCCCCATCGCAGTTTCTACACGATGGTTTCCAGATAAAAAAGGTCTAGCTGTAGGTCTTACCGTGCTTGGCTTTGGCTTTTCTGCATTTTTCACAGCAAACATTGCAAACGCACTGATTGGCTCTGTCGGAGTGATGGGAACCTTCAGAATATTCGGTATAATATTTCTCGTATTAATTCCACTCCTTGCACTGCCCATGGTATTTCCGCCTCAGGGCTGGGCACCTGAGAACTGGACTCCACAGCAAAGTGCAAAGCGCACTGAAAAGAAGAAGGAGTATACCAGAGAGGAGATGATTAAAACTCCTGTGTTCTATGGTTTATGGTTCAGTTTCTTTATTGGCTGTCTTGCTGGCTTGATGGCTATTGGCATTTCAAAGCAGGTGAGTGCTGAGGTTGCGGTGCCCGTCGAAATTTCCGCAATGCTCGTTGGATTCTTTGCAATATTCAACGGCCTGGGCAGACCTGCGTTCGGTAAAATCACGGACATGCTCGGTCCTAAAAAGACCGCAATGATTTCATTTGGACTTATTGCAATCAGTTCCTTGTGCATGAGCATCGCACCCAGTGTACCTGTATACCTGTGCTCCTTTGCAGTACTCTGGGGTTGTCTGGGCGGATGGCTTGCAATAGCACCTGCGGCAACTGCCACATATTTCGGGACAAAGGACTATCCACGGTGTTATGGTGTTGTATTTGTAGCATATGGTGCAGGAGCAATTGCAGGACCGCAACTTGCAGGTTACATCAAGGATACAACATCCAGTTATCTCAATGTATTCCCGTATGTATGCGGACTTGCGCTCGTGGGCTTGCTCATTGCATACTTCCTGCTTAAAGAGAATTAAATAAGCAAAACCAGATGGAAGAAACTACCAGTGTTTCAAACGTGCCATGCAGTGCGGGCAGGCAACCCATTCCGGAGAAACTTCTCGACCGCATCTGGGACATCTGCCGGGCATCTGCCGCTCCAGTTCCTGGATTCTTTTAAGTATCGTGTCCCACATACCGTGTTTAATTACTGCAAGTGGTTTCTCATACTTCTCATACTTACTACCAGAACTTAAATCAAACACAACCTCAGTGCTGTAACTCCTGCCTTCAAAATCCCAGAAATTCACACGCATGTTTATTTTCTGAATTCCAGTAAATCCAGGTTTTATGCCTATCACCTGTCTTGTAATCTCGCCCGAGAGCAGAATCGCCACTGGCTTTATTTTCATCAAAATATTTGGTGAGTACTCAAACCTGATGTCTGTGCAGTGGGCATTCCCCGTATTCATGAGATAGAGGAGAACACGCGTCCACTCATTCTGCCTGAAGCTCTCGTTTGTCACAGCGAGCATGCTCACATAAGGTTTGCCAAGTGGTGTTCTAGTTGCAAAGATTTTATCCAGGTTATTCAGGGTTTTTATTATGCTGGCGAAATCGCCCTTGTTCAATCTGCTTTCTCCCTGCTTGAGCTGATTTTCCAGATGTGAGATGTCATAACCATAACCCTTCATTACCTCAATTCGTTTCCTCAAAACCTGTAATTCTCTCTGAAGCGCACCGATGTTGTCTATTTTTATGCTGCCCGCAGTTGAATAACCGAACACCGCTTCACCATTCGGTGTGGTCAGCACACCTCTGAGTTCGCCAGAAATGTTTGTGCGCCACATCTCGCCCTCTGCATGATACGCAAAAATATCACCATTCTTTGCTCCCGCAACCACAAAATTCAAATCGTCGCTCGCATCGAAAAAATTCATGTGTACTGTTGTCTGGCTTCGCTGCAAAACCGTGAAGTCACGGGTATAAAAACATATTTGATCTGGAAAAGAAACCAATATTCTAGAACCGTCACCTGAGATTTTGGCAAATTTTATCTGGGATTGAAATCTCGGGTTGTTTATAGTATTTCCGCTGGAATCCATGAGGAAAATCCTATCATCGAGCGTGGAAACGAGGATGTATTCACAGGTACCGCTCAAGGAGAGGTTTCCAATATTTGCACTGAACATGTTTGCAAAGCACATCTTACCGCCAGCATCAAACAGGGTGAGAAGATTTCCTGCATCCACACACGCGAGATGGTATCCCGCCTGGTCGAGCTTAATTTTTATTGCGTTTAACGGTAGTGCATGACTCCAGACAAGCGTGAGCCGTGTGTCAAAAAGGTACACCATTCTACCTGCCGCAATTGCAATTTTTGTTGAATCTGCAGAGATGTATACCAATCTCGCCCATACTGGTAGTTTTATCTCACCGACCAGTTCAAAGTTGTCTCTGAGCATCCGCACAGTTCCATCTTCTAGCGCCACTATCAAGTAGGTTCCATCAGGAGCCATACCAAATCTGAATTTAGAGTGTGGCGTATAACGGAGTGCGGTGTTCATTTCAGTGTTGAAAAGCGTCAGACCAGTTTCATCTGAGATACAGCACCTTTTCCCGTCTCTTGAAATTTTAAGGGAAGAAATTCCCCCCAGATACTGCCAGATTATCTTTGGAACCATGTATCCCCGACAATAAATATAAAGAGGATATATAAGAACATCTCTCAAAACATTTTCTCAGATGCAAGTGTAAGAAATTTTCTGAAACTAAAATCGCTGGCATCGTTGCTCATACTCACTTCTTGCCCTTTTTTTCTTTCTTAGCGACTCTCCATCCGTTCCAGTACCATTCACTTTTTTCCATGTACTCGCCTCCAGTATTTGTTGTTATCTGTTATAATTTTACCCATATATAAATCTTGCTGGGTAGTTACCCGCTACCCTCCATCGGTCTCACAAATTTTTGAAATCATAAGTGATTTCAGTCACATTTCTGGCATTGCAGCATATGCGACTTACCATAATCTTTATACCACACCACTTACATTTCGCACATGTGCAGGCAGTAATACTTGCAGCTGGTCGGGGTTCTCGCCTCCTTCCACTCACGCAGGACAGACCAAAACCACTTATTCCGTTTATGAATGAGCTCGTAATTGACAGGATAATCCAGCGTTTTATAAATGCGGGTGTAGACCGCTTCATGTTCCTTGTAGATTATAAAAAAGAAAAGCTCATCCAGCATCTTCAAAGATGGAAAAACAGGATTGAATTTGAGATAAGGGACAACAATCTCCCGTTCGGGACTGCTGGTGCAGTAAAAAGAAATATGGACTGGCTTGATGACATCTTTTTTGTGAGCTCCTCTGACCTCATCACAGAAATAAATTTAAAGGAAATGATTCATTTTCACCATGCACAGGGAAGCAAGCTTACTGTGGCATTTTCGGAATCGGATGAAGTTTCTCATTATGGAATTGCTACAATGGATGAACATGGCAAGCTTACAAAGTTCCTGGAAAAGCCCAGAGAAACCGAGGCATTCTCAAACATTGTAAATGCAGGCATCTACATCGTGCACAGGGAAGCACTCGCCCATGTGCCTCCTGACTGTGCGTTTGATTTTTCAAGGGATTTGTTTCCATACCTGATCGGGAGAAATTACCCGATTTACGGATATAAATTCAGGGAGTACTGGAACGATATAGGCAGGCATAGTTCATATCTCTTTGCAACACATGAAGCAATTCGTGGAAAGGTTACATACTCAAAAAATTTTATTGTGAAACATCATCCAAAGGGCGTGTTATACTGCACGGAGGACACATCTGCTGGAGATATAGAATTTGAGAATTTTGTGGTCACGGGACACAATGTTGTAATTGAAAACGATTGCAAACTTGCGAATACAGTTCTCTGGGACGGCGTGCACATTGGTGCGTCCACAAGAATTGATGAGGCAATCATCGCAGAAAATGTAGTTATCGGGAAGAACTGTAAAATCATGTCTGGCGTGGTGATTGGTCCAAATACTGTAGTTGGAGACAATGTAACACTGGGACAGAATTTGAAGTTGTGGGGAAATTCAAACATTCCCCCTGGCACAGTACTGGTGGGTGAATAAATGAGGTTATATGCATGGAAGGAATATAATCCAAGAGAAAGTATTGACCTGGGTTGTGCTGTGGGAACCTACTTCGGAAAGGACCGGGTTGTGGGCATCGGTAGAGATGGTAAACCTGTATCGAGATTCATCAGAAGAGAACTGATAAGCGGACTTGCATCAACCGGGATTACCACGCTCGATGTGCGTCTTGTACCAAGCGTTTCACTCAGGCATGTCATTGCAGAGCAGAATCTCGATGCCGGGCTCTATGTTTCCTATTACAATGGAGAAGTACAGGTACATCTCTACGACAAACACGGAGATAATGCAAACCCCTCTGTGATTGAAAAAATACTGGCCATATTCAGAGCCCGCAAGTTCATTACCATGGGAATTGAAGAACTGGGCACTACCACATACTATCCTAATGCCATGGACGATTATTTAAGATACTTGCACGCAAGCATTTCATTCAAAAAAGATTTACAGATGCTTGTGGACTGCCAGGGAGACCCAATTGCAATCATAATCGAACCGCTTCTTTCCCAGTACGGAATCCAGCCCACGCTAATGAATGCATTTCTTTCAGGGTATTCCCACACCGCCTCTGAGGACGCGTTTCTAAATGTGATGTATACGGAAGGATACAAATACGGGTTGAGAATCGAGCGAGATGATACACTGGGAATGTATGTTTATACCCCTGCCAAAAAATTGCACGCAAACAACTGGCTTGAAACGCTTGCATTGCTCAGAGATTTATGAATCACTCCAGCTTTTTAATGCATTCTTTTGGTATCTCGTTTACAATGTAAACCGTTTTACCGGCACGCATGATTTTGTTACCCATGCTGATGGTTTTCTCAGTATCAACTTCAAGAATTATTGGCTGGTCTACCCTAACTCTGCCAGCTTTTTGTGCGTCCTCTATTGTTGCACTCAAATGAACCATCTTTCTATCCGTGGGTTTTATCCCGGTTTCAAGCAGTATATCTGCCTCCTCTGGCGTGGATGGATAGTACAGCTTCGGTGGTATATTGTCCGTTGGCAAGTCAAGGTCCACATCGTATGAATGCCCGTATGTAGCTCTTATGCGGGTGCCGTCGTACTGGTATCTTCCCTTGGGGTCAGTTTCAATCAAACCAATTATGTGATAAGTTCGTAGAAATCGGTACTGTCTGTGCCTTTTTTGCACCGCAGTGAGAAATGCCTTTAAATCCACCCAGCCATGCGGGTCCACCTCTAACTTATACCTGTCCGGGAAGTGGCGAAGAACACCTGCCAGTACCTTGCTGAGATGCTCCACCTCGTCATCGTTGAGCAGGAATTTTCCTATGTCTCCGCATACAGGACATTTTTCGCCTCTAAAGAACCCATGAACTGAACAGCTTCTTAGCATCAGTGTAATCACCCCGCTTACACATAGAATAGGTTAGATGTATAAATTAGTTCCCATCGGTGCACGGTACTGCACGAATAGAAGAAAAATCCACCCGAAATTTAATATAAAGCACAGCAATGCAGATGCATGGAACAGGTGTCAGTGTTAAGTCCATACAGCAAAAAATCCGCATGTCCAGAAAAAAAGATAATCGTGTATGACACCACACTCAGAGATGGGGAGCAGATGCCTGGCATTGCATTTAAACCTGCGCAAAAGCTGGAAATCGCACATGCACTTGCGGATGTGGGTGTTAAGGAAATTGAGGCGGGCTTCCCTGCGGTCTCCGCATCTGAACGAAAGGCAATAAAGGACATAAAGGACACAACGACTGCGCGAATTCTCGGGCTTGCACGGTGCGACCCAAAGGACATAGAGGCATGTGCTGCATGCAATATCGACCTTGTCCTGCTCTTTATCGCAACTTCTGATTTACATCTACGCTGGAAACTCAGAATGAGCCAGAATGAGGTGGTTGAAAGGGCAAGAAGGGCAATGAAACTTGCACACGACCTCGGGCTCAAATTCTGCTTCAGTACTGAGGACACCACGAGAACACACATGGACTTTCTAAATGAAATATATGATACTGCGCTGGAATGCGGGGCTGAGCGCATTGGAATTACAGACACGGTTGGATGTGCCACACCAGAAGGAATAAGTTATCTGGTTGGTGAATTGAAAACAAGGTATCACATGCCGCTATCAGTACATCTTCACAATGATTTTGGGCTTGCATGTGCGAACGCACTTGCTGCACTTGATGCGGGTGCAGATGCCTTTGCAGTGACAGTAATGGGCATCGGTGAACGGGCAGGGAATCTTGCACTGGAACAGTTTGTGATGTGTGCAAAGTATCTCAGAGGCATGGACACGGGTATTGATACAACGAAACTGCCAGCACTCGCAGCGATCGTCTCAGAACACGCAAAATTACAAATTCCGAAAAATCTCCCATGGCTCGGAGAGAACATATTTACACACGAATCTGGCATCCATGCCCTCGCAGTCCAGCAAAACCCATTTACATACGAGTGCGTCTCACCACAGGTACTTGGAAGGCAAAGAAAAATTCTGCTCGGAAAGCATTCGGGTAAAGGCGTACTCCAGGCAAAGCTCATCCAGTATGGTTTTCGTGTGGACGAGAAACTCCTTGAAGAAATCCTGTGCGAGGTGAAAAGAATTGGTGAGGAAAAGGGCTATGTGGATGACAGGGAGCTTATCGAAATTGCGAAAAATAAGCTGTCCTAAACGAGCATCTCCCGTACCTTTATTGCGAGTCCTTTTTTAAGCGACAGCATTTCAGCGCCAGATAGCTTTGCAGTACCCGTTGCCACAGGAATGCTCTCCTGTAGAATTACTACCTCATCACCCGCACGAATGTCTGGTGTTGCGGATACTATGCCTGGCACAAAAACATCACCGTGCAGGGGAAATTTCTGTATTTCCACACACTTTATGGAGTGTCCTACGAGAAACTTTGCACCTGCGTACTTTATCATGACCTTTCCACGGTTCTCATTTACCTCAAATCCAGGTTTGCCTTCAGTGAGCATAACACCATCCCATCGGTTTCCTTTTGCCTTTTCGAGATTAAACGCTCTTGCCTCTTCACCAAACTGGAATGCGAGCATGTTCATAAAGTCAGAGGCCAAACGGGCTGAGTAGGATGCTTCTTCCCCAAAGTCACGCACCCTTTCAGCAAGCAGTTTAAGGCTTTCCTCAGAGGTCACATCGCCAGTACATGTGTTCTCAAGACCGTAATGCTCAACTACAAATTTATAGTCATCCGGGAGATGCGCAAGCACATGCTTGTATCCCTGACTAATAATCCCTTCAAGTCCGTCCAGCACAACCTTTTTTTCCTCCCAGTCCCAGTGCCCGGTGACTGGTATGTCATATGCATTTGCAGGATAAAAATTTTCCAGTTCTTCAGGTACAACACCGATGGGGGAGGTTAGTGAGACGATGTGCACACTGCTGCGAACGCCCGTGGTTCTGAGTGCGTTTTCCACAAGCATGTGTGACCTGGATTTGTGGTATGGCTTCTTTGCCGAGCACGGGAGGAGCAGCAAAACGCTTGCCCCGGGTTTCTTGTAGCTTTTCAACCTTGCACGGTATCGCTGGATATCGATACGCCACAATGACTCTTTTGAGTTTGCTAAAAACGGGTTGCTGAACACGGGCCATAAAAATTCCATGAACTCATAATGATTAAAGTCCATGTATCTTAACATTGCCACAAGCTCTGGCTCAGCTCTGATACGCATTTCAATCAGTTCCCGCAGATATCCGGTAGAGATTAGTTTGTCCACCAGCGCAAGTTCTTCCCTCAGTGCGGATGTATTCTGCTCCATGGCACATTCTGCGGAAAAAACTCCTTCGGGTATTGTGAGCATGTTCCTGTATCCCAGGAGTCGTGCAAGCGCATCATCAAGGAGGTCAATTGTGAGCGCAGCGAGTATTGCAATTCTGGAGGGGAGTGCTATACCTGGCACATAGAGTGGTTTGCCAGCCCCGATCGCCTTTCTGATGGATACAATTGCCATTACGAATTTTTCAGGATACTGAAATAACGCTGCACCCGCTGGAAAGATGCATATATCAAATTGCATCCCGGAGAACTGCGGAAGATTTTCCCAGTTATTTATTACCAACCAGTTATCAACAATTTTCCATTGCGGCATCTCTCCTCCTGCACTCGGGGGCACTGGAAAATATCCATCTGGATTTGTAAATACACGGTCAGGGAATTTGAATTTAATCTGCGATTTTTCATCACCAAGGTAAAGGTACTCCCCGTTTACATGAAGTATGTTCGGAATTCTAAATTTGCCTGCCTCAGTGAGTAAAAAGCCAGCACGTGCAGATGCATCCTTATGTGTGATTTCAATATCCATCATTTCTATCCCAGCAAGACCTCAATACGCTTACAATCTCCTGCGCTTTTCTCATTCCAAGCCCTTTTACCTGTGCAAGTTCCTCAGCCCCTGCGTTGAACACAGCAAGTGGTGTTTTGAAGCACTCAAGCAGCCTTCTCGAAAGCACGGTGGAAACATCTGGTAAACCCGCAATCAGATACTCCTGAAGTTCAGCCATACTCCTTGGCTTTTTCTCGAATCTTATTTTCGGAACCCTGCCATCACCGTTTATGCGTTTTATCATCTGTAACAGGAACTGTGTGCTCTCATTTTCATTCTCAAAATTCAGAACCGGGAGCCCGAAATCGACTGCCAGGGCAGAGACCGCACCATACACTGCGCTCTTTGAAACGCATCGGGTGTATCCGTTCCAGTTTCCCTCCACGATGATGATTGGATGGGCACATGCAGCATACAATTCCTTCGCCTGCTGGAACAATCTACCATCAAGTATTGAGTTGACAAAGTCCTCAACACGCTTTCGTTCCACGATTACTTCCTCAGAGACCTGGTAGTCGCCAACTGGCAGTATGCGATAAATCACATGCACTCCGTTTTCGGAAAGCAACCTTGGAACTGGTGAACGCATTTCGCGGCGGTCTACCAGAACCTCCATTGTTCTCGTTGCATCGTTTTGATGGAAGTCATACAGCGTGGGCTGTGTCTTGTAACTCCGGGTCCTTGTTTCGTGTTCCCTTACCTCATCGGTCTCAGGAGGTTTACGCTCCACCAGATACTGTGTGGTTTTTGTTTCCTTCCTCTGCTCTTCCCGCATAAAATCCTCCTGGAGCCGCTTCACAATCGCCCGCATTTTCTGCTCCATCTTAATCGATGCATACTGCCTGTGCACATCCATTGTATCCTGAGCAATGAGAAAGTACACCATACCCGTGTATCTCCTCCCGGTCCTGCCCCTCCGCTGAATCATGCGCTTCTCTGAACCAACTGGCTCATAGAAAATCACCATATCAACAGATGGGATATCCAGTCCCTCTTCAGCCACCGAGGTTGCAGAGAGCACATTGTACTCGCCCTTCCGAAATTTCTCGATAACCTCAATTTGCTCTTTCTGACGCATCCCCTTCTTGTTCTTCTTCGCTGCCTGTCCAACAAACACGGAGACACGAACCCCTGGCACATCTTTCAGCACCTCTGCAATATAGCTCACGGTTTCGCGCACCTCTGCAAATATAAGGATGCGGGAATCCGGTTTCTGCTTCAACTGGTTTTCCACAATTTCCTTTATCTTGCTCAACTTGGGATGCTCTTCCCTGCATTCCTTTGCTCTCAGCACCGCCTCCAGCATCTTTGGATTTTTTGCCACACTTCTGCTCGCCCTCGATGCATCACTTTCTCTTGCGTCTGGCAGAAGTTTGTTCTCATAGTACTCAAGAAACTGTCTCACGCCCTGTGTCTCGATTAACTGGAGTGCATGCTTGATCTTTCTTACCGAAGCCATGATAGACCTGGCAGTAAATAGTGAACTCTCTTTTTTTGTGCGTAACATCTCATCAATCTTGTGTTCAATGGCTGCGATTCTTTTTTCTGTTAATGTTCGCAGTGAAAGTCCAAAACCAAACTGATTCAACACCTTTACATACTCGTTCAATGCCTCCTGAATGCTTTGCCTTATTTTTTCTATGCCTGGAGGTAGCGTGACATATACCCAGCGTTTTGTAATTGCATGCACATACTGGCACACATCCGGGTCGCTTTCAAATCTGATTTCAGCCCAGTTTATGTTGATGTTTGTGCACACCTCCATGATTTTATCTTTGTCATGGCCAGGTGAGGCAGTAAGTCCCATCGTTCGTATCCCGTACTCCCTGCACTTCATTCCGATGCCCACATAGTCGTAATTGCCAACCGCTCGATGTGCCTCATCAAAAATCACAAGGGCTACATCCTCCATGTTTATTCTCCCGGCGAGAATATCGTTCATTATCACCTGCGGTGTGGACACCACAATCACGCTGCGCTTCCATATTTCACTCCGCTTTTTCCAGGATATTTCACCGGTAAACAATGCTACCTTTTCAGGTTCGATATTCAGGAATTTGAGCACGCCCTCTTTGTACTGCTGTACTGCGAGTGGTTTTGTTGGTGTGAGAAAGAGCGCTTTTTTATTCGGATTTGCACCCGTTTTCTGGAGATGGTCTGCGATGACAATCAGTGCAATCATCGTTTTTCCGATGGATGTGGGGAGCACCACGAGCGTGTTTTTTTCGATGCATTTTTTTGCGATGTTTATCTGGTACTCCCGTTCTTCGATGAGTTCGTGCCTCAGGTATTGATTCGCTAATACCATGATGGGAAGTATGGAGCGTGAGTATATATTCCTTGGGGCTACATGTAGGGCATGTTGTTATGCAAAAAACCTTATCTACGGTGTGCATATGCGGGTTGAGACCATGCTCACAGAAAATGATATCCAGTATTTATCTGATAAGGCGCTGGCAGTGAGAAGACACATCATCAGAATGATTTACCATGCAAAATCAGGACATCCTGGTGGTAGCCTCTCTGCCACGGACATACTTGTCACACTCTACTTCAAGTATCTCAGACACGACCCGAAAAATCCTGGCTGGCTGGAGCGCGATAGATTTGTGCTGAGCAAGGGGCATGCGGTGCCTGCACTTTATGCAGTGCTTGCTGAATGTGGTTATTTTCCAGTTGAAGAACTGCTCACACTCAGAAAAATAAATTCGAGGTTGCAGGGCCACCCGGATGCAAAAAAGACGCCTGGCATCGAGGCATCCACGGGCTCTCTTGGTCAGGGGCTCTCGATTGCTGTGGGTATGGCACTTGCATCACGCCTGGATGGCGGAAAATACCGTGTGTATGCCATGATCGGTGATGGCGAAAGCGAGAGCGGGCAGATATGGGAGGCGGGAATGGCTGCAGCACACTTTAAGCTGGACAACCTCACGGTTTTTCTGGATAGAAATAATCTGCAGATAGACGGTTGCACCGAGAACATCATGTGCCTCGAACCGCTCGCCAGGAAGTGGGAGGCGTTTGGCTGGCATGTGATTGAGATAAATGGCCATGATTTCCGGCAGATTGCAAACGCAATTGAGGAGAGCTGGAAGGTAAAGGGCAAGCCCGCAATGATTATCGCCCGTACGGTAAAGGGCAAGGGCGTTTCATTCATGGAAAATAATGTGGCATTCCATGGGAAGCCACCGAACAAGGATGAGGCGGAGCGGGCAATGAAAGAACTGGGTGATGTGCTATGAACTGGAAAAAAGAGAGTTTGAGGGATGCCTATGGCACTGCACTCGTTGAACTCGGGAAGGCACGGAGTGAAATTGTAGTCCTTGATGCAGACCTCTCCTCGTCCACGAAAACCTCGATGTTTGCAAAGGCATTTCCAGATAGATTTTTTAATGTGGGTATTGCGGAACAGAACATGATGAGCATTGCTGCTGGCCTTGCATACTGCGGAAAAATTCCGTTTGTGTCCACCTTTGCAGTGTTTGCTACTGGCAGGGCATATGACCAGGTGAGACAATCAATCAGTTATCCACGACTGAATGTGAGAATCGTTGCAACGCACAGCGGACTTTCAGTTGGTGGTGATGGCGCAAGCCACCAGATGTGCGAGGACATCGGGCTCATGCGTTCGATGCCAAACATGTGCATCATTGCCCCGTGCGATGCACCGCAGACGAAGAAGGTAATCCATGCAGTCGTTGACTACACGGGCCCCGTGTATGTCCGCCTTGTGCGGCAGGAACTGCCAACAATCACTGCAGATATGGACTTCAAAATCGGGCAGGCGGATGTGCTTGCTGACGGCTCTGATATCTCGATTATTTCCACGGGGAGTATGGTTAGCACGGCATTGCTCGCAAGCATGGAATTGAAAAAGCAGGGAGTTTCCGCAAGGGTAATAAACATGCACACTATAAAGCCCATTGACCTCAAGACCATACTTAAATGTGCAAGGGAAACTGCAGGGATTGTCACGGTTGAAGAACACACTGTAACAACAGGTCTTGGTGCTGCCGTTGCCTCCGTTACCGCAGAGCATGTGCCATGCACGGTGAAGCGAATTGGTGTGCCCGACATCTTTGGAGAATCTGGTGAGCCAGATGCACTGCTTGAAAAGTACGGTCTGACGGTTGAGAATATTGTGAGGAAGGCAAAAGAAATACTGGAGGTAAGAAAATGAAGATATTTCTGGATACAGCAAATGTAAAGGAGATTCGAGAGGCGTACAGCTGGGGAATTATCGATGGAGTAACCACAAATCCAAGTTTGATTGCTAAAGAGGGCAGGGACTTCAGGGAGGTGGTGAAGGAAATTACACAGATTGTGGATGGACCAATCAGTGCAGAGGTTGTGAGCATGAATGCAGATGGCATGGTGGCAGAGGGCAGGGAACTGGCAAAGATTCATAAAAACATAAACATCAAAATACCGATGTGTGTTGAAGGGCTTAAGGCAACGAAAAGGTTAGCAAGTGAGGGTATAAAGGTGAACATGACACTTGTTTTTTCCCCGAACCAGGCATTGCTTGCTGCAAAAGCAGGTGCTGCATTTGTAAGCCCGTTTGTTGGCAGACTGGACGATGTGGGCCAGGAAGGTATGCAAATAATACCGGACATTGTGGAAATTTACAGAAACTATGGATTTACAACTGAAATCATTGTTGCTAGTGTGAGGCATCCCATTCATGTGTACCAGGCAGCACTCGCAGGTGCACACATTGCTACCGTACCCTTCGCGGTGCTTGAGAAGATGGTGAAGCACCCACTTACCGACATCGGAATCGAACGCTTTCTGAAGGACTGGGAAAAGGTGCCAAAAAATATATGAGGACTTCCCATGGAAAAATCTGCGATTGTAGGCAGGGAAAAGGAAATAGAGAGCATTCGTAAGGCAATGGATGCGTGCGCACATGGACATGGTGGCACTTACCTGATTACAGGCCAGATTGGAGTGGGGAAAACAAGGTTGCTCGAAGAAATCGCAAGCATGGCCAGCGAACTAAATTTTACAGTGCTTACTGGTAGAGGCCTGGATGTAAATAGTGTCCCATACCTGCCATTCACAGATGCACTCAATGCATACAAAAAACACGATGACACTGGATATGTTCCTATCGCACTATCCATGAGTGCAGAACAATCCCGAATAGAAAGTGTAGACCTGGCAAGGGAAAAAGGAAGAGTGCTCGAGAACTTTACAAAGAAGATTCTTGAAATGGAAAAGGCAAAGCCGATAATGATTATAATTGATGACTTACACTGGGTTGACCCTGCTTCTCTGTCACTCTTTGTGTATCTTGCAAGGAATATTGAAGGGCTCCGTGTCATGCTGATTGCAGCATACCCTGAAGAAGCGCTAAAGGAAGAACAGAATTCAGTGTTTGTAAATACGCTCATGCAGATCCGTGCTGAGCGGCTTGCAACGATAATTGAACTAAAACCGCTCTCATATGACGCAATACTCCAGTTGCTTGCAATAGAATTTGGAACCTGGAAAATCCCTGAGGACATAGCAAAGGTAATATACGAGAAGACAGAGGGCAATCCATTATTTGTTACCGAGTTTGTTAAAACAATCGTAGAGGAAAACATCTACGACCCGACTACAAGAACACTGAAAGTAAAAGCAGAGCAGTTGAAAGTGCCGAGTACCGTCCAGATGATAATAAACGGAAGATTAAATACGCTCTCCGAGAATGCACAGAAAATTCTCACTGCGGCAAGTGTCTATGGCAGAATATTTGAATACGATGTTCTCGAAAAGGTGCTCGATCTGGGTGCAGAGGCAATGTTAGATGCACTGGATGAACTGCTTGAGAAGGGTTTTGTGGTGGAAGTTGGGGGAGAAAATACTGAAAAATACAGGTTCATGCACAATGCAATTTATGAGACCGTTTATAATAACATAATCGGCATGAAAAGGAAGATTTTACATAAAAAGATTGGCGAAGTGTTAGAAAATATAAGAAACAAAGATGCGTATTTCTCAGAGATTGCACGCCATTATTACAATGCCCAGATGTACGAAAAAGCTGCAATTTATGCAAAAAGAGCTGCTGAGATGTTTGCAAAAATTTATGCGGTGGAGAGTACTATCACATACGCGGGCATGGCAAAGGAATGCCTGACTAAAACTGGTGATTATGCGGGTGCAATTGATGTAACCGTGATTCTCGGCGACATGTTTTTACTGAGCGGAAAATACGATGACGCAATGCGAGAATATGAAGAAATGAAGCAAATGGCAGAAAAAATAAACAACTCAGAAAAGGTAGGCATAGCAATTACCAGAATTGGCATATGCCACCACCGAAAAGGTGCGATGAACAAGGCACTCGAACATCTAACAAATGCGCTGGAAATCTTTGAAAAATGCGGTGCAAAAAAAGAAATTGCGACTACATTGCGTCAGATTGGATGGATATACGAGCGAAAAGGTGAATTTGAAAAATCGCTGGAGTTTGTGATGAAAAGTTTGAAACTTACTGAGGAACTTGGAGATGAAATTGAGATTGCAGATGCGTATCATCGCGTGGGTACAACGCAGTTGAGCATTGGACTGATGGATGAGGCAGAGCGCAACCTCAAGCGGGCAATTGAAATAAGGAAAAAATACAATTATTTGAAAGGGCTTGCAGATTCTTACAACAACCTGGGAATTCTCTATCACGACACAGGAAATATGGATATGGCGGTTGAGTATTATCTAAAGGCAAAGGAAATCTACTCAAAGATAGGAGATGTTGTGGGCGAATCCATGATGTCAAATAACCTCGGGATAATTTATCACGACCGCGGGGATTGGGAAAAGGCAAAGGAACATTACCTGCGGGACTACCACACGAACCTTAAGATAGGAAACCTGTGGGGGCACATGATATCTGCGAGCAATCTTGGTGGTTTGCACAAGGAAATGGAAAATTACGATGAGGCAATAAAATATTATACAGAAGCATTAGATTACTCAAAGAGAATCGGTGAAAAATGGATATATTGCACAGCACTTGGAAGTCTGGCAGAGATTCATGCGATAAAGGGGGATATTGAAAAAGCAAAGGAACTTGCAGAAAGTTGTGTTATAATGGGAAAATCCACAGGTTCCAAAGAGACGCTTGCCTCCGTGCTCATGACCGACGGAATTGTGAAGAGATATGCAAAGAAATGGGATGAGGCGGAGGAATCGCTGACAAGCTCGAAGCTGTTGTATATGGAAATGCGGATGAAAAGTGGAGCTGCAAGTTGCGACGAAGAACTTGCAATCCTTTACGCAGAAAAAGGGGAACTGGACAAAGCTAGAAAATTTTTCGAGGATGCACTTAAAGTGTATGATGAACTTGGACTGGTGAAGTCCGCAGAGAAAATCAGGAAAGAAATGAAAAAATATTTTTCAACGCACAATTGAGCCCTTCTCAAACTTCTTTTTAAGCCCGTATATTACTGGTATCCAGATAATGAGTAAGATTCCGCTTGAAATCAAAAGGAAACTCCAGGATACATAATCTGCACATACCTCCTTTGTTATCAGGATGCGTACATTTGCCTCTGGCGACTCTTTTTTCACGATATGAATCACAAATTCCTTATGCATGCGTTCGGGTGTAAGAAACTGGGCACAGCTTTTATCACCAGTGGTTGTGTTATTGAGTGTTTCATTTACCAGCGCATAATATCTCCCGCTTGCATAGTTGGTCTCAAAATCACCAAGTTCAGCAATGATTATTGCTGCATGCCCGTTGCTCACCGTGATGTTCATTGTATTTGCTCTTGTGAAGCCATGTGGGTCCAGTGGTGTGAAGCTTATATTGAAGTCCGCACCATATCCTGTGTTTATCTCGGTGCGTGTTAGATACTCAGTGGTTTTTACTACAACTGGCTGAAGCATGATTACGCCAGTAACACACAGAATGATTCCATAGGCAAGTGCCTTCTTCATTGATTTCCTGGCACAGAGAACCCGCTTCGTGTCACTCGTTTCAAATGCAATTTCACCGATGGTAAAGGCACCGAAAAACCATGTGGCAGTGAATATGCCCGCAAGGAGGATTGTAATTCCGTCAGGAATTGGTAAATAGAACGGTGCAAGTGTTCCACCAGCAATAAGATAGATGACTATAAGAACGAAAAATATTATAAATACGACCCATCTCAGATTTTTCTTCACCTGGTGGAGTTTTTCGAGCCGTGTAAGCTCTTCTTCCCGCATGTATACCCATTGGAATAGGAGTATATATTTCTTGCTGAGATTTTCAGTGCCAATCTATAGTGTGGTCTGCTCAGGTTGTATTATTTTCTATGCTCGCAATACCGCATGTTTTCCCATTTTCCGTGGAGTTCCCCAGATATGTGTGCAGTATCTGCACATGCCTGATCTTTTTCATACTGGATTCTGCATAAATATTCGCTGGGCATGTTGTGCACTGCAGTGAAAATTGCTGCTCTGCGCACCACATCATAGGTAGAGACCTCAGGTATGTAACTCTGTGTTGCAGAAAGCCATGCTGGTTCAGTGACTTCCCAGCCCTCAGCGCCATAAAGTGCTCCTAGACCGTATCTCCCATAATTTGAACGAAAGTTGAGAAATTCTGTGGTGAAAAATTTAAACAGGGTGTCTGCAGGAGGTGTGCCCACACCGTAAAGCTTGATCAGGTCGATGATGGATTGAACCGCATAAACTGTGCTCTGGAATGTGACCCTTGTGTCTATGATATCCCAGAACCTGGAGCACGAGCGATTCGCAGCGAGAATATGATAGTATGCTCTTGCACACTTTGCAATTTTTTCGTGATTGCCAGAAAGCCCGATTGTGTCCTGTGCAATGTGCTCATATGTCAGTGTGGACTTATCAACTCCGACTGCGAGATATATTGGCTTGAAATAGATGCGGTTATACAATACGAGAAAATTTGAAATCACATCTTGATTTTTTACACCAGTTTCCATTGAAATTATCTGGAACACATTGTTACGCACACACCGTGTGGCGATGTAGAGCATCTGGTTGTATCCCTGTTTCCATATCTGGCTTACCTTATACTTGCCCACTTTTCTGCTCACGACCTTTCCATCAGCCCTGCGCATACCAGTCCATCTCGTATCAGATGTCTTTCCCTCAATCAACATATCTGCGTAATCTGACCAGCTTGAATTTTCCTTTACTTTTGCTTTAAATTCTTCAGTTTCTCCCTCACCCGGCCATTTCTTACAAATACCTTTCAATTTCCTGTAGATATACGCAGATATCGCCATTGGATGCATGTCCTCTTTTTTCAAATCATGCATGAGTGTGCGAAATTTTTCTATTTGAAGCCCGTTGGACACGAGACTTTCCAGGTCGCTCGAAAGTGTGATGAGATACTCGATGTGCTCCATCTCTTTCGAATTATCTGTGCGTGCCCTGAGTTTAGCGATAACCTCGCTTACAAATTCGCCTGGAGAGACATCACTTTTGTTAAATGCAAAAATATCACTTAGCTCTGGAATCCTGCCGAACAAAAATACCTTCGTGTCTGCAAGCTCTGTAAAATTCAGCGAATACAGATAATGCTCATATGCTGGCTGGATAAACTGTCGCTTATCGAGTATAAAGTACATTCTCGGTTTTTTTGTGCGCAGGTTTGGGTCATGATAAATCACGGATGCAAATGCATCAGTCACACTGGATGCAACTTCCGTTGTATAAAGGTTCTCAGGCAGCCATACCCCGTATATCTGCGCATCGTCTCCCTCACCCTTATATTTTTCAAACAGAGAAATATGGATTTGCCACATTATTTTAGATAGCAATTCTTGTTCAATTCTGTGCATGAGTGTGAGCGGTGTGTGAAACGGAGGAGTAGATACAAAATCTACATTTTTGTCAAAAATAGAGAGTAACTCTAACAATGCAGTTAATCCGAATTTATTAGCATACATCTGAAGCGTAAAGGGTTCTATATCTATTGAAACCAGTTTTTCTTTTTCCTCACTCAATTTTTTCAGGGCATCTGGGAACAATTTATAACCATTTAATACCGCATCAGTCCAGTTTCTTCCATAGACCTCGGTTCCTGCAACACTCAGTGACAGCGGAGATTGTCTTTCCACATACCTTATTGGCTCAAAAGGAGAACTATCCTCAATAAGAACGACATCGCCTGGTTGATACCCGTGCAGGTGATACCCAACATTCAGATACATACACAATTCTCATGCCTTAATTGTTGCGATTACATTGCGTAGTTCCCCGAATCTCGTTTCAAGGTTTTTTGCTGCCTTCTTCACTACTGTCTGTGGTTTGCTCTCTTTTACATCCTTCACAGCAACATATATCTGATAACTCGCAATATATGGGTGCGGTTGTATTGCCCTTGCTTCCTTTACATTCGGGTCTTTTAAGATTTCTTCTATCAACGGCATGACTATTGTCTCGTCTGCACCAATAATCTCAAATTTTATACTCTGTTTTTCCATCAAGATAAGGTTCATTTTCATGTCCATAATTACACCAACTTCCTCTTAATATAAAGGAGTTTTTAAAACTTTCTAATTCGCATAAAGGAGGGAGATGTCGGGGACGGGATTTGAACCCGTGACCCCCGGATATCCCAGGAGCATCAAGGTCGTTAGAAATACCCCCTATGAGTCCGATGCTCCACCAGGCTGAGCCACCCCGACATTCAAGAATCTTTTATTCACTTTCAGTTTTTTCTTTGCTCTCTTCCGACTTTTCTTTACTCTCATCTGGCTTTTCTGTGTTTTCCCGAACTTGGTTTTTCTTTTCTGGTTCCGCAGTCGGCTGTGCAGTCCTCTTTAATACCTCGCTCTTCCGGATCTCCACCTTTTTAAGAGGATAAACGGGCATGCATGCACGGGCAAGGGTGTTACCCAATTCACCAGATACAATATCTTTCACAATCTCACTCAATGTCTTTTCTCGTGCAATATTCTTGAGTGTGTCTTCAATTATTTTTCGGATACTTGCTTCCTGCCTTGACTGCAGATGCTTTTCTGCAATGCTCACTGGTTTTATGACAATCAACGCATTGTCTTTCGTGGTCAGTTTATATGAACAGTCTATCTTTGTTCTTCGTCTCCGCGTAAGCCGTCTGATATAATCAGAGGTCATATCATGCCCTACGAACTCAGTGTAAGCATCAAATCCCCGAACTTCGTTTACCTTGAAGAACAGCTTAATGTGTGATTTTGTAATATTTCCAGTGATGTCCTGAGCTGAAACTTCCTGTTTTCTTCCAATCATCTTTTCTGCCTCATCAGCGATGCTCCTACCTATTTCTATGCTTCCAAACATCTCAGGAGCAAGTATGCGAAATTCCTGTTTCGCCTTCCATTTGTCTTTCACTTTTTTCGCGGATGTTTTCTGTGCTGGTGCGGATTCCTCTTTTGGCAAGATAATTCCTCCTACCTTTGCATTGCACCAATATTAGGCTATATTTAAAGTTTCTTGAGTTCATAACCACCAGACACAGACAGAAAAAATAGCAATGTGGAAAACCTCATTTAAGAAAATCTTTCATAATTTTTTTGCCAGTATCCAGTTCATAGTAGAGCACCTGTGCGGGCCTAGGTACGATATTCGTCTGCTTCTGGAACTCGGTTTGAGACTGCCAGGTAGATGCATTTACCAGCAGAACATCGCACACTTCTGTACATCCAGATGTGTGTACATGTCCAGACACCATAATGTCTGGCACATCAGAAATTACCAGAGGGTCATGCTCATACGGAACAATGGGTGTCTTATCACCGTATGTAGGTGCAAGGTGACGGCGGATGAGTAGTTCCTTCATCAAATTTTCAGGTTTTGAGTAGCTCAAGCAGTGAGGTGCCTGTGCAACCAGGTCATCGAAGCTTCTGCCATGGTACATCAATATCTTAACTCCATCTATTTTTAGGTATGCTGGGTTGCTGAGACATATAAAATTGTCTCCGAAGAGCTTTGTTATATACTCTGGCAGTGGGGGCTGTGGCTCTGCCTGTCTCACTGCATCGTGATTGCCCGGGATTGCAATAATCTTTATATGTTCTGGGATTTTAGAAAGCATTCTGGATAACTCAGAATACTGCTCATATATGTCATCAATTTCAAGTTCTTCTTCCTGCCCAGGATAAATTCCGATTCCATCTACGAGGTCGCCTGAAATTAATATATATTTCACACGCCTTGTTTCGTTTGTATCGCTGTTCAGCCATGCTATAAATCTATTCCAGGCATCACGCAAAAATGTTTTGCTTCCTACATGAATGTCTGAGATAAAGACAACACTAATCGGATGCCCGGCTCTGGACCTTTTGTTTGCGACAGGGATGCCTGGATGCAGAACCTCCGACGCAAACATACATGAAGACCCTTTCTGAGTGCTAACATCTCCCTTGAAGCCCACAATCTCATCAAGCAGGAAGAACTTTGCTTTTTTATCGTTTACAAATACGGTAATACTTTCTCCAGAATCATCTTCTATGACGACCTTGGCTTTATCACCCAATCGGGTTTGCCCAACCTCTGTAACAATTCCGAATATCTTTAAATCATTACCACCTGCCCGTTTCACAGATTTAATCCGGGCTATACCACGCACCGTCTGGGGGCATGTGTTAATTATTTGTTTGTATCTACTCAAAAACAATTTAGCATAATCCTCTGGCTTTATTCCCTTACAACTTACATCCCGATGGTTCACAAGAATTACAAGTTCATCTGCAGAGCTCTGAGATTCAGTTTTTTGAGGAGATGCTGGCAAATCATGTGTTCCGATGTCCTCTTTACTAGCTGGCAGTGCTTCCTGACCAATAACATGTGCACCAGACCATGTTATCAATTCAGATTCGATTGCACTTCCAGTGAGGTATGTTTCGCTGTATTTACTCTTGATTGCCATTGCAAAGCTGAGTGGTTCCGGTGCACTCATAATTTTCTCAATTGCACTTGCGTCTAACAAAATATCTGAACTTCCGAGAATAGCCAGTATTTCTTTTCGCATGTCATTCTCAACCATCTTTAACGCATTGTCATATCGGTTAATAAGGTTTTTGGTGGAACCCTTTTCAGGGTGCTACGCACCCCGAAAAGCGTTCACGGAAAACCTTTTCAGGGAAGCCTTTTCAGGAGCCTTTTTCAGGAACTTCGTTCCCGAAAAACCCTCGGGGCATCCTTTTTCAGCTCACTGAG
>Ga0078972_1007051_pt1 | contig 25630 bp, 22 predicted proteins | sample YelNatPaOPGAMG01_FD_67568 | JGI IMG/M metagenome (GOLD analysis project Ga0078972, IMG submission 67568) | Hot spring thermophilic microbial communities from Obsidian Pool, Yellowstone National Park, USA - OP-RAMG-01 (SPADES assembly) (version 2) | ecosystem: Environmental > Aquatic > Thermal...
GGGACGCCATAACAGCAAAAGAGGAAAAAATCACGTTCCTACCATTCAAAGAAGTCAAAGAAATACATGAAAAATACTGGAACTCAAGCATAAGCTACGACGGGGTCATGAGAAGAACACCAACACAACCACTAACAATAAACAATTTCACATCCGAAGAAGAATTCCAAAGATGGCTCATTGAAGAGTTCAATTAACAATTTTTATGCAAACAAAACAAAGTATAAAGGAGAAGCCTACAGCTTTCACTACAGCCGCTAAACACATGCACGTTTGATTAATAATCTCATCTATGTTATCTTTCGGCATAACATCTTTAATGAATAGAAGATAATAGTTTCTTTAGCATTTTTTCCAAACCTAAGATAATGATGGTATGTTACAAGATGATTTTATAAAGGCTTGAGGTTGAATAGAAGATGACAAGGAACTAAGCCAAAGCATAGTAAATGGATGTAAGTTCTTCTTAAATAGCTTAGCTGGATCATCAAAAATATTTCACTTTAAATAGATAGTATAGATGGTATCGTTATTGGTTTTTTGGAAATAAAATAGCGAAACATTTATACATAGAGATGTTTTTAAATTAGGTGAACTGTATCATGCCTTTGGCTAGTGAATATGCTGAAGTTTCACGTAAGAGCCCTAAGAGTATGGCTGCGTTAAAGGCTTGGGAAACCATTAGGATGAAGAAGATGGAGAAGCTTAAGAGGGAGAACAAGCAGATTGAGTTCTATCTTTTCGATAAGGGAATGGATAAGGTTTCCTATGGAAGCTTCAAAGTAAACCCTCCTCTGATAAAGTCTTCTAGGCTTACTTCTTTAGAGCATGGTGGTGTGGGTAAGGAGCTTTCTGACGGTTGGGCTATAAACTATGCGATAGGATGCACTCACGCATGCAGGTTCTGTTATGTGGACAACATTCACAAGAGGTTTTCTCTGAGACATAGTGATCTTGTTAACAGGTCTTGGGGAATGTATCTGCTGACTCCAGAGAACATTGAGGAAGCGATTGAGAAGACTGATTGGTGGAGGTGGAGGAGTAAGGAGGTTATGATGTCTTCAACGCATGACCCCTACTTGCCCCAACTTTATCCAATCACTAGAAAGATTCTTGAAAAAAGTCTTCCTTATGGAGTGAAGTATCTAATACAAACTAGGTCAACGCTTGTAGTGAGAGATTTAAGCCTGCTTTCAACGTACAGAAACCAGATAAGGCTACAGGTTTCCATAGCTACGTTGGATGAAAAGTTTGCTGAAATCGTTGAGCCTAGGGCCCCCAGCCCTATTGCAAGGTTCGAAATTTTGAAGAAGGCGAAGGAAGCTGGCCTGACTACTGGAATCATTGTAGCGCCAGTGTTTCCGAAAAAGGATTGGAGAAAAGATGTTCAAGAAATACTTGAGAAGGCTGCTGAATATAGGGTTGACCAAGTATACGGTGAAGCATTACATGTTAGGGGGATAAATCTTGATTATATAAAGGAGGCTTTCTCAGAGGCAAAAGAATATCTAGAACTTTTTGAGACACTGAATCCATCGTCATTACTTAAATTCGATAGAAAAGCTGGACAATGGTTTGACGCACTACTAAAAACATACAATCTAAAAGGACGATGGTGGTATGAGTAGCAAAACTCTGACGAGTTTTGAAAGCGAAAATTTCCTCTGTATACTCATATATTGCTCAAGATTTGTTTGTGAACAAACTAAACATTCGGTGCAGTTAGAGCTATGACAGCACGCTATTTAGATTTTGAAAGAATGAAACATGCAGTTAGCCAATTAGTCCAAAAGGGGGAGGAATTAAGCCAAATAGAACCAGACGTCTATTATTCTGCGAGAAAATGGACTCCAATTAAATTAAAATTACTCATGGATTACGTACATATGTATTCTGTGATCATGAAAACACATACCCGCATATATTCAAGGTTCATTTATGTTGATCCTCTTGCTGGTGCAGGTATTAACAGAATAGAGGATACAGGCGACTTAATAGCAGGTTCCCCACTAATAAGTGTTGTTTCTTCAGAGAACCTGTTTGAAAAATATTTTTTTGCAGAAGCTGATGCAAAAAAGAGAAAAGCGCTTCAAGCGAGACTAGAAAAGCTGTTACCTTTGGGCCAGTTCGAAATCAAAGAAGATTGCAATAATCTGCTAGATTATGTGTCAGAGCTATTAGCCCAGGGAAATAAAAAACTCACTACTTACTTTTTATTGATTGTGAAGGAATTGAAATAGAATGGAAAAATATGGAAAAGATCTTAAGTTATCCTGGAGATTTGATCTTTGTTTTCCAAACAGTCGAAATTTGGGAGCAAATCAAGCGATTTAAAAACTTTGAAGGTGTTACAAAATTCTTTGGGAATGAAGAGTGGAGAAATATAGAGAAAAAGGAGCAACTGGTTGACCTCTACAAAAAGAATATAGCAAGTATTTGCATACGTTCATTAGGCAGAGGGAGAGAAGTCATAGACCACGTGCCCATAAAAGGAGCGATAAAAAGAAAAGCATTTTATTATGAAATGATCTTTGCAACAGTAAGAACAGCAGGAGGTAGTCGTTGGTTTAATAATTTTATGGAACATGCAAGAAAGGTATCAAGGCATACAGGAGAAATGATAAAACAGGCTTTGGACATATTGAAAGGAAGGAGTACTCAAATTGATTGGTTCATAGGAGACAACTATACAAAAGCTCGTAAGAATTAACTCAGCTCTTGACTTTAAAAAACTTTTATTCAAGTAATTGTAAGTATGGAGAACAAATTAACCAAATGGGCCATATCTAACCCCTAAATTTTCCAAGAAAGTGATTAATGTTTTGGCTAATTCATTAAAGGTTGTTACTTGGTAATCTTTAAGAGTATAGTTAAGTTGGTTAAGTCTCTGTTTTTCTTCTTCAGTTAAAGTAGAATCTAAACCGATAACTATTAGTCCTTGCAAGTTTTCAACTGATAATTCTGGATACTTTTCTCTAAGGTAAAGGATATTATTTCTGATAAAACTTAAGTATCTTTCCATCTGGGTTCTTGCTTTCCTAAGTTCTTTAGTTTCATCCATTTGTTTGGTAAAAAGTCTAATTCGGGGATGTTCTATTTCTACTACTAAAAATTTTCTTTTGGATGTTTTTATAATAAAATCTGGTATGTATTCTTCCGAAAGGTTAGGTTTGTATAGTATTTGCTCAACATCCAGGGATAGCATAAAAGGATGATTTAAAAGGAACTTAAGAACCTCTTCTTCAGTAATATCTTCTTTGTATATCAGCCGATTATAGTATTCAATACTTTCCATCAATAAGGATGTTGGTATCTTTGGTATGAGACGGGTTAAATATCTTTGAACATCTTGAATAGCATGGTGTTTTGCAACATTTTCTGAAAAGAATTCCTCACTATTTGTGCCGATTATCCATAAAAACTTTATTTTCTTTAAAATGTCTTTCTCATTAATTTTACAGGCGATGCCTATATCAATAAGCTTAACGTCACCGCTCTTAACTCTTAAAAACCATCCAATATTTTTACCCAAAAGATTTGTGGCTTTTGATAATGTTTCTATAATTTCTCTATACTTAACAAAAAATTTGTCAGTAATTAGGTTTAAATTTTCTAACACGTTACCTTCCCCAGCAATCTCGAAAAAACCATTTTCACCTTTGGGAATCAAGGGTAGAACAAAGTTTTCAATTCTCTCGTCAACTTCTTCGATATCAATTTTCCAGTTATCAGTCCCCCATTTGCCGGTAGGTTCTATAAACTCAATTGCAACTCCATGTGTTTTTGAAATGTATCCCTTCACATGAAAGCAAAAAGATAAATATTCAGGAAACAGGAGTCTCCTTTCAATAGAGGGATACTTTGCAGTCATTTCTTTAATTTGCTGCAGATAACCTTGTACAAATTTCTGGAGCTGATCTTTAGAAACTATTTGGTGCACCACCTAATTTTCCACCACCTACAATATATCCTTTTAATCAATTTTTTGATCTTTATCTGATTCATGATTTCATTTTTCAAAACAGATCGGACATTGGTGAATAAAAACTCTTATTCGCCAATGGAGAAAAAGTATGCAGGCATAAAACAGAATCTATACGAGAGAATAAGACTTTGGGACTATAATATCGAACTTCTTTCAAAGGAAATAACAGACGAACTTACATTAGTTTATCAGCAGAAGGTCAAGCCGACAGTCACAGAAATAAAGATAGACTATGCTTCAATATTTAAACTTGCACAGGAAAAAGATAAGCTGAAGTATCTTAGATGCCCAAACTGTGGTGCACCGATAACACCCTCGTCTACCGAAAAAGCGGTTGTATGCAAATACTGTAATATGACAATTCAGACACAAAGCATAATAGACGAGTTAAAGAAGATACTTTACTCCAGCGAATAAATCAAACTAGTTACTACACTCTCTGGTAAAATGTAAGACTTTTTTCCCACCTTTCTAAAGCTTCCATCAGAAGCTTTTATCTGGCGCTAAAGTCGCGGACATGTGCTTCAAGATCCTCTAAACCTTCTCCATCAATATAGCATCTTATTATGAATGTTCCGGTTTCAAAACATTTTCCAGGATTGTCTATGAAGCTTGAATTAATCATCTTCTTCGGATAGAAGCGAATGTTTGACGCTAGAGCAGACATTTTCACAACAATATCGTGCACCAGCTTCCACGAAATCCTTTCACCCTCCATTACCGTTTCACCATCACATTCTCTAATCTTCTCCGCCTGAAAGAAGCTTCGCAAGTTCAGAAGTCTTCAGAGAATACACTATCACACCATTCTCCAGTTCAATGTTAACATATTCCCTGTCCACGCTAACGTTCAAAACAACCCTCACCTCCTTTACTGCATCCCCGCCTTCTGCTAGAGTGTACTTTAACGCTTCAACCTTCGCCTGCCCAATAGGAGGGCATTTTACCATAAATAGATCCTGTGCCATCAGCTTACACCACACAAAAAAAAGATGATGGAGGAGGACAAAAAAGGAGTTTAGCGTTAGCGGCGTCCGCTTGAGTGAGTTCAACCGCCTCCTTAAACTTGGAACTACACTTTATGAAGCATCTGCTTCCATAGTGTAGGAGTTTGTCAAAAATTTTACACTGCTGAACTTCAAAGCTCCACTTAAGCACCTGCTTCAAAACAATTCCATGCGTTATTTACTGATTTAACAGATTTATGTGCGTAAATCCATAAGTAACATAGTATAGGAAATGTGCTGCCTCTAGGAAGAACTATATTCACACTAAGGATGTGCGTTGCTTCAGTGTACGCATGCGCCTCTATGCCAAAGACATGTCATTTGTCCCCGTACATGGGGACAGCTTGCACCGCCTGCCAAAATTATGCGTACGTTTACCGTACGCATTGCTTTGTGCCGGTAACAGTGTTAGCTGCTCGCTGGCAAACACATCATTTTTTGTACCAGAGCCAATGTCATTTTGTACGGTAAACGTACCAAATGACACCCTATGATCCCATTATAAAATAGCATGCGCCCATGCCTACTGGAAGGTTCGAATGTTTCACCTAAAACTTTTATAGTTCTCTTTCAGAAATAGATGTGATGAATAGGAAAGAGTTTATGGAAAGGCTTGAGAAAGCGAAGAAGGAGTTGGGTGCTCCGCTCGAATTCAATCTTATGGAGGAAACATTTTCAGTGAGAACCTACGTGTTCAACGCAGGCTACCCATATCTTAAAGTTCTACAGCACTATCACAATCATGCTACAGAAGATGATGAATACAGTGAAGTGTTCCTCGACGCAGAATGGCTTAAAGAAATACTGGAGAAGGTTAGAAAGTGAACTTTAGCCTGAATGTATGATGCAAGTGTTTGCTTAACAGCCTAGATACTTCACGATTGATCTTAAGAGTACAACGTTAAGTTCACTTTACATTTTTTACTCGTATCCATTTACAATCCTTAACCAGTAATCTTATACCCTATCTTTTTCCTCTCATATTCTCCTGGCCTCATGAAGTGTAGCCAGTCTGCAACCCTCTGCCTATATTCAACAGCCAAATCTAACGCTATCTTAAGTTCTGTTTCTGTGAATTCTTCATTAGGAGATATGAGCTTTAGGAAGCCGCTTGCGAGCCTCTTTATAGCCCTCTCATCTCTGCCTGTGACGTTAGATAATTCGACCCTTTCAGATATATGGTAGTAGAATCCTGTCCTCTTCCTCAGCTCATGCAATATTTCGGCGAAGTAGTCTGTTACGAAGCCGTAGTTTTTAGATAGGTATGTGTCGAGCCTACCTATCTTGGGTATCTCCCATCCTGGTACGAAGCCGTGTATTCTGTCGATGAAGGCTGGATCCCTCATCACTTCAGGAAGAACGTATGTAAAGTCTTCAATCGGTATTTCACCTTTGACGTCAACGTTGCCCATGAACATTAGAGAACACTGGCTTATCCCCCTCCTGTCCCCCCTTTCAACGTACCCACTTTCCATGTAAAGCTTAAGCTTACCCATCATCTCGTCAGCGCTCGAAAACTCTATTTTGCTTATTTCGTCGAACACTACACAATCTTTTGTCGTTATTTCCCCAGGAATGTTTCTGGCCAGATTCCATATTAAAACCGCAGGGCTGACCCTTCCTCCAGAAAATATCCTTGTATAGTGGGAGGTGTTTAGGTATGTGTAAGTTTTCCCAGTGTTTCTTGGGCCGAGCTCCATCATGTTGACGTTGGATTCCACGAGAGGTATTAGTCTAGAGAGTATTACAAGCTTCTTCCTCCAAGGTAAGGCTTCAGGGTTGAAGCCTATCGTGCTTATTAGCACGTTAACCCACTCTTCTGCCGTGAACTTTCTTCTGCCTTCCATGAAGGCGTCCATGTCAAGCTTGGCTATTTGGAATGGTATGAATCCTACAACGGTCGCGTATCCTCCTTCAGCGTCAGATACATACTGGAGCCTCATCAACCCCCAAAGCCCTTGCCTTAGAAGATTCTCATATTTTTCAAGAAGTTCGTCGGTGATCGCGCACTCTAGCCCAAGGTTCCAGAGGAAGGCCCTATGGGTTCCCGAAGAAATGTCCGTGTAGACTTTAACCTCGTCTATCACCTTATACTCTCCAGCCTTCATCAGGTCATGGAGAACCTTATCCCTATCCTTGGGCTCAGGATAGCACTCTGAAACCGTCCTACCTATCATCTCCAAGTCCTCTCTACTAGGCTTTTCCTTACCAAGGCTTGAAATCAGATACTCTGAAATGAATCTTGGAAGCCTCGCAACCTCCTGATAGAGAACAATATCCTTTCTAACAACAACGTCTCCAAAAACATACTTGAGCTTATCGTTAAGCTCATCCATACCCATAGCTAGACCCCAAATAGTTCCTCAGGCTTAAAGCTCCTCTCAACATGCTTAACCTCAGAACCCTTAACGTAAATTGTCAGCTCCTTCTCAAGCCTCTTTGGGGTATTTTCAAAGACATATTCGAAGACGGCTTCAACCTTATATTCTCCAGGCTTAAGTCCACTAAAGCTTAGTGGGAAAGAGGCTTCACCCTGAATTCTTTCAAAATTCTTTTCAATAAATCTGCTGTCGAACAGTTTAAGTTTAACGGAGATGTTAGTCAGAGGCTTATCGAGAGGATTAGATATCACAACCTCGACATTGAACGGCTTATTCTCTTCAACAACATTGTTTCTCAGGGATAAAGCTGGCGTAGTAGATGGAAGCTCAGCAACTTCCTCTTCCTCCTCTTCAAATTCTTCACCCTCAAGCATAGCCAGACACTTCTTGACTTCTTCAAGTTCATCCTCTGCTATTCCATAGAGTTGTGCAACAGTCTTATCGATTTCTTCTTCAACTTTCCTTAGCTCGTCCTCTTGGTTTTGCTGGACCAGCTGATGAGCCTTCTTTGATAAACGTGAAAGTTCTAGGTGAATCTTATCCTCTTTATCAAACTTTGGAACAAACACGTTTTGAAGGATATGGGTTGAAATGCCAGTTTCAATCACGTAGGAGGCCACAATAAGCCTTGCTATAGATGAATTAAGGACTGCACAAATGTAATGGGCTTCATCTTCGTTATCGACGGGTACGAACATTAACTTCACATTAGGAATTACTATTTTTTCGCCCAAAAAACTGTCATTAACAGGACTAACTACTGCGGCGGAAAACTCCGCTTTCCCAGAAATCTTTCCAGCTACATTCTTCCAGACCACCTTATATTTAGAAAGAGCGTGTACGACATTGAATAACATATAGAAGGGTGGAATGTTTTTTGGGACATTTGTTCCTAATTTTCTATACGGCTTTAATAGTGAGTTATAAGGCTCCCCGCCTCTGTTTACCAACTCTTGCTCAAAACCAAGGAAATATTCATATGCTTTTGGATACTCTATCTTCATTTGATGTATTGGTATGTTTTCTCCTCTTTCATTAGTTGGAATTATTATATAGCTTGAATAGGTAAATGACCACCTTTTAACATCTCTTCCTCTGGCCAAAGGGTAAACGAGGTTTGCTTCTATGAGGGATTGAATTTGTTTAAGCTTCTTTTTGCCCGTCTCATGCATGTTTTGAATTAATAGATTATCGCCTTGTCTTGAGAGAACATCTACATAATAGGCTCCATCTAATCCACCAGTATTTACTCCTTCGTAAGCTCTGTACTTTGCGGGCCTCATTACTTTTTGTAGAACCTCGTAAGCTTTTTCTGAGATTATCATCCAAGGCGTTCCTGCATCAGTCTTTTTTATTGGAGCGAGTACAGCTTTGTATCGCTCAGAACCTTTTGTGACATGTTCAAGGCTTGCTTCCGTCGGAATTTCTCCCTTAGTAGATTTACGCCATACTATGCATGGAATTGGGAAATCTGTTCTCCAGGTCTTTTTGATGTATATGAGACATGTCCTGTTTATTGCTCCTTCAAATGGGAAGAGTTCTACTGTGTCGTGGACTTCAATAACCTTCCCCTTTAATGCTAAAAACTTTCTAAATCCTGCGCTAGCATGTGTTTTAAGGACTGTGAAGGGCATCAGGAACGATAGGCTGCCACCATCTACCAGGTATCTGTCAAAACATGCTGCTAAGAAGAGGGATGATATATCCCTCTTTACTTTACCCAACCCCATGCCCTTAGTCTTCTCCAGCAAACCATATCTGTCCCAGAGAATTTTTGATGAATTCCTATAGTCTTCGGGAAGAGCTTCCCAGTTTATCCAAGGCGGGTTCCCTACTACATAGTCGAACCTTCCTGCAAAGAGTGGTGCGAAAGAGTTCTTTAATACCCTAGTCCATATCCTGTTCTTTCCTTCCTTTTCAAGCTTTGACAGCGTTTCAAAGAGCTCTACTAGAATGAAGGTTTCAACTTCTTCTAAGCTAATCTCTCTTTGTAGCCTTGCTCTAAACTCGTTTGAGCTGTAGTTTCCTCTCACGCACTCTTCTATTATGGTTAAAATTTTTGTCAGCAGACCTTTTTCGACCACACTTATTGGAACGCTAAACGTTCCCACGGTCGTCTTGAGGATGTATGTTGCTCCTGTAAGCGTCTGTCTTCTTTCTACAAGTATTGAGTCAGCTAAATAGATAGGTATTTCTATTGGTTCAGCTCCTCTCTCCCTAAGCATGTCTCCTAATGCTATGAGATAGTTTGCTCTGGATGCTATTACGGCTAGGGGGTTTAGGTCGAAGCCAACTATATTCTTGGTTATTCTTTTTAATGCTGTCCCCTTATCTATCCAATGCTCTTCAACATAACCTCTTAACCTACTTATCGCTAGAACTAGGAATGTGCCGCTTCCGCAGGCTGGGTCTAGAAGTCTTAAGTCGAGCGGTGCTAGGGAGCCTTTCTCTTGAGCTAATTTTTCAAAAGTCTCTGATGTCCATCCTACCTCGTTTAATACGAGTTCCGCGAGCCAGTCTGGAGTATAGTATTCGCCTAGATCGTGTCTAATCTTCTTTGGAACGAGGTTCTGGTATAGTCTCTTGAAAAGATCCTTGACCTTTTCTGGCTCGAGTTCGGCGGCGCTTGGGTCATAGTTTGAAAGCCTGTCCACGATGCTCATTACACATTTTGCAACCTCCTTATCCCATTCATCTAGGTACCATGCGAAGTAGTCTGCCTCCATGAAGTTCACTATTCCGAGCCTAGCGAAGACACCTCCCTCCTCAAGCTCCCTAAGCCCTTCTCTTAGATTCTCATGTCCTCTATAGTATGCTTCCTCCAGAGTCCTAAGATATGACCATAGTTTTGGGGCTATGTACAGTGATGCGACTTCAGCTGCTAGAAGCTTCATTATTAGTGCATAGTAGGTGTGTAGGGCGAAAAGCAGCTTCTCTGGGTCAGCCTTGCCCTCGTCGAAGCCGTAAGCCTCCTCCAATCCCTTAACCTTCTCAGGGCTGTAGGCGCAGACTTGAGAGAAGACTCTTCTCCAGTCTTCAAAAAGCATCTGTGTTCTAGGCGAGGTTCCCAGTAGCTTACCGTATAGGGTTTTAATGCTTTCCCTGGCTACCTGGCTTTCAGGACCGAAGTCTTTTAAAAGCTCTTCAGCGCTTAAAGCTCTTCTCCTAAGCCCTATGATTGCCTCGATAAGCTTTGCAACTGTGTTCCTGTTGACCTCGAAAGGCCCCCTGCTCTCGAAGCCCTTACTCGCTTCCCTGTATCTCACGAAACCTATCTTGTAGCCGTCTAATACTACACCGAAGTAGCGTGGGTAACGAGCTTCAACTTCAGCATGGTCTCTAATATAGCTTTTAACCTGTTCAACAGCCCTCTCGAAGCCGCCTTTTGAGTCAAATGTTTTAGGCCTCTCATATTCTATTATAAGGTGCCCGTAGAGGGCGTCCACTCTAAGCCCTGAGACGAGCGTAACCTCATACCTTGCTCTCGGAGGCCTCCACGAAGTGTATGGGATCTCAGCTTTCTCAACCTCCTTTAGTCTCTCGATAATCTTGCTCTTTAGAACATATTCAATACCCTGCCTCAAATCCTCTTCGCTAATCGACTCTGACGCTACCCTTTTAATTTCATTAGCAACTTCTTCAGCATCTAAAGCATAGCTTGACTCCATCCTAGCACCTCTTCATGTTAGCACAACTTTCTCCGTTTTTGAAACCTAGCTGAAAAGGAAAGTTAAAACATCTATCAGGTATAGATCTGCCAATAGACTCTGACATTCTTGATCCGCGTAAATAATGGTTAAACGAAATATAAAAGGGTTTCTCACGCTACAATGAATAGTTTTTTCTTCGAATATCCCAGAAGGAAACTGCAAAAAGGTTAGAAGAATGAAGTTTAATCTAATGTTTAATCTTTCACCTTCACATCTTCAAACCCGTTGGAGTCGGAGAAGGTTTACTAATTTCTCCCGCCCTCCTCTGAGTTCAGGAATCAGATGCGTAAATGTTTATAGTGTTCGAAGCATCTGCTTAAATATTCTACAGGAATTTTTTGGCGAGTATGAAGCTGGACATAGATTTGGAGATCAGGTTCACGGAAGAGGATTGGAGGAAAGTTTGTGATGGGAAGGTTTTGCAGGAGATTCCAGACTATGCTGTCGAAAAGATTGTGGATTACGTGCGCGGGGAGCTTGAGGGTAGATGTTTGAAACTTTCTGAGGAGGATGAGATGCTGCTTGCAAACCTTTTCGCGATGCTTGTGAAGAAGGAGGTTGAAGGTGTTATAGAAGAGTTGAAGAAGAAGGGTGTCATGCTGAGTGAAGATGATGTGAAGAAATTGTGGTGTGACCTAGGGTCCTGCAAAGCAGAAAATGTTAGGTATACTATATTCGCCTAAGATTTCCTCGGTTTCCCAGGCTCCTCTGTTTTTCTCAGAGACTTTATTGCGTCTGCTTCGGTTTCAAATATTTCTTGATGACATTTTGGGCACAGGTAGTGTGTCGAAAAATTGCTTCCTCTTTCCCTGAGCACACGCTCCGGCTTCCCCTCATCGTTTAACCTTAGTTCATAAACTCTTTCTTCGGAGATGCATACTTTAACGTCTACGCTATTTACTTCCCTTGCACACTTTGGACACTGCATTTGCACACACTAGCTTCATGCGATCGCGCCAGTATTTAAGAAGTGTTCACGCGTCAGACACGAGAATGTGAGGAAGCATCTGCTTAAGAATCACGATTCTCAGAATCTGAACACGGCTGCAGCAGGGAAGAACATACATTATCGCACTATATACCGATGACGGTTTCAGGGTGGCTACCACGGCTGGAGCGTAGGAAGACTGAAGCATCTGCTTGTTCACTTTATTTTTGTCTGACGCCAGTAGAGGAGTGCAGCAAATAGCAGTAGAACTAGGCCCATTTGAACAAGTGTCATGCTATCGTACAGGAACTCGCTTCCGGGAAACAGTCTGCTCAAATAGTCTACCATTATCAGAAATTCAGCAAACTCTAGCAAGAAAGCCTGAAATCGTTCTGCTAACTCATGTTCCTCTAACGTGGTTCCCTAAACGTTTTCTCTAAACCTGCAGAAGACCTTACCAAAAAAAGGTTGGAGTGGTGGTGAACGCTCCACCACTTTATGCGAGATCGAATGTCATGCTCTGATGTCACTTGGTTCCCCAGAACATTAGAGTATATGATGTTCCATCGTATTTTAGCCAGAAGATCGGTGCGAACGAAGCCTCTAGAGGGGAAGTGGTCTGTGAATAGTCTCCCCACTGATATACGTCTATTGAAGCTTGGTGGGTGAGAAGGTTCGCTGCCCCCCATGCTCCGGAAGAATATTTGCTGTAGAATATTTTTGTAGCGTATCGTCCGCTGGGATAGTTCGCCCAGAAGCAGTAGAGGTTTCCGTCGACGGAAACTGATGAGATAAAAGAGGCTCCTTCGACTTCATCATGGTAGAGTGTAGTCTTCGTCCAAGGTGTAGAAAACGTTCTACTCTAGCCTTATGTTTTTAGTAGTTAACGATAAGGTTTCGCCATTATGGCTCCCAAAATCTGTTGTAGATATTTTTTGAACACTACTAGGCCCTTTATAGTCCCTGAAGTCAGTTCGCACAAAAATCTTATGTAGGGATAAAAACTTTAATATTGACTTCATCTAAACAAAGGTTGGGGGGCCTCTTGGACAAGAATTTTTTATCCATGATGATATCTCAAGATATTAAGGCAGCTACTAGAGCATTTGAAATTGAAGACTTTGAATTCATGAATATTTTGGGAAATCGTATAATGAGCAACGCTCTTTTCGGTGACGATAGTAAATTGGCTTTACCTGGATTTTTCTTGAAGCATGTAGCTATAGTTTATATGTGGTTAAAGGCCTATCTTCCATCTTCTAAGTTTTCTGAAGCAAAGAAAGTGGGTAAGGAATATCTTGTCACTCTATCAGATTTTTCAAATGAACGTGAAGATAAATTATGGGAAAATTTTCATAAGTTTAATAATGGCATAAGAAAGTACACAATTACTGACATTGAAGCAGAGGCTTATACGGAAAACCCGAAAATTACACATGATATCTTTAAATGGCTAATTAAATACCTTAATGATAAAAAAGATGTCTTGCTTTGTCCAAACAATCTTTTCATAAAGGGTATTCTAAATGAGATGGAGAGAGTTTCTAAAGTGCATGGTTGTGAGTTAACGGATACTTATGCTATTTCCCTTCTTACTGCACTCGACAGGTATTTCGATTATTTCCAAATTGCATATGGAACACTTACAGGGGAAGTCGATAAAGATAAAGTTAGAAGTATGGTTTTTCCATACATTGGAAAAATTACAGAATTGTTTTCTTCAGAGAACGTTAAACCTGAAGACATAAACAGTATTTTGTGGGAGCTAATAAAGGGTTGGCGTGAATTCTTCATCCAATACATGGAGTTACCACGTAGGGCTTCTGAAAAGCTTATAGAGTTACCGGAGGAGTATAGGAAGAAGTTAGCAGAACATATAGCAAAAGCTTTAGAGAAAGAAGTAAAGCTATAAGAGATATAGGGTGACAATATGGCGACATTATTAGCTGAGGTCGCTTTAAGGTTAGCCGATCTTTATCCTAATTTATCTTCTGAAGAAATATCTGACGTTATCATTAGCTCAATAGAGTCCGAACCCATGCTCCGCGAAATTTTTGAAACTATGGCGCTTCCTACTAAATGGGAAAGGGCATTTGCGGAACTAAAGGCCAAACGAGCCCGACATCAAAAAGCAACAGAGATTAAGCAGAAAATAGAACTTATCTCATTTTATGAAAGACTTAAACATATGATGCCTCCTACAGAGTCCTCATATTCTAAACCTACCATTACATGCGATGGAGAAGTTGTTCAGGAAACCCCTCTACCACAGCCCAATAATGCTAACTTAATGATTCAGAGAAGAGTGGCTGTAAGACCTTACATAGAACTGCGTTTACCAAAAAGCGTAGAGAGCGGTAGCTGGTTAAAGTTTATTAGTGCACCAGCGTTAGTTACCATTAAAGGGCCACTTACTTCATCATCTAAAATTTTAGAGGAAGTCGGTAAAGTAGTGAAAAGTGGACAAATTTTATCATTTGATGATATTGAGAAGATTGATAGATTATTAAGTTTCACTGACGATGAGTCAGTCCTGAGTGAAGTGCTTTCAGTTCTAGATATGGACTTAAAATTGAGAAGTAAAAAATTCCATGTAGATTGCATCCAAGAGTTATACCGTGGCGAAAATTTATTGCCCGAAGATATACAGACACCCCGTCCGAAACAAGGTTGCATTAAAGACATGATTTACGAAAAGATCAGGGCTATAGTTTTACACGAATACAGTAGGCTTCATGAACTTACGGCTTTGGAATTTATAGACGGAAAGATTACGTACGACGAATACGTGAACAAGACTAGGGAGTGTGCCATAATTGCCAGTAGGATTTATCCAAGGTAGGTTTAACTACTCTTTAGACGTATTTGATGAGCCTGTAAAGAAGGCTTTAGAAAAGCAAATAGAAGATTTGGGATACAATCCTCGTGAACTTCTCCCAGTTATGGAAGTTGCGATCGAGGAGGCAAAAAAGATTGTTGATAAGGAAAAAATACCTCTTTCAACTCGAATTTTAAGAGCGGAAATAGAAAAACATGCCTATACCTATATCCATGGGGTTCTAAAACAAAGTAAAAAGTGGAAGTTGGCCCGTGAATGTATTAGATCTTACTGTTCCGTCTTTTTAGTCGGAGCTGGGATTTCTTTTGAAAGTGGTGTGCCTCTGACCAAATGCTTAGAGGATTTACTAAAATTTTGTGGTGCAAAAGATTACGACGATTTAAGGATTGATGAAAAAAAATGTTATAATTTTAAATCAGAATTCCGAAAAATATGCGACAGGAAAGATGTAGGTGCTTCGCACAAATTGATAGTGAAAAACTTTCCAAAATTCATTCTAGAGATCATTTGCTTAAACTGGGATAACCTCATAGAGAGAGCAGCAAAAGAATTAGGCAAGAGCATTAATAAGGTGAACGAAGATGTAGCGGTCAGAGATGAAAGACATCTATGGAAATTTCATGGCGATATAGAAAATATAAAGAGGAGCAATATAAAGGGAAAAGGAGGATGGATATTTCCAAATGAGGGTGGATATGTGTTTAATTGCTTTCTCGACTACATAAAAAGAACCGAGTTGGAAAATAGCATGTTCACCTTCATTATAGTTGGCTATAGCGAGGGAGAAGAAAAAATTTATGATAACATAATAAGTCATTTTGAGAAAAAGATCCCAAGGCCAACTTTTAGAATAGGTTTAAATCTAAAAAGATTAGGCGAAGAAAAATACATTGTTGGACCTGCTGATTTTATTCTCAAACAAGTGTTACCGATCGAATAATTCAACGATTATCCTGCAGATTACTTTTTAATGAAGCAGTCCAACTCGAGCACGCCACGCTGGAGATAATCGTGATAAAGGATAAGGCTGCTACATTTCCCATTCGGGTTTAACATTAGGTGGCAACATGAAATGTGTATTCATTAGTGTGGATTTGATAGTTGTCGGATCAATTAAAGGATGCATGAACCCCTGAACTGAAGAGATTTCTTATGACTGCATAAACTTTTGCCACGCTCTAATGTTATCCAACATAAGCCTACACTTTTCTTCTAAATGAGCCATTTGTTGTTGAATGTAGGCTTTAAGCTCACTATCCTTTTTGCACAGGCTCCAAAGTTTTGAAGCTTCATCTGGGTCCTCTATTGTAAAATAGAAATTGTATTGTAACCTATCCAAAACCGCTTTGCAGGATTCGTCGGATGCAACTTCAATTTCTTTAATTGCCTTCTCAAGCTCAACCATCTTCTGGAACGGGTTATCGGTTTCAGAGATCTGTTGAAAGAAAGATTTTATTACCTTAAACGTTTTATGAGGATCAAGTGGCAGGTTTTCGACTGGCGAAGGCGTAAAAAGGTTGTTTAAAAGGTCCTCTAGAAGGCTGAACTCCCTTAGCAAAGCAGCCTCAAGCCTTTTCTTGAAAAGATCAATTTGTCCATGTTCTTTAAAAAACTCTTTTTTGCCTAAAACATATGGCAACATATTATTATATTTTGGGTCAAATTCGAAGGTGCTCGGATCCTGTACCACCGCCAGTGCCAGGAGCAAACCAAAAGGGGTTAGAGTAAAGTATGTTGGAGGCCTGCCCTTGTCAACCACCTTCTCTTTCTCCAATTTTACCAGGTTATACCATATCATACGCTTTAGGCATGCGAGAAGTGTCTTGTTTGAGACTTTAATGCGTAAGAGATCAGAGTAGCTTATTTTATCCTTTTTTGCAATCTCGCATAAGATCCTTGTTTCTGGGCTCTGGTCGATTTTGTGTACTTTGAACCTATATTCGCACACAAAATTTTATTTGTTAGCAAATTTTATTAAGTTTGTGGTGGTATATATATGAGAAACCTGCTTTACATGGCGCTTGAAAGGCTTTCAATAATTTCAACATCTCTAAAAAAGTAAATGAAGGTGACTTTATATGAGAAAGAAAAAACATTCTTTCATTTTTGCTCTTTTTATGACACTATATTCTATTTGGAATGTGATAAAAGGTTTGTCCCAAGAATTTAGCATACCTATTCCAATACTGTTGGTAATAATTTTAATAATCTATCTTGTTTGGAGAGAGCAAGATTAAAGGCAGGGAGAAAAAAAATAGTTTTTCTTCTTGAATTGAGAAAATTGTCTTCTAAGGATTTCCTGCTTTTTGAGGGGGTAGAGTTTTAGTCTGTTGTGCCGCATGCTTTCGCGTATTCGGATACCAGGTTTTCTGTGGCCGAGGCTATGCTGTCGACCTTTTCCAGCCTTATCTGCAGGTCGGAGAGTAGGGCTGATGCTTCATCCATGATGCTTTTGTCGTTTAAGAATATCGAGTTTTGGACATATGTTGCTGCAACTATGAAGGCGCAAGTTTTCTCAACAAACGTTTCATCTAATTCTCCTCCACCTACGATGTCCTTGAACCTTTCAAGCTCCCGTGAAAGCGTATCCTCCCTCTTGACTGTGAAGAGTTCTATGGGGTTTCCCTCGCATACGATTTTTTCTGAAATGAGGGTTTTCCTTGGACTGTTTTTGAGCGAAAGCATGTCTTCAAGCGCTCTCGCCCTCGTGTTCAACATTTCGGCCACAACCTTAACTGTCTCTTCAACCTTTTCCTTCAAACGACGTGCTGGTTTAAGCAGCGCCTCTGAAACTTTTTCCAGATCTCCGATTTTTTCAGCGAACATTATTATGTCCTCGACCTCTATTGCCGTCATGTCCTCTCTCACAGTAACCTTGGTTTTCGGTCCGAAGCTTCTGCTTGTAATCGGCTTCCGTTCAGGCTTCCTGTGCAGGAAGCCCTTCTTGAGGGAATAGAATTGGATTGTTCCCGCTTCCTCGTCCACCACGATTTCTGCGGGAGAATACTCTTTTCCCTCAAACTTTACGGCCTTGAGTGTGAACTCTACCATTTTATCGCCTCAACCCCTATGTCTGGCACATTCTTCAGGCTCTCCTCATATCCTTCTCTGAAGGCTTCGAAAAGTTCTCTGGCGCTGACACCGTATAAGGCTAGGAGGTCTGAGAAAATGTCTTCGCGTGCAAAGTTTCTAGCGTCCACGCTCAGGGGGTGGCCGAATGCCTTTTCAACGTAGTTGAGGAACTCTTCCCTCGCTTCGCTGAAGCCTTCCCCCATCCAAGCTAGAAGGTATGCTGTCCTCACCTGCTTCTGTGAAATGTTTAAGAGCGTCTGGTGTGAGAGCACCTCTATACAGTTTGAAGGCGTCGAGTAGATTTTATCGCTTGCCGTAAAAAGCGGCGCCATCGTGTGCGCCCAGACGCCAAATTTTGCGTCCAGCATCATAAAGTTCAGGACGTCCTCGAACACTTCACAAGCTTTCGAGAGCACGTGCGCGAGCGCTTCTTCTCCCATGAGCATGCCCTTGCCTTTAACGTAGAAGCCCAGCCTCTTCAGAAGGCTTCTTGAAACTATGATCGAGGGGACCATCTTCTTTTCTAGAACGTGCAGGCTTACAAAGTTCAGGTTCTGAACCATCACAGCCTTCGTCTCATCGTCAACTACTCCTGCTACAACGGTTTTAGGGTTTTCTGGAAGGCTCCTTAGAAGGCTGACCGAAAGGGGGTTGCTTAAGTCGACTACCGCGAGCCTAGGCTGCTCCACATCATATAATATTATGTTAAGCCAGGTTCTGAGCTTTTCAGCGTATTCCCTATAGTATTCGAGCCAGCTTCCTCCGAAGACGGTTTTAAGCGTGAGCTCCCTCTCACCTTCGACCACCCTGTCCCCCAGCCTCACTTCAGCAGCGTACGATTCTCTTGCCTCAGGCCTTTTTAAGCCCATGCTTAAGATCGCGATCCTCTCAGAAACCACTTTAACCTTGGGGATTCTGGAGAAAACGTCAACTTCACTCTTGTAGGAGACAGGTTTGCCGCATACGCTACAGTAGAGCCTTAAGCCGGCCTCATGTCCAGCTTCACATTTCACTCAATATCACCTCCTTTTCTTCGTCGTACACGGCTTTCCTGTTTAGCGCGTACATGCTTGCGAAAACCTTTGCAGCACCCCTTTCGAACGGGAGGTCTTTAACCTCAATCCTGCCGTTCGAGGAAAGCATGTCCTCGATAACCCTTTCCGCCGCAATATAAGATGATATTATGATGAGGCTGTTTTCGTCAGCCTTCTTCGCCTCATTAAAGTCCTTGAGCAAGGCTAATGTTTCGCCAAGTATTTCCTGAACTTGGTTTGCGGTCGGCTTCGAGTCCCTTACCTTTTCGAGGAGGGAGTTAAGCTTCATGACGTACGATGCTGACTCTATCCTGACAAGCTTTGAAACCTCGAAGCCGCCGACCATCCCCACAACCTCCTCCGCCTCGGACTTGGCGCTGGAAACTGTTGCCTCGACAGCCTCCAGCGTTCCAGACAACACCTTCTCTATCACCGACGGCTTCACGCTGGCCAAGAGTGCTGCCAGCTCCCTGACCTCGGCTGAAGTGGACGCTGGAGCCAAGCCTTCGAGCTCTCGAAGCATTTCCCTCAAGTTTTCCGCAACCTTATTCAGCTGTCCGCTGACGCTTTCGAAGAAGCTGTAAATGTAGTCCTCGAAAACTATCTTCATGGCTGAAGCGTACTCGTGTGATGAAAGCATGGGTGAGGGGTCCGTTGGCTTAACCTCGACACCCCTCTCGAAAACCGAAGAGTATGCTTCAAACTCTTTAAGGTACATGCTGTATCCTTCCCTAACATCCCTTTCCACTGAGCCGACGAGCCTTACATAGTAGTCTGACAGCTCCTTCAGCGAAAGCGTGTCCCCTGGAGGGCTAATATCGGTTAGCCTAAAGTCCAGCTTCACCTCGCTGAGGTAGCTGTTATATGTTTCCACGAGAGCTCTTAGGGTGTTCGCTTCACTCACTATGGTCGCCCTAACCTTTTCTGGAACCTTTTCAAGCTCGCCTACAGCGTCCGAGAGAGCCTTCACCCACGTCGTGAGAAGCTCCTTTCCAGCCGTATCCATGCCCTTTCTCACAAACTGTATGAGTGAAGCATGCTTCTCAAGCTCTCCTTCTATTTCAGCGAACCCTATGAACGTCTCCTTTCCAACGTTTAAGGCATCTTCTGCGGCGCCAAGCTTCTCCGTAGCCTTCGAAAGGAGGGTCGCCAGTTCAGCCCTCAACCTTTCAACCTCCTCCATTTTCGCAATAGCATATTCTCTTCCAGCGAAAACCAGTCCGAGGGCCGCTGAAGCCAGTATCATGTGAAGGGATACTGTTCCAACCTCAACCTGGTAGTAGCCTAGCTGGGGGATAGAGAAGAATGTTATGAAGGCTATGAAGACGATGGGGGTTAGCAGGGACGAGATGAGGGGAAGCATGTACTCTAGAGCGGGAACCCTTTCGCCTACAACATTCTCTATCCACCTTCTGGAAGCGCTCACGACACCGGCCACTTCAGAGGAAATTGTGAACGTGACGCTCAACATGAACCATGGAACTATGAGGGTTAAAATTTTCGTCAAGAGGATGTCTGACAGCAAGCCTGCTTTATCGTAGAAGAAGCCGCTGGGGAAGCCTGTTACAAAAAAGTTGAGGCTCGAAAGCGGGGGCCTGAATCCTTCAGCCAGGTAGCTTAGTTGGGTGAACAGTATTGGCGCCTGAGCTGAAGGATCCTGTAGAAAATATAGTGCGTTGTTTAAGGCTATGAAAGGTATGCTCGAGAAAATAAAGGATGAAGCGATAGAGCTCATGTTAGCCGTCTTCCCTATCGCCGCGGCCGCGATTATCGTGACAACCGAAAGATAATAGTATGGTGTCAGAAGGAGTGCGACTGACGTTATAGCGAGCGCGCTCGACACAGGATTTTCTCCACGAGAGAGTAGGGTGAACACTGGAACCACCAAGATTATGAAGAGCACCATCAGGCCCAGAGACCCCTTCATGAGAAGCTGGAGGACCCCCAGTCCAAGGCAATGGTAGAATGTGGAGCCGAGGAAGATTAGTGCGACAATCTTGGACGCTGTAGCCAAGCTTTTGTAGGCGGCTAATCCAACGAGTGCTGCAAAGATTATGTAGACGAGCTGAATCCTTGGGAGAAGCGGTATGCACGAGAGGACGACGTATGTTGCTATCGCGTCAATTACTGCACCCGTAACCCTGTCAGCTTTAGCCCTCACGCCAGCCTTCGGCGTCATGGGGACGTCAACTTTTGAGCAAGGGCCCTAAGCTCTTCCTCTGTATGGTAGCCTTGCTCCAGCAGGAAGCTTCTGAACATCACCTTCTCACCTCTCCTAACGCTTTCGCTTTCGCTCTTCATTGACGGGAAATTTTCTATCTGGTCTATTCTCGCCTTAGCGAAGACCACTAGGAATGTTATAACCCAGGGGTCGATTTGGGGAATCTGCTTTATCACTATGCTCTTGCTGGCTTCGACCGTCGAGTAAACGTTGAGCATACCCCTCAAAGTTTCCTGAAGCTCCTGGTCCCAGAGCCCTTGAGGGATCCCAACAGTAACCCATATGAGGTCGGTCCTGTAGTCGCTTGAAAGGCCCGCGTAGCTTGGTATGCTGAAAACTCTAAGGTAGCTTTTCACGATGTTCTTGAACCTGTCCCTGTCGAGGATCTCCCTGAGCACGTTCTCGCTCTTAAGGGAATCCTCCTGCTCGCCGAGGATCCGCTCCATTATCTTCAGCTGCTCGACTTCACTCAGCTCCACCACCCTCTCATAGTAGCTTGTCGTAGTCGTCATCCTGCTTAACGTCGAGTTCAGTTCATCGGCTCTGGCCACTATAGAGCTTAAAAGCCTACGATATTCCGAAGCTATCTCCAACCCCTTTTCGAGGTCCGAAACATCCTTAAGCTCCTTCTGTGAAACCTCTCTCTCCCCCTTCAGGTACTCGAGCTCTGTCTTCAGGGAAGAAATTTTTGCGTCAACCTCTTTAACGTTCTCCATTATCCTCCTCCTTCTGCCGCTTAAGTCGATCCTTATCTTCTTCGCCTCCCTCTCCAGCCTCTCCTTGTCCATTTCGCTTTCGGCGAGAAGCTTCTCGGCCGCCTCAAGCTTGGATGAGATTGTGTTGAACTCCTCCTCAACCCTCTTTTTAATGATCCTCACTTCTGGAAGGTACTGGTCCCAAAGCTTTATCTCCGTTTCAGGCTGCATAAGCATGTATCCTGCAACCTTGAAAAGGGGTGTGAGCTCGACCTCGGAGATCGATGCAGCCCTCTTGCCCTCCTCGCTGCGCTCCCTCCCAAATCTTACTGCAACCTCGTCCGACAATGTTTTAGCCCTAATATATGCGGAAACTATGTCGACGGCCGCCCCAGCCAGCGAAAGGAGGTTCATCATGGACCTGACCTGCCTTATGTGGCTTGTAGTGAAAAGCTTGGCGGCTGAAAGGCTTTCCTCAAGGTCCTTTAGGGTGCCCTGAAGGTTTCTGGAGAGCTCCTCGTGCGACTGCTCGAGTTGGGTAAGCTTCTCCATCCAGCTGCTCAGCCTGCTCACTACACCATATTCGGTCGAATCTTCTGAAAACTTCATAGACTTCAGGACGGGTTCATATTTTCCAACATAGTATGACATGAACTGGGAGACGCCCCTAAGTTGCCTCCTCATTTCAGCATCATATTTTCCTCCCCTCCTCACTATGTCGTTGACCTGAGCCTCGAACGTTTCCTCAGAATAGCTGCCTGTAGAGATAAGGTGCTTCCTTAGAAGGTCTTTCGCTTCATCCTCCCTGCGCCTTATCAGCTCACATATCGTCTTCAGCTCCAGGTTTTTTACTGCAATAAAGGCTCCTATGGACTCAGTCCACCTAAGATATTCCTTGAAATAGTTTATGTACCCTTCAACGGGATACCTTATCTTCAAGTATCCGAGCGTGTGCACCCAGTTGGGTCCAAAATCGTTGTTTGTGCCGACCATGCTGAGCATGTCGGCGAGGTCGAAGCTCATGAGCACGTTTATCATGTCAACTATTATTGCGTCAAGCTCCCTTTTAGCCGCCAGAAGACTGTTCCTGTGATTGTACACGGGATCAAGGGGTAAGAAGAAGAAGGCGTTGAAGGGGTTCATGTAGGCTTGCCCGAACCTTTTCGCAATCCTGTCGTTTAGGCTTCGGTCGAAGAGGAAGGATGCCTCGTTAAGCGCCATATAGGGTGCAGGCCCCCTCGCGAGTAGGTCGTCAGCGTTCGTTGGAAGCACCGCTAAACCTATGATGGGAATGGCTGAGCCGAGCTTCATCCTCAGATGCCTCGCTAGGTCGAAGACGAGGCCTCCTCCTGTTCCACCGCCTAGGCCGAAGACTATCATAACTATGGGCTGAAACTTTGAAGACAGGACGTTGTCCTTGAAAACCGAGAGGGCGTTGGCCAGCTCAGAGTAGTGGTAGTAGTTTAGGTTGTAGACAGCCTTGCTTAACGCCCTCATCCTTCCAACCCCTCCGGCCAAGGGGGGAATGGAAAGGGAGGAGGAAATCCACGGCCTGTAGGCTTCAGCCACAATACCGTCCTTGTAAAGGTAAGAGTTGAACCTTTCGAGGAACTCGAAAAGCGAGTCGGGGGTTGTGAACTTTATGTTCACGGCCCTCACCGAGAGCCTGTTCAGCGGCACACCCTTGGCCCTAAGAGATTCTGAAACGTTCTTGTACGACTGCATTAGGCTCGCAAGGTCTCCGTCGGCGACGTCTATTGCCAAGCATGCCATGCTGAAGTCTTCGGAGGAAAGCTTTTGGTTGAGCCTCTCGCTCTCTATTATCGTCTGGATGACGTTAGCTCCTGTGCCACCTAATCCGATGATATGTATGCTGGAATAGTTTTGTGGAACGCTCACTTCAGCTCACCCAACCTTTTTTTGAGCGACTCGATCTCTTCAGCCAGGCTCTTATCGTATCTGGCCGCCTTAACCTGCAACCCCGAAAGGACGCTTCTCGCCGCGTCAACTTTGCCCTCCAGCTCCGCAACCCTTCCACCCCTCCTCAAATACATTACCACCAGCACTGCAGCCAGGGCCGCTAAGGCTACAGTTGAAGCCTGAAACACGATCATCACGGTCCCGCTTGGAGGGGCTGGAAAATTGTTTGGGTCAACAACCTTGATAAGGTCTAGAGCCTGGTCGACGAGCCCAAGCTGGAAAAGGCTCTGGGCCCTGGCGAGGATAGCGTCCACGAGGCCGCTGTAGGAGGAGCTTATCTTCCCCTGGCTGACCAGCGAAGACCTCTGAGCCTTCTCGTTCAAGTAGCTTTGAATGGACTGGTCGCTGACGTTAACGGTTAGGGAGCCGACAACGTCTCCTCCCACGATCTTTACGGAGACGAGCTCAACGTTCCTTCTCTCAAAATGTAGGACTACGCCTTCGACAGCACGCTGTGTTAGAGAAGCTGGAACGGAGAAGACTGTTGAAAGGGTTAAAGTTCCCTGAACCTGCGAAAAACTTTGAACCCTGGAGCCTGCGACAAAATTCGACGGATTATATCCAGGGTAGCCGCTTGAAAGCACATACCAGTACTGTGCGCCACTCAACTCCATCGAAGGGTCAAGGGAAACCTGAAACGTGTTCGAGGAAACAGTGTACGGCACACTTATCACAACAGTAACATTATACGTGTGGCCTGAGACAAGAGGCTGCCCCGATGGAACAGCAATCTTATCCGTTAAATCGTAAACATGATACGATGAAATCCAGTTAGTCTGTTGAGCGAACGCTTGAGGATAAGAGATGAAAACAGCAAGCATGCAGGCGAATACGACAACGAAATATCTTGACATAAGCTAAGATATTATGAAAATTGATTAATAAACTTTTTTATCACGTAAAGTTTTTCTCCTTTTGTTGCAGGCAGTATCAAAAGCATTTCAACAAGTATCCTCGACAAACCTCGCCTTTTCATCGAAAGGGTGTATCATGCAACCTTTTAAGAAGAGAAAAGGTTCTTCATATTTTGGACGTTTCCGCTCAACCCTATTCTGTCACGGTTCCAATTTTAAGCAAATGCTTCAAATTATCAAGAGTAGCAGGCTTCTGCCAGCTTAAGCCTGCATTTGCGGCACTTAGTGGACTAGGACTTCATCCTCTCGCGCTGTTAGCCGATGCTAAAAAAATAAAGCACCTGCTTAAATCTTTAGACCCTGTCTCCGCTATACGTGAACCGTACAGTTTACGTAAAAGTGGCGTTCGTACGCTGTCTGACGCCCACCATACGCGTGGACAGTCTACTGTCTGCCATGCTATGTAAAACTGTGCCGAAAACTGTGGGAACAGGACTGTTCCACAAAAAGAGTTGTGGGGGTGACGCTACTGTTTCCGGCGTCTGATCTTTTTGAATGCGATGGCTGCTGCTAATGCCGCCGCCGTTGCGATCGCTGCTGTGGCTACAATGTTTCCAACATGCACTGTGCTACCTTGTACACTATAGTCCATTAGGCTTGATGAGACTTCAACAGAATAGTTTTGAGAGAATCCTAGAGCCTGTGTTTTAAGCACATGCTTTCCGCTTCCAGCCGGAGACGCTGTCATCCCGTTGACTTTGACTACAGCATCTTCCACCGGCGCCCCATCTGACTCGTACTTTACCCAGACAGTGTACTCGATTGAGCCCGGTGAAACTGTCGCAGATTCTACGGTGCAGACGATCCTATCGAATGTTACGGGAACACTGTTGGACTTGAAGGCTGTCAACCCAAACTTTCTGT
>Ga0078972_1007052_pt1 | contig 25618 bp, 12 predicted proteins | sample YelNatPaOPGAMG01_FD_67568 | JGI IMG/M metagenome (GOLD analysis project Ga0078972, IMG submission 67568) | Hot spring thermophilic microbial communities from Obsidian Pool, Yellowstone National Park, USA - OP-RAMG-01 (SPADES assembly) (version 2) | ecosystem: Environmental > Aquatic > Thermal...
CCAAGCTCTTTCTCGCCTACAAGCGGGAAAACCTTCGTGCGGATGCGGCCCCGTCCCCATACGCGATGGCATGAGCCGAGTGCCGCTTGCGCGGGCCCTGGTTTCGCTGCCCTCTTCCGGCGGGTCTCCACGCTTCGCGCTCTGCCTATGCGCCCTGTATGATGGAAGGGGCGGTTAGGGGTTGCCCTCACCCTGGCTCCGCCACCCTTGCAAGATGCTAGAGGTGGTCAGGCCAGGGAGTTCCCCTCACCCCGGCTTCGCCACCCCTCTCCCACTTCCGGGGAGAGGGGAGCTGGGAGGAATGGGTGAGGTTGTGGCTGGTTGTGTAGGCTATTGGGACGCCGGAGGCTCCCCCTGTCCCCAAGCTTGCGCCGTGGGAGACGGGGCCGGGGGGTGAGCAGATCTGACCTACAGGCCGCCCCCACCCACGCCCCTCCCTAATCTGCACCTCTTGGCGCTCCCATTCACCCTCCTCACTTGCGACCCCCCTCCCGCATCCGCTTCCATCTCTTGACTGCCCGGCAAGATGCTATTGCCCCGCCAGCATCGTAGCGCGAGCAGGCATTTGCACATCCGCCGCTGAACGGATATCCGGTGTCTCCGAAGACTCAGATTCACATCCTCACCAGGCTGGGCGGGGTTGCCCGCGCCACCTTCGCCCTCCTCGCGCTGATGGGCGCCGTGTGGCTCGGCGAGGCGGCTACCGGCGGGTCTCAGGTGCCGTCCGTCCTCGTCAGGTTCGGCGCAATGGCGTCATCCCGCGTGGCCGGCGGAGAGTATTGGCGGCTGCTCTCGGCCAGCTTCGTACACGTGGGCGCGGCGCACCTCTTGATGAACGGCGTTGCGCTGGCTCTGTTCGGCCCATTGGCCGAGCGGCTGTACGGCTCGGCTGGCATGCTGTTGCTGTTCGTGGCGTCCGGAGCGGTTGGATGGGCTGCCAGCATGACGTTCGGTGAGCACGCGGTGGCAGCAGGGGCGTCTGGCGCGATTCTGGGCGTCTTCTCGGCGACGGGGATGGCGGCGCTGAGGGCATCGGGGCGGATCGATCCGGCGCGCAGGCGGGCATGGCTGATCCAGATGGGCGTTCTGGCCGCAATGCAGATAGGCTATGGCTTCGTCGAGTCGAACGTGGACAACGCCGCGCACATCGGCGGAATGGCCGCGGGCCTCCTGGTCGGCTTGGCGCTGCCGTTGCCCGTGCTGGGTCAGACTGGGCGGGTGCGGACCGTGGTGCGCAGCCTGCTGGCGTACGCGTGCGCGGCATTCTGCGCGTACGGCACGTGGGGCGCAGCAGTGAGCATTGCATCTCCGCCGCTTCCATACGGAAGCAGAGCCCGCTGGCGGCCCATTGTTGACAGGAACGCGGGATACAGCCTCAGCATTCCCTCCGGCTGGCGGCTAGATGCGTCCACTCCGCAAGCCTGGTCTGCGGGCGACGGCGTTTCCGCGTGGCTGGCGTTCATGGCGTGGGTGCCGGAGCCGGGCGTCTCCCCAAGCGACGTGCTTGGGGAGTACCTGGTGCAGCGCAAGGAGGCCGCAAAAGGCCCATCTGATGCCACCGTGGAGCCGAGGCCAGACGCCACCATTGGGGGGCGCCGGTACGTCCATGCCGTCCTTAGGTACCACAGCCACGGTATCCCAACGGTGGAAAGCGTGTATGTGACGCGCAGCGGACCGATGGCGTACGTGCTGGCCTACCGCGCGGACGGGCCAGCGTTCAGCGCGGACCCTGGACTGCCGGAGCGGGTGCTGGGCACGCTCCGCACACAGTTGTGACTTACCGGCCGGCAAATCGAGCAGAGCAGCACCGCGCCGCCGGGCTAGAACAGGCCGGTCACTACGCCATCTGCATCCACGTCCATGCCCTCCGCGGCTGGATGGCGCGGAAGGGCCGGCATGGTTGTGACGTTGCCCGTGTATGCCACTATGAAGCCAGCCCCTGCGGACACTTTCAGGTCGCGCACGGTGATGACGAAGTTGGATGGCCGGCCCAACAGCGCAGCGTTATCGGACAGCGAGTACTGCGTTTTGGCCACGCAGATGGGCAGACGGTCCAGCTCAAGTGCCTCCAGCCTGCGGATCTGGGCGTCGGCCTCGGGCGTGTAAACCACGCGGTCGGCGCCGTAGATCTCGCTGGCAATCACGCCGATTTTGCTGCGTATGTGCATGTCCGCGTCGTACAGCAGGCGGAACCGAGCGGGCTTCTTCAGGCTGTCCAGCACCGCTTCGGCGAGCGCCAGGCCGCCCTCGCCGCCACGGGCGTGCACATCCGAGATGGCGGCTCTCACGCCAGCCTTCTCGCAGTGGGTCAGCACGGCATCCAGCTCCTCCTGAGTGTCGCCGGGGAAGCGGTTCACGGCCACCACCAGCGGCACGCCGAAGGTGCGCACAATCTCGCAGTGCTTGAGCAGGTTGGGCATCCCGAGCTCAACGGCGGCGACGTCTGGCATGCCCAAGCGCTCCTTTGGAACGCCGCCGTGCATCTTCAGCGCGCGCACGCTGGCAACCACAACCGCCATCGCGGGTGAGAGGCCGGCGCTTCTGCACTTGATGTTGAAGAACTTCTCAGCCCCAAGGTCCGCCCCGAAGCCGGCCTCGGTCACAACGTAATCTGCGAGGTGCATTGCCATTTTGGTTGCCAGCACGCTGTTGCAGCCATGCGCTATGTTGGCAAATGGTCCGCCGTGCACGAAGGCGGGGGTGCCCTCAATGCATTGCACGAGGTTTGGCTTCAGCGCCTCACGGAGGAGCACCGCCAGCGCGCCCGCCGCCTTCAGGTCGCCTGCGGTTATGGGCTTGCCGTCCAGCGAGAAGGCCACCACCATGCGTGAGAGCCGCTCCTTCAGGTCCACGATGCTCTCGGCAAGGCAGAGAACGGCCATGATCTCGGATGAGACGGTGATATCGAAGCCGCTCTCGCGAGGCACGCCGTTGATGCGGCCGCCCAAGCCAAGCACCACGTTCCTCAGCGCCCTGTCGTTCATATCGAGCACGCGGCGCCACAGCACAGCCCGCGGATCGATGCCCAAGGCGTTGCCGAAGTGGAGGTGGTTGTCCAGCATGGCGGCCAAGAGGTTGTGTGCGGCGGTTACGGCATGGATGTCGCCGGTGAAGTGGAGGTTGATGTCCTCCATGGGGACCACCTGCGACCTGCCTCCACCAGCGGCTCCGCCCTTGATGCCGAAGCAGGGGCCGAGGGACGGCTCCCTGATGGCGACGCAGGCGCGCTTCCCCAGCTTGGATAGCGCCTGCCCCAACCCGATGGTGGTGGTTGTTTTGCCCTCGCCAGCGGGCGTGGGGGTCATGGCTGTAACCAGAATCAGCTTGCCAGAGGGTGTGTCAGACAGCCTACTGAAGACAGACAGGGGGACTTTGGCTTTGTAAGGCCCGTAAAGCTCTATCTCATCGTCGTTCAGACCCAAGCTGGCGGCGATGCGTGTGATGGGCTGCATGGGCGTGCTTTGGGCAATCTCGCAATCGGACGGCATGCGGGCTCCTCGGTGAAAGCGAATGCGCGGGTTGAGTGGCAGCTTCGGGGCGGCGTCCGAACCAGCTTGGTGGGGAGCGGTTAGGATGCCCCTTCCAGGCCGCTGCGGCCGTCGCCATTATAGCAGTCGGCCACGGAGGCGTCAAACGCCGCACAGGTGGCGTGGCGGTGGCGGAAGGGCAGCCCCTCCCGTGGAGGCGTCCAGTCGGGAGGGGCTGTTGGGAAGCGGCCCATCCGCGCGGTTGGGCGCAGAGATGGGCGGACGGCTACAGCGTGCCGAGGCCCACGGCAGCCTTGAGGATCTTGGTCACCTCGGCGATGTCGATCTTGCCATCTCCGTTCAGGTCGCCCGCCTTAAGCTGGTCGGCGGTTGGGGTTCGGAGGCCGACTGCCATCTGAAGGGCAAGGGTGACGTCGTTGATGGCCAGCTTGCCGTCGCCGCTAAGGTCGCCCTTCACCACGCTGGGAGCGGGTGCGGGAATCACGGCGCGCAGGGCGTCAATGTAGAAGGGACCGGTCCAGGCGGCGCCGGAGTTCACGCGGATGCTGAAGGCGGTGGTATCCGCCAGCTTTGCCGCATCGCTAGGGGTAAGCGGCAGCTCCAGGGTGTTCCACTGGTCGGTCAGGAAGCCGAGCGTAGCGGTAGATACCTGGCCGCCAGCGCCGGTGATCTCCATGCCAATCTGCGACCAGTCGGATGGCTGATTGCCGTTGGGCACGTACACGTCTAGGTGGATGGCCGTAGCCTTGGACAGGTCCACATCTGGGAGCGGGACGCGCGCCATGCCGCCGTGCCAACCGCTCATGCCGGTCAGGTCCACCGACAAGGAGCCATCGCCCTGGCTGATGTACTGCTTGTCGCTGTTGAAGGCGAGGGTGACGCCGTCGCCGGGGGTGAAGCTGCTGAGGTCCGACTCCTTATCGAAGCCGTAGATGAGCGTCTCGTCCGGCTGCATGCCGGTAAACGACTTGTAGGCGCGGACGTTGTCGATGTAGATGGGGCCGGTCCACGGGCGGGCACCATCGGTGTTGGACGCGGCGGTGATCTTGGTTACGTTCTCGGTTCTTCCCACCTGCATGTCCCAGATCAGGCGGTTCCACCCGGCGTGGACGTCGCGGTTGCCGTAGTAGCCGGTTCCGCCAGCGCTTGTGATGCGAGGCAGGATCTGGAACCATCCGCCGGGCTGGTCCGGGAACAGGGACTCGGCGGGGACATACACATCCATGCTGAAGACTGCGTAGTCCTTCAGGTCCACCCCGTCTGGTATGTCCACGGAGAACATCGGCTCAACCCAACCTCCGATGTCGTTGGCACCACCGTTGGACAGATCGAGCTTCAGCGAGCCCTTTCCGTCGGACACGTACTTGGGGTCCGTGTTCCAGGAGGCGATCGAGGTGCCCGTTGCCTTTGGATCGGAGGTCCAACCGTCGAGCTTGTCATCCTCGAAGCTGAAGATGAGTTTGCTCTCTCGGGTTGGGGTTGGGTTGAGTGCTTGGGCGAAAGCAGCGGCCGCGGTAACAACGATGAGGATCGCCGCGAGGGCACAGAGCCATGAAACCCTTCTCACTGACACATCCTCCTTTGCCTAGGCGAGTGGGCGGACGGCGTGGAGCAGCCGTGCCGCCAGCCTGCCGTAGCCGTGGAGGGAGGCCTTCCCTTCTCCCATCCATCTTGGAAGCCACTGTGGCACACGCCGCATGGGCTGGCTCGGGCGCGGTGGGTCTGAATAACCGCGCAACTGCCAAGCGGTTCGCGCCGTGGCTACGGTATGTAGTTAGACGCGCGGGCCAAACCACCTGCCAGTAACGGCCGCCTTCCGGCGGTAATCCAGGATGCCCACGGCTCCAGCCCTCGCACACGCCAAGTCCGAGGAAAGCAGCGTTTCCGTCGGTCCATCATCCTCCCAAAGCCGCACTCCGTCCGCTACTGGCTTCCAGTTCCTGTCCGCGTTCCCGCCCTGCCTGGCCGGCAATCGTTAGGCCTGCTCTGGGTCCGTGAGCCCTCACTGTACGGGATTGGGCCTGGCGGCGTACTCGCGGTTCCTCCGCCAGCGTAACCAGCAGACGGGGTTGGGAGTGGGGGCTGGGGAACACGCCGTCCTGGAAACCATCATCCATCGCGAGCCTCCACTCGCCGCTCCGTCCAGCTTCACACGCTCGTTTGGGCGTGGTATAATGGCCCCGCACCAACACCCGGCGCGCCACATCAGAAGGAGAGGTGCGCGTCGAGGCTTTTCAGCTCGTCCATCCAGGGTTTCGGCGCCACGCCGAGGCCCTTTTGGCGCTTGTGCCTTGCATGCGCTGAGGTGTACATCGTGCAGAAGCTCCTGACCCGGCTGCTGGACTCTACCCCCATCGTGCAGCTTACAGACCTGTTGGATCGGGCCAGCCCCACCGTGCTCGACGGCCCAACCGCGCCCGCCAAGGCCCTGCTGCTCGCCGCCCTCTCTCAGGTGTACCCCAAGGTCGTGGTGCTAGCCGCCAGCGAGGAGATCGCCCGCGCCCTTCACGATGACATCCTCACCTTCCTCCCCAACGCCGCCTACTACGTCCCTCCGTCGGACCTGTGGGCCGCGGCACCGGACTCGGATGCGGCCGCCCTCCGCGTGATGGCCCTTGATGCCCTTTCCCGCCCCGATCAACCCTCCGTGCTGGTGGGCACGGCCCAGGCCATCTTGCAGCGCACTGCCGGCGCCAAACAGAGCCTGCACGTTGCCGTGGGTGACGTTCTCAACCTTGAGGAGATGGCGGCCAAGCTGGCTTCTATGGGCTACGAGCGCTCCGTCATGGTTGAGGCTCCGGGCCAGTTCGCGGTCCGCGGCGGCATCCTAGACGTGTTCGCCGCCAACTACGAGCGACCGCTCCGCATCGAGCTGTTCGGCGACGCGGTCGAGAGCATTCGCTCGTTTGAGCCGGACAGCCAGCGCTCGGTCTCCCACGTTGGTGCCGCTCAGGTTCTGCCCGCCCGCGAGGATTCCGAGGGCGGAGACGACCCCACATTGCTGGATCTCGTCCCGTCCGAGGGCCTGGTGGTGGTGGATGAGCCAAACCAGGTGCGGGGCCATTACCACGAGTTCCTGCGGGAGTTTCTGGAGAGGGTGGCTCACCACCAGCGCGTTGCCCAAGATGCGGAAGCGGTTCACGTTGGCACGGAGCGCTCGCCGTCTCCATCTGCGTACAAGCCATGGGATGCCGCCCTCTCCGTGCTGGTGCGCTTGCGGCGGCTCTACATCAACTCCCTGCCCCGTTCAGTGCCGTGGGAGCGCGAGCCAGCCACGTTGGCCATCGTTGCCAAGTCACCAGATCGCTACGGAGGCCGCATGCCAGAGCTAGCGGCTGCCCTCAAAACGCATATGGCCGACGGCGAGTACGTTGCCATCGTCACCAGCAGGCAGCGCAGGTTGCTGGACCTCCTTGCTGAACATGGCGTGGCCGCCCAGCCCGGCGAGGAGGCCGAGCCCGGCGTTGTGCGGGTGCTTCGCGGCCAGCTGAGCTCCGGCTTCGTCCTCCCCACCATCGGCATGCGGGTCCTCAGCGACGTAGAGGCGTTCGGCGAGCGCCAGATGCCGAGACCGCGCCGTGTCTTCCGAGCTGGCACGCCCATCCTCTCCCTCCTCGACCTGAACGAGGGGGACTACGTGGTTCACATCAACCACGGCATCGGCGTATATCGAGGCCTGGCGCGACTTCCCGAAGACGGCGCTGAGCGCGATTTCCTCCGCATCGACTACGCAGGCGGAGATAAGATATACGTCCCCACAGACCAGTTAGACCGCGTGCAGAAGTACGTGGGCGCGAGCGAGAACCCACCGGAGCTTAGCCGCCTGGGGAGCGGGGCGTGGCACAAAACCACCGCAAAGGCCAAAGCCAAGGCGAAGGAGATGGCGCGAGACCTTCTGAGGCTGTACGCCGCCAGGTCCGCCGCGGACGGGCACGCCTACGGGCCCGACACCGTTTGGCAGCAGGAGATGGAGGAGGCGTTTCCGTACCGCGAGACGCGCGACCAGCTAGTCGCCATCGAGGAAGTGAAGAGGGATCTGGAGCGCCCAACGCCCATGGACAGGCTGATATGCGGTGACGTTGGCTACGGCAAGACCGAGGTGGCCGTGCGCGCCGCCTTCAAGGTGGCGACTGAGGGCAAGCAGGTGGCCGTGTTGGTGCCCACCACCGTGCTCGCCCAGCAGCACCTGGAAACGTTCACCGAGCGAATGCAGTCTTTCCCAATACGCATTGAGATGCTGAGCCGCTTCAGAACGCCCGCCGAGCGCAAGCAGGTGTTGGACGGCCTTAGGGATGGCTCCGTGGACATCGTCATCGGCACGCACATGCTGCTCTCCAAGAACGTGCAGTTCCGAGACCTGGGCTTGCTGGTGGTGGACGAGGAGCAGCGCTTCGGCGTGGCCCACAAGGAGCGCATCAAGCAGCTGCGCGCCTCCGTGGACGTGATGACCCTCACCGCCACCCCCATACCCCGCACCCTCCACATGTCGCTCGCCGGCATCCGCGACATGTCTATCATCAACGACCCGCCGGAGGGTCGCATCGCCGTCCACACCTACTGCGCCGAGTACAGCGACGAACTCGTTCGCGGCGCCATACGCAGGGAGCTGGATCGCGGCGGGCAGGTCTTCTTCGTCTACAATCGCGTGGAGAAGATCGAACACGTGGCCTCTCGCGTGGAGCGGTTGGTGCCAGAAGCCAGGGTCGGCGTGGGCCACGGCCAAATGCCAGAGCGCCTGCTTGAGCAGATAATGTGGGACTTCTACCACAAGAGGTTCGATGTGCTGGTCTGCTCCACCATTATCGAGAGCGGGCTGGATATCCCCAACGCCAACACCATCATCATAATGGATGCCGATCGCTTGGGGCTGGCCCAGCTGTACCAGCTCAGGGGCCGCGTGGGGCGTTCCTCGCGCCAGGCGTACTGCTACCTCCTGTACCGCAGGCATCGCATGCTGAACGAGGCCGCCCAAAAGCGCCTCCAGGCCATCAGGGACTTCTCGGAGCTCGGCTCCGGCTTCAAGGTGGCCATGCGCGACCTGGAGATCCGCGGCGCCGGCAACCTGCTGGGTCCCGAGCAGAGCGGCTTCATGGAGTCGGTTGGCTTCGAGCTGTACTGCCAGATGATCGCCGAGGCGGTGGCCGAGCTCAAGGGCGAACCCGTGGAGCACACCGAGCTGCCCCCCGTGGACATCCGCGTGGATGCCTACATTCCGCCGGAGTACATCGCCACCGAAGGGCTCAGAATCGCGTTTTACCGCCGGCTTGCCGCCCTCCGCACCTTCGACGAGCTCACCGCCCTGCGCGAGGAGATGGAGGACCGCTTCGGCGACCTGCCCGCGCCCACCTGGAACCTGCTGCTTCTGGTGAGGATGCGCCTTCTGGCCAGGGAGGTGGGCATAGCCGCCATCGGCGCGGATCAGAAACGGGCGACGTTCCGCCTCTGCAAGCGCCTCTCGCATTCGGAGATATCGCTGCTTGCCATGAGACACAAGAACTGGTTCGCGGAGGCGGACAGAATCGTGGTTGACGTGGTGGGCGGAGACGTTCTGCGCACCGTGGATGAGAACCTGGAGATCCTGGCGCATTACCTGAAGCCGGGCATCGGAGCATCGGTGCCCACGCTCAAGCGCCATCGCCCAAGGCGCCAATCCGCAAAGGCGAGGTCGGTGCGCGTGGCGTAGTCCGTCCCTGGTGGGGAGGTCTTTCTTTGGAGATTGGGCTGTTCAGCGAGGCGTACCTGCCCATCGTGAGCGGAGTGGTGACCTCCACCAGGCTGCTGGCTGCCGAATACCTGCGGCGCGGGCACGGCGTCCACCTGTACACACCCCGCTACCCCGGCTGGCACGCCGATGAGCCGATCGTGCGCCGTTTCCCATCAATCACCTTCCCCATCAAGTCGTGGATACCCGTAACCGTCCCCTACTCCGCCGCGCTGTATCGGGATATCAGGCGCGCCGGACTGAGCGTGTATCACACCCAGCAGCCGTTCATCATGGGGCGCGTGGCACGCCACCTGGCGCGGGAGCGCGGTGTGCCGCTCGTCTGCACGGTGCACACCCAGTACGAGCAGTACGTGCACTACTGCACCCCCGGCGCCTACGGGACGGCGCGCGCGGTGGCCAGGGCGCTAGTCCGCTCCTTCTGCAACAGTTGCGACGCCATCACCACGCCGGCGGGCGGCATGCTGCGTCTGCTGCGCGGATACGGCGTTACCAGGCCCATCCACGTAATCCCCAACGGGCTTGACCTGCTGCCGTACCAACGCGCGGACGGGGCCGCGGTGCGCGCCAGATGGGGCATCTCGCCAGGCTCCACGCTGTTCGTCTTTGTGGGCAGGCTGGCCAAGGAGAAGAACCTGCCCACCGCTCTTAAGGCGCTGGCAATCCTCAGATCCCGCGGCCGAGACGCCGTGCTGATGTTGGTGGGCGATGGGCCGGAGCGAGACGTGCTTCGCCAACGGGCCGATGAGCACGGGCTTGGTTCCGCAGCGCTGTTCGTGGGGCGGGTTGAGCACCGCGAAACGCCCGCCTACTACGCCGCCGCCGACGCCTTCCTCACCCCCTCCACCACGGAGGTGAACCCGTACACGGTCATAGAGGCCATGGCCGGTGGCGCACCCGTGGTGGCGGTCGACTCGTTCGGCATGCGGGAGATCCTCACCGATGGAGAGGACGCGCTGCTGGTGGGTCCAGAGCCCGAAGCGCTGGCCAACGCCATGGAGATGGTGGCAGCCAACCCGGACCTGCGCGCGAAGATGGCCGAGGCTGCCAGACGCAAGGCGGAGGATTACTCGATCGTGCGCTGCGCAGACAGGATGCTGGAGGTGTACAGCGGCGTCACGCACGACGACGCTATCGGGGCGGCTTAGCCACCAGGAGGGCGAGAGCGACGCAGCCTCACTCGCGGCCCCCCATGGCTCGTCCATCGCGGCAGCAAGTGGCCTTACGGCATCTCCGCTATCCGTATGTTGCGGAACGATAGGTCCGTGGTTGGGTCGTGGCCCTGAAGGCTGATGACGCCCGCCTCCGCCCGGTAGCCCTGGCGACCGCTGCGCGCTGGCGGCCTGTTATCGGTCCAGTCGCTCACCTGGTAGCCGTTGACCCAGACGGACATGTGCGGCCCGTGCGCCACAATGGTCATTGTGAACCATTCGTTGTCCGACGAGACCACTTTGCGAGCAGCCTGCCTACCGTATATGGCCCCCGTGCCGTAGTCCACCGGCTTCGTACGGTCGTCGTCCTCCCACTGGTTCCGGATCTGGCTCTCGTAGCCGCTCCAGAACTCCCCGGGGATGGCCCTGAAGAAGACCCCGCTGTTCAGGTGCGGGCCGTTCGAGATGATCTCCAGCTGCAGCACGAAATCCTTGTAAGTGCCCTCGGTCTGAATGTCGCCGTTGCCGTTCTTCACGTTGAGCCAGCCCTGAGGCGTGACCGAATAGACGGACGCGTGCCCCGGGATGACCTTCCATCCCGTTAGGTCCTTGCCGTTGAAGATGCTTTTGAGGCCGATAGGCTGAAGCTTGATCCCGCGGAAACGGACGGTGCCCTTGCCGTCGGAGCAGAGGGCTATGACGGAGGGGTTATGGCCCTCGCGCGAGACGGGATAGGCGCGGCCCCCAGCCACGCGGACGCGCGCGTTGCCGGCCTGGGCCGTGATCTCGATCGGCACCCAGCGGCCGGTCTGAGCCGCCCTCTTAGCCGGATCGGTGGGGGGGCCAACCAGGTTCGCTCCCTTGAGGGAGGGCGGCTCCGCGGGGTCGCGGTCCGGCGGCGAATAGATGCGGATGTACGGGCTGGCGTTGCCGTCGGTCCACATCTCGGCTTTGAGGATGAAGTCCGCGAACGCCGTATCGGCTCTGAAGACGCTTGGCCCGTCGGTGGGGGCCACGAGGGCGCCGTCCTGAACGGTCCACGGGCTGCCGATGAGTGGCTGCCAACCGAAGGTGGTTTGGCCGTCGAACAAGAGCAGCCATCCCGCGGACGCCTCTTTGGGCGAGAGCGCGTTTGGCCCGGCGGGCGATCCGGTGGCTGGGAGCGCGGGCGTTGGCAAGCAGGCTTGGCCGACGACGCCGATGGTGATGGTAGCGAGGCAGAGCAGTTTTCGCATAGTGGTTTCGCTCCATTGGGTCAGCGGATTGGCGGGCACCCCGCCAGCGTCGTTTTCGAATTCCGCTTGGTCGGCGCTGCATCCTGCGTGCACAGAAGAGCGAACGCCACTGCCCCTGAGCGGCGACGTGGGCGGCCGCCGCGCCGAGATTGGGCTGGCGTGTGGTTGCTGCGCGTTGGCCATCACCTCAGCGGGCGTAGACGTCAGGGGCCCCCGGGGGGGCACCCCGGAGGCCCAGCAGCGCACGTGCCACCTCGACAAGGCTACTTGTGGATCACTATGCTTCCACCTGCCAGTGTCGTGGTCGGATCGGCGTCCAGCGAGTCGCCAAGCTGGTTATCATACACCACCGTACCGGTGGTCTTATCCCATATCTTGATCCGGAAGGTGTCCGGCTTCTTGGCACCGCCGGAGTCCCCATCGATAGCGGACAGCAGGAACCCGTAGCTGCCAGCGCCGTTGATGGTGCCCTCGCCCTTGTAGATTGCCTTGGACCCAGCCACCACAAGCCACTCATAGGAGGTGCTGTGGAAGTTGAGGTTGGCCACCTTGAACTGGAACTCGGTCTGGCCGACCGGCACCGTTGTGCCCTTCTGGTACTTGGAGACGAACCCGAAGGTGGCCTTGCCGGTTAGGCTTGGATCCGGCACGTAAGCGCCGGGTGGCGAGTTGATCCACCCACCGCCCGTTACGAAGCCGCCGTAGGGATCGTACACCACCACGTACTGGTAGATGGCCGTGTCCTTGCCGCCGTCCTTGTCCGTTACCGTGAGGATAACGGTGTAGATGCCAGCGCTGGTGTATGTGTGGGTGCCGGCCGCGGTGCCCGAACCTGAGGACTCGGTAACCGTGCCGCTGGAGGTGGTGCCGTCGCCCCAGTCCCATAGCGCCGTGTGTGTGTCGAGCGTGCCTGGATCGGTGAAGCCAGCGCTGGCACCAACCTCGCTGTTGGCTGCAACAGGTGTCGGAGAGACGGTGATGTCGCCAATCGTGGGCGGCAGGTTGGCCACGCTGACCTGGAACTCGGCAGACCTGTTCCCGTCGTCCTTGTCTGTGACCTTCACGGTAACGGTGTAGGTGCCGTTGTCCGCGTAGGTGTGAGACTGAGAGCCCAGGCTCCCCTGGCTGCTTGAGCTAGCCGTGGTATGCGGTGAGTCGTCGCCCCAATCCACGTCGACCGTCCAGGGGCTATCGTTGACGCCGGGGTCGGAGAAGGAGCCAAGGCTGAACAACTTGGCGGTTCCTTCGTCTGCGCTCTGGTTGGCGGGGGCGGTTACGGTTGGCGGGACGTTGTTCACCGTCAGGTCGAAGTCCACGCTAGCCTTTCCACCGTGCCCATCGTCCGCGCTGATCGTCACCGTCTGACTCTCCTTCGGGCCATCGGTTGTGGCGTAGGACCAGCTCCAAGTGCCGTTGTTGAGTGTTACGCTTCCAACCGAAGCCGACAAGGTAGGCGTATCGCCATCTGGGTCGGACCAGGTGCCGGAGTTGGTGGCCGTTACACCCTCATCGACTGTGACGCCAGAGTTACCGACGGTCAGGGCGGGCGGGTCGTTCACAGGAGTGACGGTGATCGTCACCGTGGCCACCTTGGAGTACGCGATGCCATCGTAGGCCTTGTAGGTGAAGGTGTCGGTGCCGTTGTAGTTGGCCCATGGCGTGTAGGTGAAGGAGCCATCGCTGCTCAGCGCGACCGCGCCGTGAGAGGCTCCAGTTACCAACACAGCGGAAAGCGAATTACCGTCGGCATCGGTGTCGTTGCCGAGCACGCCCGGCGCCGTCACGGTGAGCGTGTTATCCTCCGCTACGGAGTAGGCGTCATCCATAGCGTTGGGCGGGCTATTGACAGGAGGTGCAGTGACGGTGATGGAAACCGACGTCCCGGAGCCTTCGCCGACACCGGACGGAGGGTCGACCTTCACCTGCCCGGTATAGGTGCCACTGGCAGTTCCAGCAGGCACCGTAATGGTCACATCCCATGAGTCCTGTCGGCTGTCAGCCATGAAACTAAGATGATCCTTGCTTGTGCTGACCCACGACGCAATGTCACCGGTTACCTTGAGGCTGGCGGAGAACGCGCTGGTGCCCGGAGCCTTTACCGTCTGGGTGAAAGACGTGCTGCCGCCGGCCGCTACGGAGGCGCTGAAGTTACCTGGTAAATAGTCCAGGTTGGCATCGGAGAAGGTGGTCTCGGCGTGGAGGCCGTCCGGGCAGTCCGCGGTGAGCTTGAATGCGCTCCCGAGCGAGTCGTCGTAGGGCACGAACCAGAACGACTCGAAGCAGCCGTCTTCACCCGTGGTGACGAGCCACGGCAAATGCCCATCGCCCGTATTGGGCGTGCCATCGATGTGCAGAACCTGGAGCGTAACCTGCTCCCCAGCATGGAATCCACTGCCGGCGATCAGCACCGTGTCGCCGGGGAAGTAGTCGGCGCGGTCAGTATCGACCGCGGGCGCGGTCTGTGCGAATGCCCCGCAACCGAGCAGGACGGTCGCGAGAGCGACGAGGCCGACCCAGATCGGTGCGCGCCAACGCATGCATGCCCTCATTCTTTCCCCCCTGAAATCCGCCAGAGTGCGCTACATGGGTCAGCAAGCCTTCCCAGCAAGCCCATGTCTTCTGCGTGGAGACGACGTGTGCCGCGAGCCCGCACGCGCGGGGCCTGCGCTCTGGGCCTCCTGGTGGCTCATGGCGAACATCCGCAGGCTTGATAGCAATATCCGTGCCACGGGCCTATGGCCCGCACTCACATGTCCTGGGAGGGTGGCGTGCTGGGGAACCTGGTGCAATGGGTGGTCGCAGCGGGGCTACCGCGACCGCGGAGCCGGGCGCGCTATCGGAAGCGGTAGCCCACGTTGTGGACCGTTTGTATGAGGGCATCGTAGGGGCTGCCCAGCTTGGCGCGGATTCGGCGGATGTGCACATCCACGGTCCGGGTGCCGCCGTAGTAGTCGTAGCCCCACACCTGGTTCAGAAGGTCATCGCGGGTGAAGACGCGGCCCGGGTGGGTGGCCAGGAACCGCAGAAGTTGGTATTCCTTGTAGGTAAGCTCCACCGGCTGGCCGTCAACAAGCACCGTGTAGTTCCTGAGGTCTATCACCAGCGAGTCAACCCGCACGGTGTCGGGTGCATCGTGCTTGCCGGTGCTCCAGAGCAGGCGCTTAAGGCGAGCGCCAAGCTCCGCGGGCCTAACGGGCAGAAGCATGAAATCGCCCCAGCCGGCGCTTGGATCCACCCGCTCCAGGTCCTCCTCCTCAACCAGCACCAGTGTGGCGATCTCCTTGGGGCCCCTTCTGGAGCGGATGCGCCTGCGGAGCTCGGTTAGGCTATCCGAGACGGCGGGGCCATCCACAACCACCACGTCCGGCGTGCGTTCCTGAAGCGCGCGACTGAGATCCTCCTCCGGCGATGGTGAGAGGGCCACCTGGTAGCCGCAAGCCTCCAGCTGCACGCGCAGCCGGTCGGCGCTTCTCATGCTGTCGCTAACCACGAGGACACGGTGCATACCGCACTTCTCACAAGATTGGGAGGTACTCCTCTAACTCGTAGCTGGTTACCTGGGACCGGAACCGCTCCCACTCCATTCGCTTGTTTTCTATCAGCTTGACGAATAGATGGTCGCCCAGCGTGCGGCGGAGGAGTTCGCTCTTCTCAGCCAGCTTGATGGCCTCGGATAGGTCTCCGGGAAGCATGCCGATGCCCAACTCGGCGCGCTGCTGGGGCGTCATCTCCACCACGCTGGTCTCCGCGGGCGCCGGGAGCGGATAGCCATTCTCAATGCCCTCCAGGCCAGCCGCCAACATGCATGCAAACGCGAGATACGGGTTGCACGCCGGATCGGGCGAACGGAACTCGACGCGCATCGAGTTCTCGCGGCCCGGCTTGTAGCTAGGCACGCGGATCAGGTCTGCCCTGTTGCGAAGAGCCCAGGATTGATATATCGGCGCTTCGTATCCAGGCACCAATCGCTTATATGAGTTGACCCACTGGTTGGTAACCAGCGTTATCTCCGGCGCGTGCTTAAGCAGGCCGGCGATGTAGCCCTTGGCCACCGGAGAGAGGTGCCAAGGATCGTCGGGGTCGAAGAAGGCGTTCGTGTCTCCGCGGAAGAGGGACTGGTGCACGTGCATTCCGCTGCCGTTGGCGCCGTACATGGGCTTGGGCATAAACGTGGCATAAACGCCGTACCTCTGCGCAATCTCCTTAACCACCAGGCGGTAGGTCATGGTGTTGTCCGCCATGGTGAGGGCGTCGGTGTATCGCAGGTCTATCTCGTGTTGGCTTGGAGCAACCTCGTGGTGGCTGAACTCCACATCTATGCCCATCGCCTCAAGGGCCAAAATGGTTTCACGCCTGAGGTCCGTTGCCGCATCCAGCGGGGTGAGGTCGAAGTAGCCACCCTCGTCCAGGGCTTCTGGGGTACCCTTGGGGCTTTTCAGGTAGAAGAACTCGAGCTCTGGGCCAACGTAGAAGGTGTAGCCCAAGCGCTTGGCGCGTGCGAGCGCGCGCTTGAGGACGCCGCGGGGGTCTCCCTCGTATGGGGTGCCGTCGGGCAGGCAGATGTCGCAGAACATGCGCGCAACCGCCTGTTCGCGTGGGCGCCATGGAAGTATCTCGAAGGTGTTTGGGTCCGGCATTGCACGCATATCCGACTCGTCGGTCCTGGCGAACCCCTGGATCGAGGAGCCGTCAAAGCCCACGCCATCCTCTAGCGCCTCCTCCAGCTGCATGATGGGCACGGCGAAGCTCTTGAGGAAACCAAGAATGTCCGTGAACCAGAGACGGATGAACTTCACGTCGTGATCGCGAGCAGTTTTCAGCACGTACTCGCGGTCTCTGGACTCCATGGCAACACCTCCGGGTGCGGGAGCAGGGGAACCTATCGGCCCAAATCGGGCCGCAGACGGCGCTGTATAGTTCCGCGCGAGTGGCGACTCTCCTGTTTGCGGCGTTGGTGCCAGCAACAGTAGCGCCAACAGCTCTCAACAGTTCCTCCACATATCGCTGCAGTAGGCTCCGCCGTCCCAGCGTCCTAACCAGTGAAAGCCGCAACGGAGGCGTGGGCGGATGGAGCGATTGGCCTCCCCAAAGCGGCAACCGGAGGACACGACGATGCTGAGAGATTACCTGCCGTCGATTGTGGTGACGGCGTGCTTGGCGGCTGCAGGCGTGATGGGCTACTCGCTGGTGAGGGCGCTGATGGTAGCGGCGTTGGCGTACCAGGGGGCTGCCACCCATGCTGGCGCGGTGTAAGGCCAGTGGCCTGCCCTCGCACCGCACTGGTGGCCACGCCCGGCAGCAAAGTAACGTGTAGCCGGGGGCATGGGTTTGGCTGGGAACGCGCATGGGTTGTGCCCTCAGGGCGTTGGCAACCCCGTTGGCTTGGCGCGTCCGCAGTCCCGTGCCCCCAAGTGGCCTCCCGGACGGTTACCCCACGGAGCTGGTCTTAGGCGTGCGGGAGCGCCCCATCGCCTCCGGTGGCGCCTAACGCCAGCCCGATCTCCGCAAGCCAGACGCATCCAACCTCCAGCTCGGCCCCCATCAGGGAAGGCAGGACACAAGCGAGGGGGCGATTCCGCCATTCCGTGATCGCGCAGGGGGCTGGGATTGGGAGTGGGAGAGCACCCCGCCCTTCGCCCTCATACCCACGTTGACGCACGGACACGCCAATGCTATAATCCATTCGGTTCGGGACGGGTTCCCACGGGTGGGCCGTCCCTTTTTCTTATTACTGGATACTGGCGGAACTGCCGTCTGGAGGAGTGGAATGCTTCCTCGTCGCGCCTTCTTCCTGGCCGCCCTCCTGTGGGCCACTCTGATCCCACTGCCCGCTGCCCTGTCTGCCCCACCCAAGCCAGCCCCCGGTGAGTATATCCCCGTAAGCCAGATACGCCCAGGCATGACCGGCTATGGGCTCACCGTCTTCAAGGGCACCAAGATCGAGCGCTTCGACGTAGAGGTGCTGAGCGTCCTGAAGCGCGCTTACATGGGCAGGGATCTCATCCTCATCCGCATGCACGGCGGCCCCATCACCGATCGCGGCGCTAACATCATCGCTGGTATGAGCGGCAGCCCCGTGTACATAAACGGCAAGCTAGCTGGCGCAGTGTCTATGGGCTACACCTTCCCCAAAGAGCCCGTAGCCATGGTCACTCCCATTGAGGATATGTTCGATGCGCTGGACCCCAACCTGCCCAGCAAGCCAATGATGGCATCCGAGTGGCCCATCCCCGCAGGTAACCAAGCTTCTGGATGGGCCTCTGCTGCGGCGCCGCCGGGGTCCGACATGGCGCTTCGACCGCTCATCACCCCCGTTGAGGTGTCTGGCCTCAGCCCGCGCTGGTTCGATCGCCTGCGCCAGCACTTTGGCCCAATGGGCAGCCGCTTTGTCGTAGGGCCCGGCCCCGTCAGCGGCAAGGCTCCAACCGCCGATCAGATCCAGCCCGGATCCGCATTCAGCGTTGGCCTCATCGTTGGCGATATCGAGATGGCCATGACCGGCACCGTCACCTACCGCAAAGGGAACACGGTACTCCTGCTGGGCCATCCCATGGGGATCCTCTCCGGCGAACTCGGGGCGGTGGACTTCCCGCTCCTCAGCGCCGTCATCAACGACGTGTTTGCTGGCATGCAGGAGAGTTTCAAGCTCGCATCCCAAGGCCCTGTGGTGGGCGCCGTTACCATGGAGCGGCCGTGGGGTTGCGCCGGGGTCATCGGCAAGAAACCCAAGCTCATCCCCGTAACCATAACCGTCAACGATCACACCACCGGCCGTTCTCGAACCTACCACTGCGAGACGGTTAGCCATCCGTACCTGTCGCCCTTCTTCGTTACCATCGCCGCTGGCGAGGCGATCTACGAGATGCACAGCTTCGTCGGCGACGCCATGGCCAAGGTCAGGTTGGAGGTGAATGCCGACGGCCTCCCTCCAATCGTCCGCGAGAACACCTTCTTTGCATCGCTCTTCCTGGACGCAATGGCCACGGACGACCTGGCGGAGATCGTTCAGCGCCTCTACATGAACCAGTTCGGCCCCGTGCCCGTCAAGAGCGTCAACATGACCGTGGACCTGCAGCCCGGCCGCCACACCATCCGCGTGGAGCGCATCTTTCTGGATAAGGACCGCGTGGAGCCCGGCGAGACGGTAAAGGTTGGCGTGGTGCTCCGGCCATGGCGCCAAGAGCCGTTCGTCCGAACGCTTGAGCTTAAGGTGCCCGCCAACGCCCCCAGCGGGCGCACCAGCCTCGTGGTGTACGGCGGCTCCACCAACGTCTCCGCCCCGCCCGTCACTGGCACCGCAGGCCCAACCACCATGCCTAGCATCTCCGGCCCGGCCGAGACGAGCGTGGCGCAGATCGTGCGGCGCTTTTTGGAGCGAGACCGCAACGACGATCTGGTGGCCAAGCTGTACCTGAACACACCCTCGGTCAACGTCTTCGGCGAGAAGCTGCTGAACCTGCCGGCACCCGTGGCGTCCGTAATGGCGTCCCCCAAGAGCACCGGCTTCCGAAGCGAGCGCGCTGAGGTGAAGTCCACCGCCCGCATGGATAGCCTTGTGGAGGGCGTTCAGATCCTCCCCATTACCATCCAGCGCAAGATCCTGAACGACGGCACATCCCCAGGCCAGCCGACGTCCCCTTCCACGCCTCCATCCCCACCGAGCACGCTGCAGCAGTCCCGGCCTGGCTCTGCCAGCGTACTCGATGGCGAGCCCGACGACGGCAGCGACGACGAGATGTCGCGGATGCCCGCGCTGGAAACCGGCGATCTGCTGATGGCCGCCAACGCCCCCGCTCCATCCCGCCCGGGCAGGCAACCCAGCACTCCGCCCACAAGGCCCGGAGCCCCGCAGCCCGGAGCCCCCGCCCCATCCGCGCCGTCGCCATCCACCTCCGCGCCATCCCCAAGCTCCCCGCAGGACCCAGGCAGGCGCGCCGTCATCTGGACTCAGAAGACCAAAGCCGACTTCCAGAAAGGCGAGCTGCACGGGACTGGCGTAACCACCGACGGCGACCTGCGTATCGCCCCATCCATGGCCATTGCCACGTCTCTGCCGCAAGACACATACGTGTGGGCCGTTCTGCCCGACGGCAAAGGCAACCTCTACCTCGGAACCGGCAACTACGGGCGCATCTATCGCCTCACCAAGGATGGCAAGCTTGAGCTGGTGTACGACTCCCCTGAGCTGGAGATACATGCCCTTGCCATGGATAAGGCCGGCAACCTGTACGCTGGCAGCTCCCCAAACGGCATCGTCTACAAGATCACCCCGGACGGCAAGGCATCCGAGCTGTTCAAAACGGGAGAGCATTACGTCTTTGCGCTGGCAACGGACGCCGACGGCAACATATACGCTGGCACCGGGAGCCATGGCAAGCTGTTCAAGATATCCCCAAACGGCCAAGGCGAGCTGTTCCTCGACTCACGCGAATCGCACATCCTCAGCTTGGCCGTGGATAAGGGCGGCAGCGTGATAGCTGGCACCAGCGACAACGGACTTGTGTTCCGCGTAACCAAGGCCGGACTGCGCACCGTGCTGTACGACACCTCGGACACCGCGGTTACAGCCGTGGCAGTGGCCCCCAACGGCGACATATACGTGGGCACCGGGCCGCGCGGCCAGATCATCAGGGTGCCCGCAAACGGCAGCAACCCAAAGGTGCTCCAAACCACCGGCTCCTCCGTCTTCGGCATCGTTGCGAACGACCACCACATATACGCCGTATCCGGAACCAATGCTTACGCCGTCGCAGATGACGACACTGTGGTGGAGCTCCACAACGACGGCCAAGATCAGCTGCTGTGCCTCGCTGATGACGGTGACGCCCTGTACGCCGGGAGTGGCAACTCGGCGGCCGTTTACAAGGCGTCTCTGGCAGCCACGCGCGGCACCTACGAGTCTGGTGTGCACGACGCGGGCGGCCTTGCCAGGTGGGGACGCGTGCGGTGGCAGGCGCTGGTGCCCAAAGGCACCTCGCTGAAGGTGGAGACGAGGACAGGCAACAGCTCCGAGCCGGACGGAAGCTGGAGCCCGTGGTCCCCTGCCTACTCCGCCTCCGACGATCCGATCGCAAGCCCGCCCGCGAGGTTCATCCAGTACCGCGTCACCATGGAATCCAGCTCCCCCGCGGTTACCCCGGCGCTCAAAAGCATCGGGATAAGCTACCTGCCAGCCAACCATCCGCCAACCGTCGCCTTCACATCTCCGTCGGTGGGCGACACAATCTCCGGGACAAAGACGATCACGTGGACCGCGTCCGACAGCGACCGGGATGCCCTGACATACGAGCTGTACTACTCGAGCGACAACGGCGCCACGTGGCAGCGGATGAAGGATGTGGAGCAGAAGGCGGAAGAGAGGCCGGCCACGCCGCCATCCAAGCCCGAGACGCCCTCTCAGCCGAAGCCCTCCGGTCCCAAGCAGCCTGTGCCGTCTGCCGCGGAGGTAATGGCCCAGGTGAACCAAGAGCTAGCCAACGACCCAACTCTGTCGCCGGAGGACCGCAAGCTGCTGGAGTCCGTGCTGCCGGCCGTGGTAAACGAGGCCCTGAGCAGCGCAGAGCCCCAACCTGCAACCGGCCCCGTTGCGGCCCCCAAGCAGGAGCCGCCCAAGCCGATGACCGTAACCACCTACAAGTGGGATACCACCCAGGTGCCAGACGGCGAGTACCTGCTAAAGATCGTGGCGTCGGACAAGCGCAGCAACCCCACTGGCTACCTCACCGATGAGCAGGTGCTCGGCCCGATCGTCGTGGTGAACGACAAGCCCAAGCTCTTCCTATATAAGAGCAGTGCAAAGCAGAACGGCGACGGAAGCTACGCGCTGGAGGGCGTGGCCACCAGCAAGAAGCTGACCATAGCCGCCATCTCCTACCGGGTTGACAACGGCGACTGGGCGGCGGCGGCGGCCGAGGACGGCCTGTTCGATTCGCCGGAGGAGCCGTTCACGATCACCACAGACGCATTGTCCGCCGGCAACCACACGATCGAGATCAGGGCTACCGACTCGGCGGGGAACTCCTCGACGGAGAAGATCCCGGTTACAGTGAAGTAGCCGTCCCGTGCGGCCTGCCCGCAAACCTAAACTGCAGGCCCGCGTCCAACCAGCCTCCTACCCCGGCGTCCCTTCGATGGGATAAGGGACGCCGGGGCTTCATGGGCAACGCCAGGGGCTCCTCTTCCCCCAAGGCGTTGACATGAGCCAAGCGTGCCGTTTGGGGTTCCCCCACCACTGCTTCGCCGCCATCTCCCCCACTGCGGTACGAGGGGCGCACGGTGGCATGCCGTTACCCGTAGGTGAGCGCAAACACCCGCCAACCCCACCCGTACCCCATCTCCCCATCTTCCTTTCCCGCAGGTGACCAGGGAGGTGGCGGGGAACACACCGGTGTATCGGTCGTCTAACGACGTGGGATTGGCGGGCACGGTCGGCAGCACAAACACACCTCGCCAGCCACCTCGCCAAACCACGGCCTCAGATGTACAACCGCCCTTCTCGAGGAGCCGGCCAGATGAGATACCGATGGTCATTTCTGCTGGCAAACGCCCTGCTGGTTGCCGCGGCGTTTGCCCACCCCCCCGTTGCATCTGCCACAATGAGCCCATCCGCGCCTCCCATACGCCTGAAGGCGGGCTCGTTTGTCCCACTCACCGTCAATCACCTGCTCTCCGTTGCCACCAGCCCTCCTCAGCGCCACTACATAGTGCAGCTTGACGGACCGGTGCGCGAAGAGCAGAAACGCCAGTTGGAGGCGAACGGCGCCCTCGTCTTGGACTACATTCCGGAGTATGCCCTGCTGTGCCGCGTTGATCCGCTGGCGCTGGCGAAAGTGGCAGCGTTGCCGTTTGTGCAGAGGATCGGCGTCCTCACCCCCCAAAACAAGGTGCAGCCCGCGTTCGCCAGCGCAAGCGGCCAGGCTAGCGCTGTGATATCCGTCTTCCCCAACGAGCCTATGGCCCCAGTCTTCGATGCCGCCAAGGCGGCGGGCGTCTCTTTGTCGGCCATGGGAGGCCTCTTGCTCAGGGCGACCGGCGATGCCGCCGCCATTCGCTCCCTCGCCACCCTCGATTCCGTCGCGTGGATCGAGTCGGCCACCGGAATCAAGTTGCTCAACGACAGATCTCGCCCGATCGGCGGAATAAACACCGTGTGGACCGATCTGGGCCTGTACGGCGCCGGGCAGATAGCCGCCATAATGGACACCGGCCTGGAGACGGGAAACCCAAAGACGCTAAGCCCGGACTTCGCAGGCAAGGTTGTGCTGGGAACGGGCCTTAACGAGGAGAACGACTGGGCCGACCGGCAGGGGCACGGAACCCACGTGGCCGGAATCCTAGCCGGCCGCGGCGTGCTCTCTGGCTCAGACCCGGATACCCACAAGTACGCCCGCTCGTTCGCAGGCGTGGCTCCAGAGGCCTCTCTCGTCATCCAGGAGGTAGACGTGGGTCCCGGTGGTACCTCCACAGCCTTCCAGGACGAGACCGACCTCACCCCGTTCCTCGACGCCGCCTACAACGCGGGCGCAAGGGTGCACAACAACAGTTGGGCCGACGACGTGACCCCAGACGGCGAGTACGGCGTTCACGCTCAGCAGGTGGACCGCTTTGTGTGGGAGCACCCTGACATGGTCGTCGTCTTCGGCGCGGGCAACGACGGCAAAGACGGCGCAAGCGCAAAGGACATCATGGCCGTGTTCGGCGTGGACCCAAACAACCCCAGCGCAGACCCGATGCAGGCCCTCTTGGATGCCCTCATGGGCGGCGATCCGGAGGGCGGTAGCGGCGGCATCTTCGACCTGATCGACAAGTTCACCCAGCTCACCTCTCAGGCGAAGGGCAAGGTTGAACTGGGCTCCATCCAGTGCCCGTCAACCGCCAAGAACTGCATCTCCGTGGGCGCCAGCGAAAGCAACCGGCCTGAGTGGTCCTTGGGAGGCGACACCGCCTCGTACCTGGGGCTATTTGGCATGGGCGCCAACACCTGGGAGCTTGCGGGCTTCTTCGCCGACCCGATTGCCAGCGACCCAATGAGCGATAACCCCGAGGGCATGGCCGCAAGCAGCAGCCGCGGCCCCACCCTTGACGGCCGCATAAAGCCAGACGTGGTGGCGCCGGGCACCAGCATCATATCCAATCGCTCTCCGCTGGCGCCGGACGCCAACTACCAGTTCGGCACCTATAACGCCAACTACGCCTACGACTCCGGCACCAGTATGTCCGCGCCCTATGCCTCCGGCTCTGCGGTGCTCACCCGCCAGTTCCTCGTCGAGAAGCGCGGCATGTCGAATCCCAGCGCCGCACTCATCAAGGCGGTCCTCATCAACGGCGCCCACGACATGTATCCGGGCCAGTACGGCACCGATAACCCCGCCACCCAGGAGATCGACAAGGTCCGCCCCAACTTCCAAGAGGGATGGGGTAGAATCGACCTCGTGACGTCGCTGGAGCCGCCCGCGCCCGCCGCGGTGGATTACCGCGATGAGACCGCCGGCCTCGCAACTGGACAGAGCCGAGACTTCACCTACACCGTTACCAGCAGCAGCGTCCCATTGCGCATCACGCTAGCCTGGACCGACTACCCCGCGGCGCTGCAGTCCGCCAAACAGCTTGTGAACGACCTGAACCTCACCGTTACCGGTCCGGACGGCAAGACCTACCTTGGAAACGGCGGCGCGGACAGCGTCAACAACGTTGAGGGCATGGATATTGCCAACCCAGCTCCAGGCGACTACCGGATCACGGTGAGCGGCGCCAACGTGCCGCAGGGGCCCCAGCCGTTCGCGTTGGTGGTTAACGGCGCAATCCAGCTGCCAAAGCCCGCGGGCGTGCCCGGAGATGTGAACGGGGATGGGCAGATAACCCTCACCGACGTTGTGCTGCTGCTGAGGGACGTGGTGGGCGTGGCCGCCCTGCCAGCCGATAGGCTCGCGCTGGCGGACGTGGCGCCTAAGCCTGGCACCAACGGCAGGGCGTATGGCGACGGGCAGGTGAACCTGGCGGACGTGGTACGGCTGCTCCGGAGGGCTGTGGGCCTCGAGCAGGTATGGCCCTAGCAGGAAGCCAACAAACCGGCGTGGGTTGGGTCCCGCGTTGGCTGGTAGGCGCTAGATTGCCACCAGCCCCGCGTGAGCATGCCGCTGGCCGCCAGCGGGACGCCCATACGCCAAAAGTTAGGCAGAACCTGGCATCCGCGTTCCTTGGCAGCCGTTTGGTGTTGACTCGCCGTCGGCCGCTATGCTATACTTTCGCAGAGACCATCGAGTCGGGAGGTGAGTTCGGTGCATAGAGAGAGACCCGAGGGGAAGCGCGTAAAGAGGCCTTATCAGAAGCCCCGCATTGCCTCCGAGAAGATGTTCGAGACCACGGCTCTGGCTTGCCTCAAATGCGTAAGCGGACCGTTCAACCAGTTCCAGTGCCAGGCCGTGAACATGAACTCGTAGCGCCGTCTCCCTCACCGCTTGAGAGGGCGTTCCCGCGCGGCCCACAGAGGTTGACGGGCGGGAAGGTGCTGCCGGCAAGTACCTCCCGCCCGCGTCCTGCGTTTCGTCTGCGCTAGGGCTAGGCACACCAAGCAGTTCGTCGGCGGTGGCGTGCCTGTGCGCATGGGTGCATCCTTTCGCGGCGACTGAGGGTGGCCATAAGTCGCACGTCCAACCGCGTGTCCAGATCTGCTCTGAGTCGCGCGGCGGTGCCTCACTGGCCCGTTGACTCAGCCTTCCATGTCGCCCGCCTGTGCCCGCGCCCGCCGGACCTGCCCCCTCGTTCCCACGGCCACCGGCGGGTTCCTCTCGTCTCGTCGCCCCAACAGCCTACGCATACCCATCTGCACCCAGTTCCGCCCTGTCCTCGCTACGCCTCACCCCTGCCCCCGTATGATGGATGATGCTAGGCGAGGTCCGGGGGAGCGTTTGCCTTCACCACCAGCCTACAGCTGAGCGCAGGGAGTTCCCCTCACCCCGGCTTCGCCACCCCTCTCCCACTTACGGGGAGAGGGGAGCTCGAAAGAGTGCGTGAGGTTGTGGC
>Ga0078972_1007054_pt1 | contig 25615 bp, 21 predicted proteins | sample YelNatPaOPGAMG01_FD_67568 | JGI IMG/M metagenome (GOLD analysis project Ga0078972, IMG submission 67568) | Hot spring thermophilic microbial communities from Obsidian Pool, Yellowstone National Park, USA - OP-RAMG-01 (SPADES assembly) (version 2) | ecosystem: Environmental > Aquatic > Thermal...
CTCGACATGATGGACCAGTGGCTGGGCGTCGCCGACGCCACCATCGCCAAAGTGCAGGGCCAGATCGCGATTGACGAGATCTACCTGGACGAGGATATCTGCTACAACCATGGCCTGCTCATCTCGCCGGCCATGTTCGAGCGCTTTCTTCTGCCGTACTACCAGCAACTGGTGACGAATGCCCGTGCGCGCCAGGCAGGGCATGTCTACTTCCAGGTTGACACCGACGGCTATGCCGTCCCTGCCATTCCGCTCTACCTGAAGGCGGGGATGGACGTGATGAACCCCTTCGAGGTGGCAGCCGGTAACGATGTGGTGCAGATAGGGCAGGCTTACCCAGAGCTCGTCATAATCGGCGGCATAGACAAGCGTGTGCTCGCTGCGGGCAAGGAGGCGATTCGAGGCTTTCTCACTTATGTACTGCCGCCAATGGTCAAGCGGGGCCGCTATATTCCGGAATGCGACCATGGCGTGCCCAGCGACGTCAGCTGGGAGAACTATAATTACTATCGGGAGCTAGCCGCCGAGCTGGATCACTGAGGCCGTGCCCTCAAGCGAGGATGCTGGCTCAGCCGCCCTCCTCCCCTTTCGCCTCTTCCCACAGCTTGTCCTGCTCCTCCAGCGGCATTGCCGTCAGGTCAAGGCCACGCTCGGCTGCCAGCTCCTGCATGCGCTCGAAGCGCCGCCGGAAACGAGCGTTGGTCTCCCTCAAGGCCGACTCGGCGTCCAGCCTCAGGTGGCGGCTCAGGTTCACCACGGAGAAGAGCAGATCACCCAGCTCGGACTCGCGCTGCTCAACAGGGGCTGCTCGTAGCTCCCTTAGTTCCTCGTCCACCTTAGCCCATACGTCAGCGACGTCCTTCCAGTCGAAACCGACGCGGGCCACGCGCTTCTGGTAAGAGGCCGCCTGAGCCAGGGCCGGTAGCCCGGCCGGCACACCGGCCAGCATGGAGCGGCTATCGCTTTCGCCCCGCTCCTGCCGCTTGATGCTCTCCCAGTTGCGCAACACCTCGTCGGCATCATTCACCCGTGTCTCGCCGAATACGTGTGGATGCCGCCTTTTGATCTTCTGGTCAATGGCAGCGATCACGTCGTAAATCGTGAAAAAGCCCTCCTCACTGGCCATCTGCGAATGCATGCAGATCTGCATCAGCAGGTCGCCCAGTTCCTCCCGAAGCTTGGTCATATCCTCGTCGTCCAGAGCGCTCAGGACTTCGTAGCTCTCCTCGAGCAGCGTCTCCCGCAGCGAGCGATGCGTCTGTTCTCGATCCCACGGGCAACCGTTCGGGGCCCGCAGGCGGGCGATGGTATCCTGAAAGCTCTCCAGGCTGCTCGGCTGGGGCAACGGCGGCAGATACAGAGACGTGAGATGGTCAATCACTTGCTGGCGGTCAAGCTCATAGAGCGGCAGCCTGCGCAGCTCTTGTTCGGCCGTGCCAGCGGCGCGGACGATGATCACCTCGTGCTCAGGCGGATAGGCGTTGAGCAGGGCTTGTTTCACGCCCGCAGCTGTACCGCGGTCGTACAGCTGGCCCAGCAACGCCGGCCCATCCACACGCAAGGATGGGTGCCAGTGCTGCGCGATCTCGACAGCGTCGGCTATCTGTAGGTCCAACCCGTCCAGGCCTAAGGCGACAAGTATGGGAGAGATGAACGACTCGCTGGGAACGACCTGCACAGGCTGCCCGGCCTCTCTCGCTAAGGCGATCACCTGTCGCACGCTCGATTCGCCCACGAGCGGATGCCCAGGCACGGCGTAGATCACCCCGCCAGGCTGAGCGCCTAGCTCGACAACCCGCCCGGCAATGTCGGCGTAGACCTCCTCGAAGGTGTCGTGAAGCTCGTAGACATCGTCGAAGGAACGCACGCGGACCTGCCGGGGCAGGCCATTCACCGTAGGGTGCCGCGAGGTGCGCACCCAGACCTCACTCGCACTCTCGAGCGTGCGCCAGGCGCCCAGGCTCATTTGCTCGACCGGACCCGGCCCCAAACCGACGATTGTAACCGCCATGCTTCATCACCTCTTGAGAAATGAGCGGGGAGCAGCGCCAGGCTGCTCCCCCTCTGATCGCCGCGCCTGTTACGCAGCCTAGCTCTGGACAAACTCCGCGAGCGAACGCAGCATCAGTGCCACCGCAGTGGCCCCCGGGTCCTGCACCTCAGCAGCGCGCTGGCCCACCCAGGCCGCCCGCCCGAAGCGGGGCACCTTGCCGACCGTGCCTTGGGCTCCCTTCAGGGCGGCGTCAGCCGCCATACGCATAGCCTGCGGCAGGTCCTGGCCTTCTCTTTCTGCCTCTTTCATGGCGGAGACTGCAGGCGCCAAGGCGTCGAGCATGGTGCGATCGCCAACCTCAGCCTTTCCCCGCTCCTTGATGCCCAGGAGAGCCGCCTCAAAGCCACGGATCAGTTCCGTCAGCCCGACTTCACCCAAGCCGCGGAGTTCCTTGCCCGCACGCATAAAGGCGGTGGCCAGTAAGGCGCCGAAGGTCGAGGCGGCGGCGCGGTTGAAAGCCATCCCCGCCTGGGCGAGCAAGGTGCCGATATCCGCGCCACCCTGCCCCAGCGTCGGCAAGGCCTCGCTCACCGCCTTCCAGCCGATGGTCATCGTGATACCCAGGTCACCGTCGCCGGTTGCCGCATCCAATTCCCGCAGTTCCTCAGCATAGGCCGGAACGTCGGCGGCGACCTTGGCCAGCGCCGATCTCACATCCTCCACACCTAGCTTTTGCATCGGCGCCACCTCTACTGGCCGAAGCGCTGCTGCAACAGGAAGGGCGAGAACATGGGCGCATCCACCCAGCGCTTGAGATCATCGTCCAGCTGCAGCAGGCTGATCGAAGCGCCGGCCATCTCGAGCGAGGTCGCGTACTCTCCGACCAGCGCCCGGTGGATGCTAATCCCCTTTGCCTTCAGCAGGTCGTGGGCCTTGCGATAGAGGACAAATAGCTCCTCGGGCGGCGTCGCTCCCAGGCCGTTCACCAGGATCGCCACCTCGTCGCCGCTCCGGAAGGGCAGGTCGTTGACGATCGCCTCGACCATGAGAGCGGCGATCTCGTCGGCGGTCTTGATCTCGGAGCGCTTGATGCCGGGCTCGCCGTGGATGCCCATCCCCAGTTCCATCTCGTTTTCGCCCAAGGTAAAGGTGGGTTTGCCGGCTGCCGGCACTGTGCAGGGCGACAGGGCAACGCCCATGCTGCGAGTGCGATCGGCAGCTTTCTGCGCCGCCGCGGCGACCGCGTCGAGATCAGCACCCTCGGCGGCGCAGGCGCCAGCCACCTTGTAGGCGAAGTACAATCCAGCGACAGCTCTGCGCCGGCTGGCCTGGTCGGGTGGCGCCGAAGCCACGTCATCATGGGCCAGCACTGTCTTGACCGGAATGCCTTCCATGTCAGCCATCTCGGCCGCCATGTCGAAGTTCATGACATCGCCGCCGTAGTTGCCGTACAGGTAGAGCACACCCTTGCCACCATCAATGGCCTTGGTCACCGCAAGCATGGCCTCTGAAGAAGGCGAGGAAAAGACGTTGCCAATGCAGACACCGTCACACAGCCCTGGCCCCACGTAGCCCAGAAATACAGGAATGTGGCCCGACCCGCCACCGGTGGCGATAGCAACCTTCCCACTCACGGGCGCATCGGCACGAACCAAGCCGCGGTCCGTGCCCTCTGCTCGCTTCAGGTGCCAGGGATAGGCTTTGAGAATGCCCTCAATGACTTCGTCAACGAACTGCCAGGGGTCATTTATGATCTTCTTCACGCTGAAACCTCCGCTTTAGCAGTGCTGTCGCCGGCACCCACACTACCGCCTGAGTATATGGCAGGCATACGGCCAGTCAAACCGGGCCCGCCAGCAAGCTTTGCCTACTTGGTGGCCGAGTGTATGGCAATGGTGCCCAGGGCCAACTGGCGATAGGTCACATCACGCCAACCGCTTTCGAGCAGGAGCTCGGCCAGGCGTGGGGCACTGACAAACGCAGCCACTGACCGCGGTAGGTAGGCGTAGGCATCAGGCTCACCGGTGACCAGGCCGCCAACCAGGGGCACAACCCGCCCGAAGTAGAGGGAAAACGCCTGGCGAAACACAGGCAACGTCGGCCAAGTGATCTCCAGGCAGACAAGGCGGCCACCACGCCGGACGACGCGGCGCAACTCTGCCAGTACACCGGGCAGGTCCTCGACGTTGCGCAGTAGAAAGGCATTGATCACGCCGTCGAACTGGCCGTCGGCAAACGGGAGGTGGCGCGCATCACCTGCTGTTACGGCCACCATCGAATCCGAGGCGGACAGTTTGCCCTGGCCAGCCTGGAGCATGGCGAAACAGAAATCCACGCCGATGGCCCGGTAGCCGGCGCCCACAAGAAGCGGCAGGAAATCCCCCGTGCCCGTCCCCACATCGAGTATCAGGCTGCCAGGTGGGCTGCCAAGCAGTGCCAGCGCCCGCCGCCGCCACGACTGATCCTGCCCGGCCGACATGATCCGGTTCATGAGGTCATACCGGCGCGCGATGCTGGCGAAGGTGGCATTGACAAAGGTCGCCTTGCCCGGGCCTCCGGACATGTTCACGGCCTCACTCCAGGAAGAGATAGGGGCACAACAGTCGCTCCAAGCCATCTATGGCGAAATACAGACCCAGGCCAAGCACGCTCATGGCCACGACGCCGGCATACATATCTACGTAGGCCAGGCGGGTCCAGGTCTCGACGAAGATGTAGTAGCCGAGCCCGGATGTAGTGGCGAACGATTCGGCGAAGAATAGCACCGCTACAGCCGTTCCCACGCTCAGGCGCAGCGAGGTGAGCACTGCGGGCAAGGTGGCAGGCAGGTAGACGAAGCGAAGCATGGCCAGCCGCCCTGCGCCTAACGAACGCACCGAGAGCAGCAGTTCGGGCCGGATGCTCGCTGCCTGATCCCGCACAACGACCAGTACCTGGAAGAACAGGATCAGCGTGATGATCACCACTTTGGGCAGATCACCAATCCCCAGCAGCAGCACGATAATGGGCAGGAAGACGATCTTGGGGATGGGATAGAGCACGTAGACGATGGGTGAGATGAGGCGGTTCAGGCCGGCGCTCTGCCCGGCGGCGAGGCCGAGCGGCGTCGCCAGGCCGACGGCGATTGCGGTGCTCAACAGCACCCGAGCGGCGCTGGCGACGAAGTGGCGTCCCAAGGCACCGGGCGCCAGCCTCACCACCGCCAGCAGCACCTGCAGCGGCCCGGGCAGAATAGGGTTATGCAGCAGCAGGGCTGCCGCTTGCCACACGATCAGCAGGGCAAGGCTGGCGATGGCAGTGTCGCTCCTTCTCACGGCTGCAATACGTCCGAGAGTTGCTCGCGCAGTTCCAGGCACTTGGCGACGAATTCGCTATGGGCTCGAAACGAAATGTCGCCAGCCATGTGATTCTCGACAATGGTGACGCTCCGGTTCGGCGGCCGGTTCAGAACGAGGATGCGCTGACCTAGCAACACGGCTTCCTCGATGCTGTGGGTTACAAGCACGGTGGTTACGCCTGTGTCCGCCCAGAGGCGCATCACCAGGCGCTCAAGATCCTCGCGCGCCAGGGCGTCAACAGCTGAGAAGGGCTCGTCCAGCAAGAGCACGGCCGGATCCATGGCCAGAGCCCGCGCCAGGGCCACGCGCTGGCGCTGGCCACCGGAGAGCTGGCTGGGGTACTTGCTCCGCAGCTCAGCGATGCCCAGGCGCTCAAGCCAGAACTGCGCTTGCGCCCCGAGGCCGTCTCCGGCGCGCCCGTACGGCCGGCGCACGCGCAGCCCGAGCCGGGCATTATCCCACACCGTCGCCCAGGGCAGCAGCCCGTAGTCCTGCAGGACCAGAGCAGCATCGGCACACGGCCCGCGCCCGGCGACGTCGGCACCACCCACGGATATTCGCCCGGAATCCGGCCGCCTGAGGCCGGCGAGAAGATAGAGCAGCGTCGTCTTCCCACATCCGGACGGACCGATGACAGTCCAGGCCTCGCCCCGCTCCACCCGCCAGGAGAAACCATCGAACACGGGGGTAGACTGCCCCGGGTAGGCAAACACAAGGTTGCTGACTTCGATCATCGCCCGGTACGACCGCTCTCTCTAGCGGACAAACTGGTCATCTACGGCCGTCTCATAGGCTACCGGCGCTCGCAGTAGACCTTTCGACACAAGCCAGTCGGTGGCGTCCTCCCACTGTGACCGGCTTGGCACCGACGGGTCCGGAAACACCGGGAAGGTGTAATGGCCCTTCAGAGCGTCGGGCACGCGGCCCTTCTCGACAAGAAGGTCGTGGAACTGCTCGGGGTGGGAGCGGATGTCCTGCAGGGCCTTTTCATAGGCGGCCAGAAAGGCGCGCACGTCCTGAGGCCGCTCGCGGACCACCTGGCTGCTGAAGGCAATGACGCTCTGGCTGATCTCCGGATGTTTGCTGTCGTCAATGAGCAGGCGCGCGCCCTCCATCAGCGCCAGCGAGCCGAGTGGATCGGGCAATGTGGCCGCTTTCACCTGCCCTTGTTCCAACAACTGCAAGCGCACGGCTATCTGTGGCACGTTGGTTGTTCTTATCTGATCCTTGGGCACGCCCTCCAACTGGAGCAGGCGCTCGGTGACGTATTGGATGAGCGAGTTCTGCGACACCGCCACCTCTACGCCGGCCAGTTTAGAGACGCTCCTGATCGTGCTGGCCTTAGGAGCAAGGATGTACAGCTGCGGAGACCCCGCGACGGCCTGGCGCGCCTTGCGCACGATCGTCAGGCGCGGCTGATCGGCGTCGAAAAGAGCGACGGCGATCAGGTCGCTCACTTCGCCGTCAATCCGGCCGGCAATCATAAGCTGGTCGCGCTCAGCAGCACTTGATGCCGGCACCAGTTCCACCTTCAGGCCCTGCTGCTGGTAGTACCCCTGGGCCTCAGCCACGTAGAAAGGGACGGTGTCGGTGATCGGCAGCACGCCAATCCGTAGAGCGCCAGGGGCAGCAGTGGCGAGCGAAGTGGGCGCAGGGCTGGGCACGGCCTTGTGGACAGGGGCGCAGCCGCTGACCAGAGCCGCAAGCAGGCATAGTAGGAGCACGCCTCCCACAAATGAGTGTTTGGGCGCGGCCAGCCTTGAAAGCATCCTCATCTCCTCCAGAGCAGGCTTACAAAGGTAGCGATGAACACCAAGACACTCAGATAGCCGTTCACATTAAAGAACGCGACATCAAGGCGCGACAGATCTGACGGGCTAACCAAGGAATGCTCATATATGAGCAATCCTGCCGCCCCCAACCAGCCCAACCAGTACGCCAGGTTCAGATGCATGCTGAGCCCGAGCGCCAGCAGGGCAGCGAGAGTCACTGCGTGGCACAGGCGGGCCAGCCGCAGGGCCACGGGGACGCCGAAATCCGCCGGGACGGAATGCAGACCTTCGGCACGATCGAAGGCGACATCCTGACAGGCATAGATGAGGTCGAAGCCGGCGATCCACATCGTGACTGCGAGCCACAGCAGCCAAGTCGCAGGCTCGAAGCGCCCCAGCACCGCTATCCAGCCGCCGGCTGCTGCGGCGCCATCGGTGACGCCCAGGACCCAATGGGAAGCCCACGTGAAGCGCTTGGTATAAGAGTACCCAACCATGAACACCAGAGCCAGCGGCGCCAGTTCCAGCGTCAGCCGGTTCAGCCGCCAGGCTGAGAGGAGGTACAGAACCAGGGCCACCAGTATGACCAGGTACACCTGCCAGAAGGCCAGATCCCCTCGGCTGAGCGGCCGGTTGCGGGTGCGCTCGTTGCGGGCATCTATCTCGGCGTCAATGACGCGGTTGGCTGACATGGCCAGCGTCCGGGCGCTGACCATCGCCAGGCTGATCCACAGGAATTGCGCCAGAGTGGGCAGGCCCCTGGCAGCCAGGACCATGCCCATATAGGCGAATGGCAGAGCGAAGATAGTGTGCTCGGCCTTGATGTTCTCAAGGAGCAAGCGCACCCTGCTAGAGGCCATAGGTTGCCCACTTGCCGTCAACAAGGCGCTTGATCTCTTCACTCATGCGGATCTCGTTCGGCCAGGGCCTTTCGAAGCCGTCTTCAGGCCCTTTGGCAGTAGCATCAATGCCGAGTTTGCCGCCATAGTTCGGCCGCAGGCTGGCGTGATCGAGATCATCGGCCGGCCCATGCGCCAGAATCAGGTCCCGCGCCGGGTCCACGTTGTTGCCGGCTCGCCAGGCGACCTCGGACAGGTCGTGAACGTTCACGTCCGCATCCACTACGACGATGACCTTGGCCAGCATCATCTGCCCCAGGCCCCACAGCCCGTGCAGCACGCGCTCCACGTGGCCAGGGTATCGCTTGCGCATGCTCACAATCACCAGGTTGTGGAACACCCCCTCGGCTGGCATGTTTATGTCCACAATTTCCGGGAGCAACAACTGCAGGACGGGGAGGAACAACCGCTCCGTGGCTTTGCCAAGCCAGTAGTCCTCCATGGGCGGCCGGCCGACGACCGTCGCCGGGTAGATGGCGTCGTGCCTGTGCGTGACGGCGGTCAGGTGCAGTACAGGGTAGGGAGCAGGCAGGCTGTAGTAGCCAGTGTGGTCACCAAACGGGCCCTCGAGACGGCGCTCGCTGAGGTCAACATAGCCTTCGAGCACGATCTCGGCTCGCGCCGGCACTTCCAGGTCCACGCTCACGCATTTTGCCAACTCCACCCCAGAGCCACGCAGCCAGCCGGCGAGCAGCAGTTCGTCAATCCCGGGAGGCAGAGGCGCAGTGGCGGCGTAGATCGTGGCCGGGTCGGCGCCCAGAGCCACGGCTACCTCCAGCCGATCGCGACCGAGGCGCAAGCCCTCGTCCTGGTGCTCCCTGCCGCCCTTGTGCCGCTGCCAGTGCATCCCGAGGGTCTGGTCGTCGTAGACTTGCAGCCGGTACATGCCGAGGTTGCGCCGACCTGTGGCTGGGTCCTTAGTGAACACGAGCGGCAATGTAATGTACCTACCGCCGTCCTCGGGCCAGCACTTCAGAACTGGCAGCCCCTTCAAGCTCGGGTGTTCTCGCTCCACAACCTCTTGGCAAGGTGCGTGGCTGACCAGGCGAGGCTGAGCCTTGACGACGTCCAGCACATCGCCGAGGCGCCTGAACTTGCCGAGCAGCGACTCGGGCACCTCAGCAGCCAGGAGGCTGCGCACCTTGTCACTGAGTACGTCCAGGCTGCTCACGCCCAAAGCCAGGGCCGCACGCTCGTGAGACCCGAACGCATTGATGAGCACGGGCATTTCAGAGCCGGCCACGTTTTCGAAGAGCAGCGCCAGATTGCCGGCTGCTGGCCCCTTGCTCACCCGGTCGGCGATCTCAGTGATCTCTAGCTCTGCTGACACAGGCGTTGTGATGCGCTTGAGCTGGTTCCTCGCTTCCAGGGAGAGTATGAAATCCCGCAGGTCCCGGAAACTCATCTGCCCTCATGCCCTTGGCGGCTTCGCATCCCGCTGCCAAGATCCGCCCACTTCGGCCGCCCGCCATTGTAGCATCGGCCTGGCAGCAATCACCACTCAGGGCGGTCGGATGCGGGAAACCGTCTGTCTTTTTGACAGTGGTTACTTGGCTGCCTATACTAGTGCCGTATTCCTCGGTAGCTCAATGGTAGAGCGACCGGCTGTTAACCGGTTGGTTGTAGGTTCGAGTCCTGCCCGAGGAGCCACGAGGCCGGGGGAGCGTTCCCTCGGCTTTGGTTTTTGTGCTCGCACCGCACGCCGGTCCATTCTCTGCCCGGTTGAGCAGCCTGCTGCCGGCAACGGTGACGCTACTAGCTATGCCGGGCCGGACCGGACGCGGCATGAACCAGAGCCTACCATCTCTCCACCGCGAGGCCTCGCGTCGGAGCAGGGCATGTCTGAATCGCGCCCGATGGACTTAGAACGCCGGACAACAGGGGTGCTGATCCTTGGCGGTGGTGGCGCCGCGCTGCGTGCCGCCATTGCCGCAGCGGAGTACAGCTCTGACCTGCCGGTTGCCCTTGTCTGCAAAGGCAACCTCGGCAGCAGCGGCGTCACGGCTACGGCTTGCTCGGACCGCATGGCCTTTCACGTCACCCTTCCCAGCACCGAGCCCGGTGGGCCCGATGCCTGGCGCTTCCATGCTGACGACATCTATCGCATCGGCGGCTACGTCTCGGACTACGACCTGGCCGAGGTGCTGGCGCGGCATGCCGGCGACGCTTTTTCCTATCTGGACCGCCTGGGCGTGCCCTGGGTCCGGCGCAGCGATGGCACGCCGGATCAGTTCGTCACCGACGGGTCTCGATACGCCCGCGCCTGCTACACCGGACCTCATACGGCCAACCACATCGAAGCTGCCCTTGTGCGCCGCGCCCGCCAGCTGCCAAACCTCGAACTCATCGAAGGCATGGCTGCCACGGATCTCCTCCTTGACGCCAGTGGCAGTGTAGCAGGGGCGCTGTTCCTCGCGGAGTGCAGCAAACACGCGATCGCCATTGAGGCCGGAGCCGTTGTCCTCGCTACCGGCGGCGCCGGTCAGGCCTTCGCGACCAGCGTTTTCCCGCCGGACTGCACTGGCGACGGCTACGCCATGGCCTACCGCGCCGGCGCGGAGCTGGTCAACATGGAGTTCATCCAGATCGGCCTGTGCTCGCTGGCAACCGGACTGGCCATGTCCGGTGACGCCATGCGGTCGTTGCCGCGCCTGGTTAACGATCGCGGTGAGGAGTTCCTACTCCGATGTCTCCCGCCGGGCAGGGCCGCAAGTGAGATATACGCCATTCTTTTCGCCAAAGGGGCGAGTTGGCCGGTGTCTTACGAGCAGCCCACGCATGTGATAGACGTCGCCGTTGCCCGTGAGTTGAGCGCCGGCCGGCGCGTTTTCCTCGACTACAGTCATAATCCTCAGGGCCTGACGGCGGAGTCCCTGCCCGCCAGCGTCCGCGGTTGGTACAGCGAGCATGCAACTGCCAGCCTCGGGCAAACGCCGTTCGCCATGAGCCCTCTGGAACGACTCAAGGCAATCAATCTGCCCACTGTCCACTGGCTGGCTGACCGAGGCCTGGACCTGGACGCGGGCGAGATGGTGGAGATTGCCCCGGCAATACAGCACTTCCAGGGCGGTGTAAAGATTCGCCGCCACGCCGAGACGAGCATCCCGGGGCTCTTCGCCGCCGGCGAGGTGGCAGGTGGTCAACACGGCGCCAACCGCCCGGGCGGCAACGCCCTCATGGATTGCCAGGTGTTCGGACGCATCGCCGGCGAGAATGCGGCGGCCCTCGCCCTGACCCGGCCCGCAGCCTCCCTGGACATGAACTGGCTGGCAGCGGCCTGCAGGGCGCTGGAGACGCTGGACGGCGACGGCTGTCCAGCCGAGGTGGTCCGCCGCGAGGCCCAGCAGTTGATGAGCGAGAGCGCCGGCGTCGTGCGCACCGCTCAAGGCCTGGCAGTCGCCATCGAGCGGCTGTCGGCCATTGCTAACCGGCGGCTGAGCGCGGCCGGCAGGCCACTGGCATACGCCGTTGAGACGCGCAACCTGATCCAGGTGGGCGAGATGATCCTGCGTGCGGCCCTTATGCGCGACGAGAGCCGGGGCCCGCACCTGCGCTTCAGCGCTCCTGATAGCCCTGCGCCCATCCCGCCCAGCGAGGCCTGGCGGCGTTACATCGTGCTCCGGCGCGGCCCGGCAGGCATGGCGCTCGAAGTGCGCCTCCCCGTGCAACCGCCGCGGCCGGCCGAAGCCTGAGCAGGCCGGATGCAGATGCCGGCGACCACGCGGATGCCAACATGCGCGTAGTCCTGCTGTCCAAGGCATATGTCCTGGCTACCTACCGCCGTAAGGCAGCGGAGATTGCCAAGCTGGGCGTCGAGCTCACGCTTGTTGCGCCGCCGTATTGGCGCGATGAGCGCGGTGTGCTCCGCCTGGAGCCCGGACCAGCGGAAGGCTACCGCCAGGTGGTGCTGCCCATCGCCTTGAACGGCAGCTATCACCTGCACTGGAACCGGGGCCTGGGCCGGTTGCTGCGAGAGGTACAGCCAGACATCCTCCACGTCGAAGAGGAGCCCTACAACCTGGCCACATTCCTCGCCTTTCTCGCCGCCGGCCGCGTGCACGCCCGTGCCATCTTCTTCACCTGGCAGAACCTGGCCAGGCCCTACCCGCTGCCGTTCCGGCTGATCGAGCGCTACTGCTATTCACATGCAGCGTTCGCCATCGGCGGCAGCCAGGGTGCGGTCGAGGTGCTGCGGCGGAAAGGCTACGACGGTCCCGCCGTCGCCCTTCCTCAGTTCGGTGTGGACCCTGAACAGTTCCCGCTGCGAGCGCGGGAGCCCGATGGATTCACCGTGGGCTATGTTGGTCGGCTTGTGCGCGAAAAGGGCGTGGACCTGCTCCTTCGCTCACTGGCAGAACTGGGCGGCTCATGGCGCCTGAGCGTCCTGGGCAGCGGCCCAGAGCAAGCAAGGCTTCAGGCTCTGGCCTGCCAGCTGGGTTTGGCCGGACAGGTTGAGTTCCGCCCGCCAATCCCCTCGGAGCAGCTCCCGGCACATTTGGCCGGCCTCAACTGCCTGGTCCTGCCGTCTATCTCGCTGCCCAACTGGCGGGAACAGTTTGGGCGTGTCCTGGTAGAGGCGATGGCAACCGGAGTTCCTGTCCTGGGTTCTACATGCGGCGAGATACCGAATGTCATCGGCACTGCCGGCCTGCTGTTCCCCGAAGGCGACATCTCCGCCCTGGCCTCTCAGCTGCAAAGGTTGCGTGACGACGCGAGCCTGCGCGCTCGGCTGGCTCGGGCCGGGCGAGAGCGAGTGCTGGCCCAGTTCACCCACGCTGCCATCGCCCGCTCCACGGTGGACGTTTACCGGCGCGCCCTGGCCTCCGGCAGCGGCCGCAGCTTCACAGCCCAGTAGACTGCCAGGGAAGCGAAGAGCAGCACCACAAACTCAGGAACGATGTAGTCAAAGAGCTGCGGCATGCCGGCCTGGCCTGGCCGGGCCAGGAAACTGGAAGCCGCCGGAGCAAGCAGGTCGAGCAGAAAGTGCAGGGCCATCGCGTAGCCCAGCCAGCGCCATTGGTGGCGCCGGAACACCTGGGCCACAAGCACCGAGAGCGATGCCTGGAAAGCCAGGGTCAGCATCCTCTCCAGGGCACCGAATAAGGGCATCCAGAAACGCAACTGGGCGATCTGTTCCTTAGCAGCGGCCAGCTGCTTGGCCTGATCAGGCGTCAAACCCAGTTTCTGCGCATCCATGCCAGGCAGGCTCAGGATATTGGACAGCGCCAGGAGCATGGGCAGCCCCACCACGAGGATGGACTCCAAGCCGCCATGCCCCAGCCCATACATGACCGCCTCATTCCAGGTCTTGCGGTAATCGCGCAGCAGGTAGCGGTAGCCCAAGTATCGGCCGACGTTCTCGACGATGGCCGCTGTCGCTGCCAGAAGCGCTAGCCAGCCGAACAGGGCCCAGCCCTGCGTCTGGGGGCCGATGTGAAGAGCACCGCCCGCCAGGTTGATCAGCGGCAAGCGCACGACCACTTGCGAGAGCAGGAAGACAAGGGCGCCGTAGAGAAAGAGGCGCCATGGTACGTCCAGGCTACCCTCAGCCCAGAAACCGGCGGCCAACGGCCCCAAGACCTCGACAACAATCGCCATCACGTAGGCGGCGATGACCGCCGTGCTGGCCATGCCTCAGCTGCTCCCCGCGGTGCGACGAGCCCGACGCCAGGCCGCAAGCGTCAATGCACAGGCAACGGCCAGCCCCGGCACCACGAGCCCCAGAACGAGCCTGACCGTGTGGTTGGCGATCTCCTGCACTTGCACGCCGTCGCTGCCGACGCTTATGACAGCCACGGGCGTGACGCGCACGCGCGCCACGGGCACGTCGCCTGCATCGGCAGTGCCAGCACAACGGCCTTCTTGATCAGCGCAGCCTCGCGACTGACCACCAAGTGGCGTGCCGAAGCCACCGATCACTCTGGCCACGGGAATCACCGTTCGCCCACCGACCGTCTGCGGCTCGCCGAACGCGGCACGAACAAGATTCGCCGACTTGAAGCTATCCAGCCACTGGAATAGTTGCTCCATCTCTCCTCCCGCCAAGATCGCCTTCCTAGCAGCGCTGAGAGTTGCGCCGCCGCTTTCTGGCGCTGTAGCCCGTGAGGGCAAGAACAAGCAGCACCCCACCAAGCACCCAGAACCGATCGGCGCGCCGGGTGAGAGAGCGCACCCAACGGCGCCCAAGTGGATCAGTGACGCGCACTGCCGACGGCAGAACCGCGGCCCAGGCCTGGACGACCCCCCGAGCCGGCCCTCGCCACGGTAGGCAGTAGCTGCCTTTGGCGAAGCGCAAGACCCAGGCTGATGGTTCGATCTGATAGCCCCATGCAACATAGGGCCGGCTGGATTGCCTTTCCAGCGAAAGCGGGCCCAGGCTGACTCTCATGCCTTTGCTCCCTCAAGCATCTGCTGAAAGCGGCCCTCCGCCAGCCACCGCCGCACCAGGGCCTTTTCGCCCTCCTCATCGAGTGCCTGGCCGTCAAGCTTCGCCCGGCGCAGGTTTTCCAGTATCTCGCGGTAGATGGGGCCTGGCTTGAGGCCAAGAGAACGCAAGAAGGCCCCGCCTATCAGCGGTTTGACGTGGCTCCACTCCCGCTGATAGCTGAGCAGCCGGCTGCGCACGGCCTCTTCCTTGCTGATCGCAAAGGCCGCTAGAAGGCTGGCCGGGCCGTAGTTGTGCAGCCGTTCGTAGGCCTGGCTGGGCAGCAAGTCCGGCGTTGCCAACGCCGACAGTGTGCCCCGCAGCGGCACCAGATCGCGCAAAGGCCCCGCCAGGTCCCTCGGCAAATGCAGGCGCGTCACCAGGTCCGCAAGTTCGTCCTTGTCAGCCCGCCATGCCAGAAGACAGAGATAGACTTGGGGAAGGTCGTGCCGGGGCAACGGCCAGGCGTCCGCTTGAGCGCGGGCCTGGCGCATGGCTTCGGCAATGTCCTCATCGAAGTGCAACCCTGGCCCGAGTTGTTCCAGGGCGCCGAAATCGCGCAAGCGTGCCAACACTTTCTCCGGCGCCTCTTCCTCGAGGATCAGCACGAGTTCGTGAGCCAGCCGCTCGCCAGAGGTGCGCCGGAGCAAGACCACAGCATCCTTGATAAGGTTGGCCGTGCGCGGCTCGATGCGGAAACCGAGCCTGGCCTCCAGGCGGAGGGCCCGCAGAATGCGGGTCGGGTCTTCGACGAACGACAGGTTGTGCAGCACCCGGATCAAGCCGAGGTTGAGGTCCTTCAGGCCGCCGAAGAAGTCGAGTACCTCGCCCAGCCTCTCTGCATTGAGGCAGACGGCCAGGGTATTGATAGTGAAGTCCCGCCGGTGAAGGTCCTGCTTGATCGAGCTACGCTCGACGACCGGCAACGAACTCGGGTGCTCGTAGAACTCGGTGCGAGCGGAGGCGAAGTCAATGTGTTCCGGCAAACCATTGACGGCCGTCAAGCCACGCTGACGCCATACCTCGCTTAGCAGCCACTTGGCAGTGCCGAAGCGCCGGTGGCTGCGCACAGACCCGCCATAGGCTTCGGACAGCGCCTGCGCCAACCTGGCGGCATCGCCCTCAACCACAAGGTCGAGGTCCAGGTTGGGTTGGTGTAGCAGCAGATCGCGTACGAATCCGCCGACCACATAGAGCCCGTAACCGCGCTGGGTGGCAGCAGCGGCGGCCGATTGCAGCAACTGCCAAACCGGCTCTGGCAGAGCCCGCCTTAGCTCCCCGGCGACGTTCAGAGCCGGCGACGGTTCGCGCTCGGCGGCCCATAGCTTGATCAGATCGGTCCGCGTCACGATACCGATAACCTTGCCGTCCTCCACCACCGGCACCTGCCCGATCCCGTGCTCGGTCATCAGCCGCTGCACTTCGTGCACGCCCGCCTCCGGTGAGACGGCGACGCCCTCGGCACGCATGTACACGCGTACAGGGGCACGGAAAAGGCCGTGTTGCATCGCCCTGTCTATCTCGCGCCGGGTGATGATGCCCACCAACTGGCCGCTGTCAACGACAGGGAAACCCTCGTGCCCGTAGCGCTGCATCAACTCGGCGGCCTCCGCCACCTTCGTGTCGGGCGAGAGCACGTGCACGCCAAATGACATGATCTGGGAAACCCGCGTCGCCGGCCGCACAACCTGAGGCAGCAACTCAAGCAGTTGCTGCCTCACTTGCGCCAGAGTCAGCCCGCGAACCAGGGCTGCCGCTGCCCGTTGGTGTCCGCCACCCCCGAGCCGAGCCGCGATCTGCCCTACGTCCACGGCACCGTTGCTGCTGCGGGCTACTAGCTGCACATGATCGTCCATCGCCACCAGCATCAGGAGAGCATCAGGCTCGAACAGGTCCATGAGCCGGTGCGCGAGGACGCTCACCTCCTCGATGTAGTGCTCCGCGGCGGCGCTGGCGATGGCAATTGTCTCGCCCTCGATCTGCACCGTCTCCAGGCTCTGCACAAGGTTGTTGTAGAGAGACCGCAGTTCTCCGGTCAATGGGTAGGTCAGGAAGCGATCGGCCGCTTTCAGGCTGGCACCGGCATCCAGCAGGAAGGCGGCGGCTCGCAAGTCCCGCGAAGTGGTCGCTCCGTAAGAAAGGCGACCCGTATCCTCATAGATGCCGAGCAGAAAGAGGGTCGCCTCCACCGGCGTGAGAGGCAGGCCAGCTTCGATCAGCCGCTCTACCAGCATCGTGGTCGCGGCACCAGTCGCGTCCAGTTCGTAGCGCGCGTTCGGCAACGGCCTCTCCACCGGGTGGTGATCGAGCACCAGAAAGGACGTTCCCTCATCAATTCCTGGCATCTGGCCTGGCGACTGCGAGTCCACCAGGATGACGTTGGTGATGGGCTCGTTGGGCAGGTCATCGGCGCTGCGCAGCGGCAACTGCTCCTGGTAGAAGGTCACGAAGGACTGCGCATTGCGGTTCAGTTTGCGGGGCAGGATCGCGATCGCCGCCGGATACAGCCTGGCCGCGGCCACAAGCGAAGCCAGGCCATCGAAGTCCGTGTTCTCGTGCGTGACGATCACCTGCATGGTGGCATTATAGGTGCGGCACCATGAGGCCAGCAATCACCGTGGCGCACGGGCCGGAACTGGCGTGGAGCCCGGCCTGCCCGTGTGCCCTTTGCGCCACTGCGGCGCACATGCTTATACTGCCCAGGCGGTAAAGGTGGCCCTTTGAGAGATCCATCCACCATCCGGTCCGTTGTGCGAGCCAGGGCATATGTCTTCGCCGGGCTTGTTGGCTCGGCCCTGCTGGGCCTGCTGCTCGTGATCGTGCCTTGGTTCACGGCCGGCAAGCCGCCGGCGCCGGCGCCGGAACGTTCGATCCCCAACACTGACGTCAACCCCTATGGCGCCAACTTCTTCCTCAACAACGAGGTCGAGGACTGGAAGCGCGAGCGCACAGTCAGCATGGCCGCTGAGGCCGGCATCCGCTGGGCCAAGATTGAGTTCTCCTGGGCCGAGATCGAACCCCGAAAGGCGCGTTCCCCTGCCGACTACAACTGGTCCAAGTACGACAGCATCGTGGACCTTTGCGAGCGCTATGGCTTGCGCGTCATTGCCAGGGTGGACCGCGCCCCCGATTGGAGCCGGCAGGACAACACCGTTGCCGGCAGCCCGCCGGACGACTTCAACGACTATGGCGACTTCATCCATGCCTTCGCCGAGCACTACAAGGGCCGGATAGACTATATCCAGATCTGGAACGAGCCAAACCTGTGGCAGGAGTGGGGCAACCGCCCCGTGGACCCGGCCGGCTACGTTGAACTGCTGCGAATCGCCTACACGCGCGCAAAAGAGGCCAACCCCGACGTCTATGTGCTCAGCGCACCGCTAGCGATCACCCTGGGCGAACCGCACCCAGAGCCTGGCAAGTGGCGCGCCATGGACGACCTGCAATACCTGGAGGCGATGTACAAAGCCGGGGTTCAGCCGTATTTTGACATTCTCTCGGCTAACGTGTTTGGGATGCAGTACCCGCCTGAGGATGCGGCCGATCCAGGGAAACTGAATTTCGCCCGCGTGACCCTGCAGCGCCGCATAATGGAGAGCTACGGCGACAGCAACAAGGCCATCTGGTTCAACGAGTTCGGTTGGGACGCGCCACCCAGCGACTGGCCCGAGGACAAGTTGACCTGGGGGCGGGTGAGCGAGACGCAACAGGCCGACTACGCCTTGCGCGCCATTGACATCGCCCGCCGCCAGTGGCCGTGGGCAGGCGTGATCAATTTCTGGTATTTCCGCCAGGTTGGTGACATTCCGCCCGATCGGGCCGACTACTACTTTCGCGTCGTCGATGTGGACTTCACGCCCAGGCGCGTGTACTACGCCATCAAGGATGCCGCCACCGCCCTCACCACGGCTGGCCCAGGCTACCACCAGGAGACGAGCCCCGGCGTCACCTGGGGGAAGGGTTGGCACAACTCTATCCTCAAGCAAGCGAGCGGCGGCGCCGCCGTCGTTGCCGACGAAGCCGATTCGAACCTGACGCTCTCGTTCAAAGGCGACGGCGTCACTCTGGTCGCTCTGCGAGACAGCCGGTCCGGAATTCTCTACGCCAGCCTCGACGGCAGGCGCATACCGGGCCTGCCGACAGACAGTGAGGGACACTCATACATAGACCTGTACGCGCCAGACGTCCAGTGGCAGCAGAACATCCACCTCGTCTCCGGGCTTGGCGACAGCCAGCACGTGCTGCGCCTGACGAGCAGCGGCAGAAAATCGGCAGCATCGCATGGCACCCGCTGTACGGTGGACGCCTTCATCGTCTCCGCCGCGAGCCACGGGCCATTCCCCTGGGCGGAGGCCACATCCTTTCTCGTGGTTGGGCTTGCCAGCGCCTGGGCCCTGATGAGGGAAATAAGGACGGGAGCGAGATAGCCCCGCTCCCGTCCACGACTCGTCACCAACGGCGCCAGAATCTTAGCTGCCACTCTCAGGGGTTCTCGACTTCAGCCCTGCCTCGGCGTGCTTGCTGGCGATCGTGTCCGCCAGCCGGTCAAGGGCTGCGTAGTCCTCGCTCCGTGGCATGCCTTTGACGAGCACGGAATCCAGGACCTGTGGCCGCAGGTTTGTCAGTTGTGCCGCCAGTTGTTCGTCGGCGCGCGTGCCCCAACCATAAGACCCATACACGCCTACGAACTTCGCCTTCGGCCGCAGAGCATTGACCAAGTGAGCGGCGTAGACGGCGCTGGGGTGCGGCCCGGCCAGAACCGTGGGCGTGCCGATAAGAACCGTCGCTGCATCAACCAGAGACATGGCCAACCTGCCGATGTCCACGCCCACGAGGTCGAAGCGCTCCACGCCCACTCCTCTAGCGATCAAGGCCGCGACGAGATGATCCGTGAGCATACGAGTGCTGCCGTGCATCGTTACATAGGCGATGGTGGCCAGGTTCTTGGGCTCCGCCAGCACCCATTCTCTGTACAAAGCAAGGACGTACTCCGGCCGGTCATAGATTGGCCCATGGCTGGGGCAGATCCTGGCAATCTCATAGTTTCCCAACCGTTCCAGGTGCTTGGCAATGTTGCGAGCGAAGGGCATCATGATCTCGGCGTAGTAGCGCTTGATCGCTTCCCCAAGTTGCGGCGACTCGAGCGCGCTGAGCTCCGAAGCCGCTAAGTGCGAGCCGAAGAGATCGCAGGGGAAAAGAGTGCTCTCCTCCCGCAGGTAGGTGAGCATCGTCTCTGGCCAGTGCACCCAGGGCGCATGTATGAACTCGAGCGTCAGGTCGCCCAGGGAAAGCGTCTCCCCGTCTTGAACCGTGACCAGACGATCGCTCGGAACGTGCAGTAGCAGCGATAGCAGTTCGGCACAGCGAGGCGTGCAAACGACCTTCGCGGAGGGAAAGCGCGCCATGATATCGGGCAATGACCCCGAGTGATCCTGCTCGGCGTGGTTGCAGATGATGTAGTCCAGCTTGCCCACGTCGAGGCTGGTGAGGTTCTCCTGCAACACGTGGGTCATTGTTGGGTCAACTGTGTCAATGAGAGCCGTCGCTTGCGAGCCGCGGATCACATAGGCGTTGTAGGTGGTGCCGTCCGGGAGAGGCACCAGAGAGTCAAACAGCCGGCGGTCCCAGTCCAGCGCCCCAACCCAGAATACCCGATCACTGATTCTACGAGCGGACATCGTCAAACCTGCCTCCTCTGTTTCCGTCGGGACTTGTTGCCCAATCCCGGCGGCCCAACTCAATTGGCGTCATTCTGCCAGCCGGCACGGTGACCTGTCAAGCACAGAGCCCCGGGGCGGTTCTACCGCTCGGGGCTCTGCCGTACTTACTGTGGTTGCCCTGGAGAGCTACGATGAGAACTGAGGCAAGTAGGCTGCGTGCGCCGCGAGCATTTCGTCCAGGAGAGCCTTGGTCTCCGCCGGAGTAAGCCTGGCCGCCATGGTGGGGTCGGTGAGGTAAGCCTGCAGGGCGATGTCGTAGTCGCCTGTGAGGGCGGCCTCGGCCGTTAGTTCCTGGCAAGTGATGTGGCTGCGCAGGACTGCCGCCCAAGCCTCGGGGATCTCGCCTATGTTCATCGGCGAGATGCCGTAGCCGTTGACAACCGAGGATACCTCGACGACGGCGTCCTCAGGCAGGTTGCTGATGGCACCGCCGTTGATCACGTTCACGACATGGATTGCGTTGCGGTTCTCGATTATGTCCTCGATGATCTCGACCACCTCGATGGCCTCGTCCTCGGGGAGCACGTTGAGGGACAGTTCCTGCTCGCCGCTCGCCAGCTTTGCCGCCAGGTCCGCCCAGTGGGCCGAACGCTCACGCTCGTGGTCCATATCGTGCACGTGCAGGTTGTGCTGCATGCGTAGCCCCTGCGCCCGGCCCTCGTACTTGTCCTCGACGCGCATCAGGCCAGGGATGAATTCCGTCCAGTGGCTCCAGCAATAGGGGAGCACACCGTAGGTTTCCAGGCCCCATTTGGTTACGCTCTCGCTCGCCTTCTCCAGCACCGCGGCCAGGGCATCGCTGCCGTCCTTGAAACGCAAGTCCGTTATGGCAGCGCAGTGATTCAGCCCCGCCGCCGGTGCCGGCACCATCATGTCCTCAGGCTCGGCGCCCGCCATCGCCGCGAGATAGGCAGCGTTACGCGGGATCGAGGAGCAGGTGCAGAGGCCGGCGACGCGGATGTCGCTCACCATGTTCATGCCGATGACGTTGCTGGTGGCCGGGTTGCTGTAGTTGAACACCCAGGCATCCGGCGACACTTCCTCCAGGTCCTCGCAGACGCTGGCCAACACGGGGATGTGCCGGAAGGCGCGCATAATGCCCCCGGGCCCGATGGAATCGGCGATGGGCATGATTATTCCGTGGCGAGCCGGAATCTCAATGTCCTTCTCCCAGGCGTCCATGCCACCTACGGAGATGGAGCCGATGACGAAATCAGCGCCGTCCAGAGAGGCCCGCTGCTCGGTGGTGCTCTCGATCTTCAGGCTCGACTTCTGTAGCTTCACAAGCTGGCGGCAGAGCGTGTCCATGACATCCAGCCGCTTCTGGTCCACGTCCATGAGCACGATAGTGCTCCCTTCGAGCACCTTCGAATCGAGGAAGAAGCGCATGAGCTGGGGCACGAAAGTGCTGCTACCGCCACCGATGATGGTGATCTTCTTTGCCATGTGGGCAACCTCCAGGGTGTGATCCGCGACTATCGCACAGCTGCGCCGGTCCTACTGCCGGCGCAGCCAAGCCTGCGCATTGTCGCCGTCAGCGCAGCGAATGTCAAAGGCAGAGCGAACTAGCCCTTGATGCCGGTTACAGTGATGCCTTCGATGAAGGTCCGCTGGGTGAAGAAGAATAGGATCAGGATGGGCGCGATGACGACGGTGCTGGCCGCCATCAGGTACGGCCAGACGAGCTTCTGGTTCGCGGCGTGATACGTGGCCCTGAGCTGCTGCAGCCCGAGAGCGATCGGGTACTTCTTCATGTTGTTCAGGTAGATCAGCGGACCGAGGTAATCGTTCCAGGCGCCCATGAACTGGAACAGGCCGACAACGGCCAGTGCCGCCCGAGAGAGGGGCAGGATGATGCGCCACAGAATCATGAACTCGCCGCAGCCATCTATGCGCGCTGCGTCCGACAGCTCCAATGGAATACTCATGAAGAACTGGCGCAGCAAGAAGATGCTGTATGCATTGCCGAAAAATGAAGGGACGACCAGGGGCAGATAGGTGTTCACCCAGCCCAGTTTCTTGAAGGTGATGAACAGTGGGATCATCTGCACCTGGAACGGGATCATCATCGTGGCCAGGCAGATGAAGAAGAGCAGGTCACGCCCTCGCCAGCGGAAGCGAGCGAAGCCGTAGGCGGGAATGGCGCAGGAGAGCACGGTGCCCACGGTCGAAGGAACGGCATACCAGAGCGTATTGATGAAGAAGCGCCCGAAGGGCACCTGCTTCATCGCCTCGGGATAGTTGGACCAGAGCCGCGGGCTGGGGAACCAGATCGGGGGCACGTGGTAGACCTGGGGGTCGTTCTTCAGGGATGTGGAGATCATCCACAGAAAAGGCAGGAAGAACAGCAAGCCCAGGCCCAGGAGCAGAACGTAGATGACGACGCGCCCCAGCCAGTACGAAGCCGGGCGATGGCGCCGCCCGCCCAGGCCACGGCCACGAATCGTTCGCCTCGGTGCTGCTATCTCAGCCACTTATCCTCCCGAAATAGGGCCGGCGCAGTGCTAGAGCTACTTGCTGCCACATCAGTCAACCTGCCCACCGTAGTAGACCCAGCGTGCCGAACTGCGGAATATCAGCAGCGTAAACACCACGATGACCAGGAACAGTATCCACGCCAAAGCCGAGGCATAGCCCATCTTGAAGAAGCGGAAGGCGTTACGGTAGAGGTACAACCCATACAACTCGGTGGCATTGTTCGGACCGCCTTCGGTGAGCAGCCAGGGCAAGGTGAACGACTGGAAGGTGCCGATCAGTTCCGTGATCAGCACGAAAAGGATGCTCGGCGTGCACATGGGTATGGTTATGTGCCAGAAGCGGCGAACGCTGTTAGCGCCGTCAACGTAAGCAGCCTCATAGAGCGTGCGCGGCACGTCTTGCAGAGCAGCCAGGAAGATGACGATCGAACCTCCCTGAGCCCAGCAGGCGATGATGATCAGGGACGGCTTGGCAAGAGCGGGGTCGGACAGGAAGGGGATGATGCGCAGGCCGAGGGAGGCGAGAGTGGAGTTGATCATGCCCCACTGAGTGTTGTAGATCCAGAGCCAGACCATTGCCGTCGCCACAGCCGGAACGATCGAAGGGATGTAGAAAATGGTCCGGAACACGGGCCTTGCCACCACGTCGTTGTTGAGCAGGCTGGCGAGCAGGAAAGCGACAACGAGCGTGGTCGGAACACCGACGATCACCATGTAGAGCGTGTTCTTGACTACGATGCTGAACATCGGGTCGTGGGTGAAAAGCAGGGTGTAGTTCTCCAGCCCCACGAAAAGCGGCGGGCGCAGCACGTCGTAACGGGTGAGGCTGTAGTACAGGGATGCGCCCACCGGGTAAATGGTGAAAAAGACGAACCCCAGCAACCAGGGAGATACGAAGAGAATGCCCTTGAATGTGAGTGCCCACTCGCGCCGTTGCCTGTTAGCGAGCGCGGCCGCTGCCGCCGTCATCAGCTTCTCCTCTCTGAGCAATATGAGAGCGGTGAGGAAAAGGGGGCAGGCCCAGCCCGCCCCCTTACCGCGATACTATCCCGCCATCGCTTTGCTTAGCTCATCCGTCAGGGTCGCCTGCATTTCGCTTGCGGCTTGCTGAGGTGTCTTGTCCCCGTAGTTGACAGCGTCCATCAGCTTGCTGAAGGTGTTCGCCGTCACCTGGGTGATCGGGTCCATGATGACCTCGCTGAGCTCCGTCGCTTCGTCCACTGACTTCACGAACCAGTCGAGGCCCTTGTACTTGGAGATGTTTGCCTTGGCCAGATAGGACTTGCTCGACGGCAGCCACCCAAGCCCGTTGTAGATGATGTCAGCGGCCTTCGTGGACAGCGCGTACTCGCCGAACTTGAACGCCTCCTTGGGGTGAGGAGAGCCGACGGGCAGGAAGACGTAGTGCCCGCCCATGGACTGGATCTTGGTTCCCTTGCGGGGGGTTGGGACCATCGGCCAGCTGTAGGAGATGTTCTCGTTGGGGGCCGCCGTGGCCATCTCACCTGGCGTCCAGTAACCGTTGATCTGGGCCGCCTGCACGTTGGAGCAGAAGCTGGCACCAGGCCCGGTCCAGGTACCGTAGCTCTGGCGGAACGCTGCCATCTTCTTGACGCCTACGAGATCATAGAAACGCTTGACTGTAGCGAAGGCCTCGACCATGCTGGGGTTGTCGAGATCGAACTTCTTGGCCTTTTCATCGTAGTAGGCGAAGCCCCAGCTCCGCGGCAGGAAGAACGGATCGCCGAAGCCGATCGAGCTGCCCATCGCGTCCAGAGGATCGAAGCCCACCTGGGTGACGTTGCCGGCGCTGTCGAACTTCGTGATCTTTTCGTGCCAGGTATAGGCCTCGTCCCAGGTTTCGGGCGGTGTCTTTGGGTCGAGGCCTGCTGCGCTCACCATATCCACGTTGTAGCAGAACCCCCAACGCACGAAGCCCTCGATTCCGGGCAGACCGTAGATCTCACCCTCGTACTTGGCTCCGTTCCAGCTGGCGTCGAAAATGTCCTTCGGATCGAACGCGGTGCTGGCGTTGATCCAATCGCTGAGGGGCATGCAGCGCTTGCGGCTGAACAACTCCGGGTAAGCGCCCAGGGTGGCGGCATCTGGGGGAGTGCCACCGGCGAGGGCGGTGAGGAACTTCTCCTGGTCCACCCCACCCAGCCACTCCACCGTGATGCTCGGGTCCACGGTGGTCATTTCCTTGGCCATATCGCCGAGGACAGTGCTGCTCCAGCCGGTCCACCAGGCGATATTGGTGGCGCCGGCAGAGGCTGCCGCTGGCGTCGCCGCGGCAGCGGTCGGTTGCGCTTGAGTAGCCGCCGGAGCCTGAGTGGCAGCCGGGGCCTGAGTGGCCGCTGGGGCCTGCGTAGCAGCGGGAGCCGCCGTGGGGGTAGCCCCGCAGGCAGCAGCCAGGGTTGCCACCGCGAGGCTGCCTCCAGCCACCAACAAACGGCGACGCGATAGACGAGCCATTTCTCCACCTCCTGAAGTATGTCACAGGGATCGCAGACATAGTACCGGCCGTGCGAAATCGCGTCAAGCCGGAAATGGCATTGCCGGATCTGTCAGCCGGGCACACGCCAGGCATTGTGCGTCTATCGGCGGGAACCGCGTACAATGAGGCCGTGCGGTCGGCGCCGCGGCAGCCGTCCCGTCCCTAGCGCCACCCGCGGAATCCTGGGGGTTGAGGGCTACTGTGCTCGTTACGGAACAATCGGTCTATGACCTGCTGTCTCACCTGCAGGACAAGACCTACCTGCAGGGGCACCCGCTTGCCGCCCTGGCCAGTGCTGAAGGCCCGAGAAGAGGTGGCAATCTGCGCCAGCTTCTCCTCGACCTTATCGAGAGCCTCAGGCCAGCGCCGGACATCCCAACATCCGACCCGGCCTGGCGTCCCTACCTGGCGCTGCATCTTCGTTACGTTGAGTTACGCAGCAGCGTGAAGGTGCAGGAGGCCCTGGGGTTGAGTGAGCGCCAGGTGCGGCGCGAG
>Ga0078972_1007055_pt1 | contig 25611 bp, 21 predicted proteins | sample YelNatPaOPGAMG01_FD_67568 | JGI IMG/M metagenome (GOLD analysis project Ga0078972, IMG submission 67568) | Hot spring thermophilic microbial communities from Obsidian Pool, Yellowstone National Park, USA - OP-RAMG-01 (SPADES assembly) (version 2) | ecosystem: Environmental > Aquatic > Thermal...
TTAAAGTCTAAATCAATATCTTTATCCTCAACCATTTTTTCAATTGTCGCCAAGGCTAAATACGGATTAATACAATCTGCCCCATAGCCAAAAAGAAGGGCAAAATGGGCTACCTCTCTTATCTCCGCGGTTTCTACTAAAATACTCGCTTGGGTACGCAGTTGTTTTCTTATCAGATGATGGTGGACTGCGCCGGTTGCCAAAAGTATGGGTAAACTCATATATTTAGAATTTATACCCCTATCAGTCAAAAGAATAAAGGTATAACCTTTTTTGATGGCTGTTTCTGCCTCTTGACAAATTCTCTTAATGGTTTTTTTAAAACCGAACTCTTTTTCTTCTACTTTAAAAAGCAAAGATATCTTTTTTGTTTTAAAAAATTTTAAGTGACATAATTTTTCTAATTCTTCATTAATAAGAATGGGGTTCTTTAATTTTAACCTTCGGCAATGTAGATATGTCTCCTCCAGAAGATTTTTTTCTTTACCTAAATAAGTATCTAAACTCATCACGCACTCTTCCCTTATAGGGTCAATTGCCGGGTTTGTAACCTGGGCAAAGAGTTGTTTAAAATAGTCAAAAAGCAGGCGTGGTTTTTCTGAGAGTACTGCTAAAGGTGTATCATCTCCCATTGAACCGCTTGGCTCATGTCCTTCTTCTGCCATCGGTTTAATTAAAAATTTTAAATCCTCGCGGGAATATCCGAATGCCTTCTGCAAAAAAATGATATCTTTTTTAAAATCTTTTTGTTTAGTTCCTAAGTTAGGTAATTCTTCAAATCTTATTAGGCTTTCCTTAACCCATTTTTTATATGGTTTTTGCTGCGAGATATTTCTCTTTAATTCCTCATCGTCAATGACGCGGCCCTCTTGGGTATCCACGAGAAACATCCTGCCTGGCTTAAGCCTGCTATTGATAATGATATTTTCTGGCGGGATATCCAAAACGCCAACCTCAGAAGCCATAACTACCAAATTATCCTTTGTTACAACATAACGACTGGGCCTTAAACCATTTCTATCTAAGGTAGCGCCAATAAATCTTCCGTCACTAAAAGCAATAGATGCCGGACCATCCCAGGGCTCCATCAAACAGGCATGGTATTCATAAAAATATCGTCTATTATCATCCATATACGGGTCATTCTGCCAGGCACAAGGTATAAGCATCATCATTGCATGGGCGATATTGCGACCGCTTAATACTAATAATTCCAAAACATTATCAATAGTTGCAGAATCGCTTCCCCCTGGCACAATCACGGGAAAAATCTCTTTTAGTTTTTTCCCAAAGAAATTACTTTTTAATAATCCCTGCCGACTTTGCATCCAATTGATATTTCCCCTTAGAGTATTAATCTCGCCATTGTGCGCTAAAAATCTAAACGGCTGGGCTAAATCCCAGGTGGGAAATGTATTTGTGGAATACCTGGCATGGATTAGGCAAAAACTACTTTTTAAATCTTTGTCTTTAAGGTCTAAAAAGAAATCTTTAAGTTGCGTTGACATTAGAAGCCCTTTATAACTTAAGGTGCGGCAGGAAAGATTGCTTATATAGAAATAAGTCTTTTGTTTTAATTTAGAATTCCGAACTAAATTTTCTATTTTCTTTCTTGCAAGATATAGGATTCTTTCAAATTCTAATTCTTCTTTTATCTGGGGTGGACGTTTAATAAAGACGTGTTTAAATACAGGTTGGGTAAATCTGGCAACCCTTCCAATAATAGAATCATCCACAGGTATATCACGCCAACCTAAAAAGATAAGCCCTTCCTTTCGGATAACACTTAAGAAAATATCCTCGCAATACCTTCGCTCTAACTTATCTTTAGGCAAAAAAACCATACCCACAGCATATCTTCCTTTTTCTGGCAACTCTATCTTGAGATTCTGACACTCCTTCCTTAAAAAATCATCTGGGATTTGAATCAATAAGCCCGCGCCATCACCGGTCCTTGGGTCAGCGCCTACTGCCCCGCGGTGGATTAGATTTTCTAATGCCCGTATACCCTTTTCAATTACGATATGGGATTTCTCTCCCTTAGTATTACAAACAAACCCTACACCACAGGAGTCGTGTTCAAACCGTGGGTCATAAAGCCCTTGTTTTTTCGGTAGATAATTATTCATCTTTAGATTTTCCATTTACTTGGGTCAATACCAAATTTTTTAATCTTGGTGCGCATAGTATTGCGATTAATCCCGAGTATCTTGGCTGCCTTTAGTTGATTGCCAAAGGTGCGTTCTAATGTTTGCTCAAGCAACGATTTCTCAATTGCCCCTAAGACATACCTATATATAACGCCTTGTTTTTCTTTGTATACTGAATTGTCTAACTCAATAATATTCTTATCCAAATTATCCACATTTTTTGCCTAAAACTTAATCACATAAATTAAAAATTTTGCCCCTTAAATAATCTTACGGGGCAAAAGTAGATGTTAAATATCAAAATAGAGGTAAAACTCGTAGGGATGAGGCCTAAGACGCACTGCGTCTATTTCTTTTTCTCGCTTATATTCAATCCAGACATCAATGACATCTTGAGTAAAGACATCCCCTTTTAAAAGAAACTTATGGTCTTTCTCTAAAGCAGAGATGGATTCCTCTAATGAGCCGGGGACAGTAGGTATTTTCTTCGCTTCTTCTGGGCCTAGTTCATAAATATCTTTGTCTACTGGTTCACCCGGATCAATTTTATTCTGTATTCCATCAATCCCTGCCATAAGCATTGCGGCAAAGGCAAGGTAAGGATTACAGGAATTATCTGGCGGCCTAAATTCAATGCGCTTTGTCTTTGGATTTTCAGTATATACAGGTATGCGCACTGCTGCAGAACGGTTCCTTTGTGAATAGGCTAAATTCACTGGCGCCTCATACCCGGGCACAAGTCTTTTATAGGAATTTGTAGTTGGGGCACAAAAGGCCATAAGAGCCGGGGCATGCCTTAACAAACCTCCAATATAATATTTGGCAGTCTGCGAGATAAGCCCATAACCTTTTGGGTCAAAGAAAATATTTTTATCATCCTTCCAAAGCGACTGGTGAGTATGCATACCGCTTCCATTATCGCCAAATAAAGGCTTAGGCATAAAAGTAGCAACCATATTATTTTTTCGGGCTATATTTTTGACAATGTATTTATACATCAGGCAATTGTCTGCCATCTTTACTAATGTATTAAAGCGCATATCAATCTCGCATTGCCCGGCAGTAGCCACTTCGTGATGATGCACCTCAATTCCTATCCCTGCCTTAATCATTGCTAAGATTATCTTACTTCTTAAATCCTGCAGAGAATCATGCGGCGGGACAGGAAAATATCCTTCCTTATAACGCGGCTTATAACCCAAGTTTGGTTTCTCATCCCTGCCAGAATTCCACTCGCCTTCAATAGAATCTATAAAATAGTATCCAGAATTTTCTGTCTGGTCAAAACGGATGTCATTAAAGATAAAAAACTCCATCTCGGGACCCCAGTAACTTTTATCAGCAATACCAGTACTTCTTAAATAATCTGCTGCCTTTTTTGCCACATAACGCGGGTCACGGCTATAGGGTTTTTTGGTTATAGGGTCATAGATATCGCAGATAATACTTAATGTAGGGACCTCACACGCAGGGTCAACTACAGCAGTTTTCGGGTCTAACTGTAAAATCATATCTGATTCCTGAATCTTTTGAAAACCCCTGATGGATGAACCATCAAACCCGATGCCTTCTACCCAGATGCCCTTTACAGGGTCATCAATCTCTGATAATTCAGTCGCAGGGATTGAAAAGTGTTGCCATAAACCCGGAAGGTCATTGAATTTTAAATCTACAATCTCAATATTATTTTCTTTAATGAGTTGGGTAACTTTTTGGATGTCTTTCTGGTTAACGCCTCCATTCCAACGCAATGTTACTTTATCAGCCTCTGCCTGGTTTGCCTTCTTAGTTGCCTTCTCTGCCATATCCTTACTCCTTTCTCTTCATACCTTTTTCTTTTTATACCTTGCCTTCACAAAATCTCTTAAGATAATCTAAATAATGATGCAAAAGATGAAATTTCTCTCTTAGTTCCTGTGAGTTGTGGTCAAGTTCCCACTCTACTTCTATATCTTCTAAGGCCTTAAAGGCATTATTCAATACGCTTTTTATTACCGCCTTAAAACAATCAAATTTTTTTAAACCCTTGGACTTAGCCTCCCTAAAAACATCATCTATAGCCTTCTTAAGCCATTTTTCATCATCCCTTTTTATATCTGTCATTTGTTGTCTAATCCCGCACTTCTTCAAAGTGCGGGATTTAATTCGCAGAAGATTCGCTATAACTTACGTCGCTATCACTTCCGTAGATTATCTGCTCAAATAAAAAGGCGTCCATTTTGGTCAGTCTTCCTTGACCTAATTGAACGCCTATGTTCTTGTCTTTCCTTGCTTAATATAGCACTACAATGTGCTTATGTTTTAGCCATCTATTTATACAAGTAAAAAATTGTCTGTTTTGGTAACCTAAATTTTCCTTCTTTCTTATATTAAGAAAATTTAGCCCTTCAGCGTAAGCAAATGGCCTTATAAAACTATAAAGCCCCCTCTCCTTTTTCTCCTGTTCTAATTCTTATAGCATCTTCTATATTATAGATAAAAATCTTGCCATCTCCAATCTCTCCTGTCCTGGCGTTGTCAATTAGGGTTGTAACAATGCGCTCCAAATCTTGCTCCTTTAAAATTACTTCTAATTTTATCTTAGGTAATAACTCTACCTTGTATCTCTCCCCTCTCCACTGCTGAACCATACCCTTCTGTTTTCCATGGCCTTCAATTTCAGTAAGCATTAAACCGCTGCATCCGGCTTTTTCTAAGGCGCTTCGCACTGCATCAAGTTTTTCCGGCCTAATAATTGCTTCAATCTTTTTCATCATTACCTCCTGCTCAATCTTCTTGCTTAAATCCTAAAAAAGAATAGGCGGGCTTTCTGCTTAAAAATTCAGGATAAGCGCTATTGCCGTGCTCGCCAATATCTAACCCTTCAATTTCTTCCTGTAAACTCACCCTGATACCCATAACTGCCTTAAGAATTGTCCAGATAATAAAAGAAATAATAAAGGTATATGCCGCTACGCTAATTACGCCACTAAGTTGTGCCATAAATAATTTTGTCCCTCCGCCAAAAAATAGACCATCCCCGCAGGCAATGCCGGCAATTTTATCCTGGGCAAACAATCCCACGCAAAGCGTGCCAAAGATGCCATTTACCAAATGTACTGACAAGGCGCCCACAGGGTCATCAATCTTAAGCCGGTCAAAACCAATTACGGATAAGACTACTAATATCCCGGCAACCAAGCCAATGACAAGAGAACTTCCCACACTCACAAATGCGCAGGGTGCAGTTATCGCCACTAAACCAGCAAGGCAACCGTTCAAGGTCATCCCTAAATCCGGCTTACCTAAAAGAATCCAGGAGATAACTGTTGAACTCATTATTGCTGCTGCGGCTGCGGTATTAGTAGTTACCGCGATATGGCTTATAGCAACAGGGTCTGCAGTCATAGTTGAACCAGGATTAAAACCGAACCAGCCAAACCATAAAACAAAAGTTCCCAAGGTTGCTAACGATAGATTATGCCCTGGGATAGGATTAACCTTGCCATTGCTATATTTACCGAAACGCGGGCCTAAAAGTAATACACCTGCCAAAGCAGCCCAACCACCTACAGAGTGAACTACAGTTGAGCCGGCAAAATCAAGCATCCCTAGTTTTTGAAGCCAACCTCCACCCCAAATCCAGTGTCCAACTATTGGATAGATAAACATCGTCATAAAAAATGAAAATAAAATAAAGGATTTGTATTTTATCCTTTCTGCAACTGCCCCTGAGACAATGGTCGCGGCAGTCCCGCAGAAGACTAACTGAAAAAAGAACTTTGCCCAGATGGGAACAGCAGTCCAAGATATAGATGAATAAACGCCTTTATATGCCTCTCCTACTGCAGGTGAATTATCCAAGCCACTTACAAAAAATAAACCCTTTAATCCTATAAAAGGATTGCCGTCTCCAAACATAAGACCCCAGCCCAAAAATAAAAATCCCAAAGAAGAAACTGCAAAGACAATAAAGTTTTTAGAAAGGATATTCACACAGTTTTTTAAGCGCGCAAAACCAGACTCTACCATCGCAAACCCTAAATTCATAAAAAATACCAACTTTGCGGTAACTAAAACCCAGATTGTATTCATCACCATCTGCATATCCATTTATCTTGGCCTCCTTTCTTATCGTCTCCTAAAAATCAATATCCACTTGCACAGTATAGGTATTGGCTAAATTGCGGTTGTTGTAAATATCATAGCCAAAGATTACAGAAGTATTCTCACTAAATTTATAAGCGAAACCTAAATTAAATGTCCCGTAACTAGATTTTGTCCCTTGATAATCTACTGCTACCCAGAGTTTATCCGAAATTTCTGTCAATGTCCTCTCCCAACAAGCCAAAACTCCAGAGTTATCTTTCTTATCGCCGTATTTGAGTAAGTCAGGATTACCCCTAAAATATCCTAAAGAAAATCTTCCTAAAGAAAAATCTCCTAATGCGATTGTTTTGCCTGCCTTAGTATAGATGACATTAAAATCTGTTTTATCATTTTTTGTCCCAACATCGTAAATACCAACTGCCAAAGCAGGAAAATACTTCCCATAGGCACCCTCAGGAATACCTATTTTAGTATTAAAATAAATTGGATAATCATCTACACCGGTTCCTGATTTATGGTCAAAACCTACCTCTGCTTGTAATTTCTTAAATGGCAATATCCCTACTGTTAATCCAAAATTTGTTACCGTATCTGGCCGGACATCATTGGCATCGTTTTCTATAGGGACATAAAAATCAGAAGTAATATGCCATTTTTTAAAAGGTTGCACGTCTGTAGAAGGAGCCCAGATGTGAGTAGAAGGGGTAGCGTAGGCAAAATTAAAAATACCTACCCTGCCGAAGAAAGGCAGGCAAAATTCCCCGCCATAAAAATTGGGGGTCCAGCTAAGAAATGTGGTGGAGAAAACCAAAACGCCAGTCCAAAACCTACAATGTTTAAATCTTCTCATTTTATAATCCTTTCTCCTTTAAAAAATAAAAAGGCGTCTTTTTCTTCCATCGCTGGATTCAAAAGACGCCTGCGTCTTAATTCAATTAAAAATTATAAATTATCTCTGACCTAATGCCTATTATTACAACACTTCAGTGTGCTTTCAATAAATACAAGTAAAAAACCCTTGGAGGTGGTAACCTCCTTAAACAAAATCAATATATTTTTTGCATTTACCCTGTATTCTTTTCTGTAGCCTTACTACCCTTACGTGGGAGATCCCTAACCTTTTGCCTATCTCTCTGATAGTCAGTCCTTCTAAAGAAAGACAGAAAATTTCTTTTTCTCTTTGGGTAAGTCCATTGTTTTGAATTTGTCCAATTAAAATCTTATTCTCCAAATCAACAAGGCAAGATTCTGGATTTTCTAAACATAGGATTTCTTCTAAATTACTACCTTCTTCATCCATCATGGCATTTAGACTAACTAAATTAGCTTTATCTCGTGCTTTTCGGATATAATTCTTGAGATGAAAATAACAGCCTTGCAATATGTAACTATCAGTCTTGTCATTTAACTTTCCTGCAAAGAAGTCCTGCCAGAGATGTATGAGGGCCTCTTGATATAAATCTTCATCATTAAAGAAAGAAAAATGGCCATTAAGTTTATAAGTTATCCTTTTTAATTTCGGCGAGAGTCTTTTTACTAATTCCTCAAAAACCATATCTATCCTCTATATTTATTGGTGATCGGCATCCTTCTATCTTTACCGAATGCCTTGGGTGTAATCTTTATCCCCGGCGGAGATTGCCTGCGCTTGTATTCGCTTTTGTCAACCATAGTTAAAACCCTCTGGATGATTTCTTTATCAAAACCTAAAGCAACAATCTTAGTTAAATCCTTGTCTTCCTCTATATATGCCTTTAATATAGGGTCTAAGGTTTCATATACGGGCAATGTATCGCTATCCTTCTGATTAGGCCTTAATTCTGCAGTAGGTGCTTTTAACAATACACGCGCAGGGATTACATAACTTAAAGAATTCCTATATTTGGCTAATTTATAAACTAAAGTTTTGGGTACGTCTTTAATTACAGCGAAACCGCCAGCCATATCTCCATAAAGGGTGGCATAACCTGTGCTCATCTCAGATTTATTGCCTGTAGTTAAAACCAGCCAGCCAAACTTATTGGAAAAAGCCATTAAGATATTTCCTCTTATGCGCGCCTGTAAATTCTCTTCGGTTATATCCTTTTGTTTTCCCGAAAAATTTGGTTCAAGCAGCATAAGATAAACTTTGTATATTGGCTCAATAGAAACAGTAATTAATCTTATACCTAAATTGTTAACTAACTCTTTCACATCTTCCTGCGATTCTCTGGAAGTATACCTTGAAGGCATAAATACCCCTGTGACATTATCTTTACCTAAGGCGTCTTTTGCCAAAACTGCGACCAAAGAAGAATCAACCCCGCCAGATAAACCAATCACTACCTTTTTAAATCCATTTTTAACCATATAATCCTTAAGGCCAAGGATTAAGGCCTGATAGACTTCTTCAGTTATTTCTAATGGATGTGGTATTTCAGGTAAAATCATCTGGGTTTTGGAAATTATCTTCTTAGGGATATTGATTATGTTTTTGGATTTATCTCTACCAACAGAGATAGATAAGTCTATACTTAAAAGTTCCTCTTTGAAGGCACTACAGCCGGCAATAATTTTGCCCTGATTATCTACCACCCTGCTTTGGCCATCAAAGACCAGTTCATCCTGGCCACCTACTAAGTTTGTATAAACCACAAAAATGTTATTCATTTTTGCCTGATAAGCAATAATATCTTCTCTTTCTTTTATCTTACCTAAATGATAGGGCGAGGCGTTAATATTAAAAATTATCCTTGCCCCTCTTTTGGCTGCCTCTTTTGTGGGACCGTCAAGATGCCAGATATCTTCACAGATATTTACTGCAAAGATAACTTTATCCATTTTAAAAATTGAAACCTTATCTCCTGCTGTAAAATAACGTTTTTCATCAAATACGCCGTAATTTGGTAAAAATATTTTATGGTATGCCGCGTATATTTTTTGATTATAGATTAATGCTGCGGCATTATATAAATTTTCTTTTTGCTTATCAACAAATCCCAAAATTACTACTGTATTATAAACTTGACTAACTATATCTTTTAATTTCCTTAAATTATCCTTAATAAACTTTTCTTTAAGTAAAAGGTCTTCGGGTGGATATCCCGTAACCGCTAATTCAGGAAAAACAATCACATCCGTATTAACGTCTTCTGCCTTCTTAATATACTCAATTATCTTTTTTGTATTTCCTTCTAAATCTCCAACTGATAGATTAATCTGGGCAATACCAACTCGTAAAATTTGCTTCATCTTTACCCCTAAAATAAAAAGGCGTCCTTCAAACATCGCTCTTCCTCGATGCCAAAGGACGCCTTAGTCCTAAAATAAAAAGCGCTCGCCTCTTTACAGCGAACGCCTTTGTTATCTTACATCATTGTAATTTACATCTTAAAATATAACATATTTTATTCATTTGTCAAGAAAAACTTTAGAGGTTCTTTTTAAAAATTCGTAGGAATTCCTCTAAAACAGATTTTTTAAAGAGTTCTCTTTTAGATTAAAGAAAATATATATCCCAACAACAAACCAAAAAAAGATATAAAACCTAAGTAAAATAAAAGTATCTTTATCCCAAATTCTTTTTTCAGGACCAATATTGTACCATAACTTGTAATTGGACCGACTAACAAAAGGACCATACCTGCGCCAAGACTTAAACCCTGTTTTATAAAGGCATCTACTAAAGGGACAGTAGCAGTTGAGCAGATATACATCAAAAGGCCAAATATAAGGGCAAAAATATACCCTAAAAAGCCGGAAAGGTTGTTTCTAATCCAGATACCTATGGGCGTAAAAGAAGCAACTACTGCTGCTAAAATTATGCCTAATAGGGTTTCAAGGCCAATTTCTTTTGGCATATCCCAGAAGGAAAATTTTAAAACTGATATTATGCGCTGTAAAAAATTTCTTTTATGGGTATGGGGTAGAGTCTCGTTACAATGGGGGCAGGGTTCTTGAGCAATTTCTTTTGGACTAAAGGAAAATTGATTTCCAATTATACCAATAAGCATCCCCATTAGAATTACTGCAAAGAAGATAAAGAGAGTGAATTTTATACCTAAGAGTTTATAAGTTACTAACAACGCGCTTACTGAGGTTGCGGGAGTTGCCACCAGAAATGCCAATATCGGTCCTAATTTAGAGCCTTTTTTGTAGAAACTTACTGCTACTGGTAGGGCGCCCCAGCAACAAATGGGCAATATTGTCCCGGTAATCGTGGCATAAAAAACTCCTTTAAATCCTTTCTTGCCTAAATTTTTTTCTACCCAGGCATTCGGTATAAATTCATGGATTAAGCCGCTTAAGAAAAAACCAAATGCCAGGGCAGGAATAATCTCTACCAAATAGTGCCATAAGACAAACAAAAATTGAAAAAATAATGACTTTGTCATTTAATCCTCAGGCTCCTTTCTAATTTTTACTAAAAATAATTGAATTAAGTTTACAACTCATCTTCATCTAAATAAAGGTTAAAAATTAATGATGCATCTCGCCGTGGCCTTCGTGCATTGTGGATGGTTGCTCGATTTTTTCCTTCGTCTCTTCTTTAGATTGTGCTTTTAATTCTTCCTCCACTTTTTTGATATATTTTTCTGGGTCTTTTTTAAATTCTTCAATACAGGCAGGACAACAGAAATTATAGATTTTGCCTTCATATTCATAAGTTGCTTTGAGCTTTTCATTAATCTTCTCCCCTGAAACCGGACAAACCCTATTACCCACATCAACGGGTTTCTCCTGAGAAGCCACTGTGGGCTCTTGCGCCTGGGCCTCATGCATCTTGCCGCCGCACATCATGGCAAAAGATAACTTGTTTATTCCAAAAGCAAATAGACTTACCACAATAATCAATAATATTTTTTTCTTCACCTTGCCCCCTTTTTTAAGTAGTTAGTTTATTAAGTTTTCTTTCCTCTCGCCAAGAATAAAGCGTAGGCACAATAAACCAAGTAATCATCTCAATAGTCATTCCGCCAATAGATGGTATTGTCATAGGCTGCATTACTTCTGCGCCGGTTCCTTTTAAAAACATAATTGGTAAGAGCGCCACAATGGTAGTAATGGTGGTTAAGAATGCTGGGCGGATTCTACCTAAACCGGCATAAACAGTTGCCTCAATAACATCCTGTTTTGTTTTTATCTTATCTTTTTGCTCTTTAAATACATCATCTAGATATGTAGTCATTAATATACCATCATCCACCGCAATACCAAAAAGGGCGATGAAACCTACCCATACCGCGACCGAGAAATTAAATCCCGAGAAAGCCAAAAGCCAGATGCCTCCTGCCAAAGTTACCGGCACTGCCGTAAAGATAAAGATGGATTTTATAATTGAGCGGAAATTCATATAGATGAGCATAAAATTAATCAAAAGGCTAATGGGTAAAAGTATAGCAATTTTATTTTTAGCACGCACCTGATTCTCAAACTGGCCTGACCATTGCAGGAAATAGCCTTGAGGTAATTTTACTTTTTGTGCTACAATCTTGGATGCCTCTTCTACAAAACCTACCATATCACGTCCCCTTACATTCATCAGAACATAGGCGCGTAGTAAACCATTTTCTGAATTAATCATTGCCGGGCCAGTGACAAAATAAATATCTACTAATTGACTAATAGGAATCTGTGCGCCATCCTTGGTTGAAATAAGCACACGGCGAAGAGCATCAATATTATCGCGTAGTTCCCGTGCGTAACGCACGCGCACCGGGTAGCGCTCTCTTCCTTCTACGGTAGTAGTTAGATTCTCACCGCCAATAGCCATCTCAATTACATCCTGCACCTCGCGGATGGATACTCCGTAGCGGGCAAGTTGCTCTCTTTTTATCTTAAACTCAATATAGGGTTTGCCCACAATCTTCTCAGAATATAAATCCACTGCCCCGGGGATGGTTTTAACTACATTTTCTACTTCTTGGGCAATTTCTTCGATTTTTTGTAAATCCGGGCCAAAGACCTTAACTCCTACAGAGGTGCGTATTCCGGTTGCCAACATATCAATGCGGTTGACTATAGGCTGGGTCCAGATATTGGAAACCCCAGGAATCTGTAATGCTTTATCCATTTCTCGAATTAACTTCTCTTTGGTAATTCCTTTCCTCCACTGATTCTTTGGCTTTAGGGTAATGATGGTTTCAAACATCTCCACAGGCGCCGGGTCAGTAGCAGTTTCAGCCCGGCCGACCTTACCAACAACCATATCTACTTCGGGAAAACTCTTTATGATTTTGTCCTGTATCTGGATTACCCGTATTGCCTCAGTCAAGGAAACTGATGGCCGCATCACCGGCATAAACAGAATTGAGCCCTCATCAAAAGGCGGAAAAAATTCCCTGCCAATGCGCGGACTAAACCAAAACCAAACTAAACTTAAGCTACTTATAACAAATATGACTAAAATTGACTTTGCTTTTTTGGGAAGAATAAAACCTAAAATTACCAAAACAATACTTAAAAACACAACCAAGGAGATAATGTCCTTGGGAAGAATAAACGCAAGGCTAGTAATCAGCACAACTGCCGGGATAAGCAAAAATGTGACCCTGTGGCTAAGACACCAACGTAAAATCTTCTCATAGTAATGCTGCAGCCCCCTCGCCAGAGGATTTTCTTCTGGAGACCTAAGCCTTCCTTTTAAAAAATATAGCGCCAAAACAGGAGTCAAAGTCAAAGCAACAGTTACCGAAGCAAGTAAGGTAAAGGTTTTGGTATAAGCCAAGGGTTTAAAGAGTTTTCCTTCTTGCGCCTCTAAGGCAAACACTGCCAGGAAGGATACGACCGTAGTCAGGATTGCAGTCAATATACTTGAGCCAACTTCACTAGCAGCGCCAAATACCACATCCAGACGTGTCTTTAATCCCTTTTTTATTTCTTCTGCATGGATAATCAGTCGACGATAGGCGTTCTCAGTCATAACAATACCCATATCTACTAATGTACCGATGGCAATGGCAATGCCGGATAAAGACATAATATTGGCGTCTACCTTTAGATAATACATAATAATATAGGCAATCAAAACAGAAAAAGGCAAAGCAAGACAAATCATTACCCCTGCCCAGATATGCGCCAAAAATGGCACCACTACCGCCATAGTAATAATTATCTCTAAAATTAATGCCTCACGCAGAGTTCCAATAGTGCGATGAATTAGTTGGGTGCGGTCATAAAAAGGAACAATCTTGACGCCAGAAGGTAAGCCTTTTTCTATTTCCTTGATGGCTTCTTTTACGCGATGAATTACCTTCATCGCATTTTCGCCATAACGCATAATTACTACACCACCTACTGCCTCCTGACCATCTTTATCAAGTGCGCCCCGGCGAAATTCAGGACCTAACTGCACCGTAGCAATATTTTTTATAGTTACCGGCACGCCATTAAACTCACCCACGACAATATTCTCAATATCTTCTAAGGATTTAATAAAACCTAAGCCACGGATGATGTATTCCATAGCGTTATTCTCAATTACTTTTGCGCCTACATCAATATTGGATTTTTTAACCGCCTCCATAATCTCGCCTAAATGCACGTTATAGGCAAGCATCTTATTGGGATCAATGTCAATTTGATATTGTTTTACAAATCCGCCGATTGAAGCAACTTCAGATACACCCTCAACAGAATTGAGTTGATAACGGATAAACCAATCCTGTAAACTCCTTAATTTATCAATGCTATAACCTTTACCTTCTACCGTATACCAGAATACCTGACCTAAACCAGTAGCATCAGGTCCTAAAACAGGTACCACCCCCATAGGCAGTCTTGCCGAGGCGAGATTTAATTTTTCTAAGACGCGCGAACGCGCCCAATAATAATCCACATTATCTTTAAAAATAAGATAAACTTCAGAAAAACCAAAGGAAGAAGTGGCACGGATAGTCTTTACTCCCGGAACACCACGCAGGGAAACAGACAAAGGATAGGTAACCTGGTCCTCTACATCCTTGGCCGAACGGCCTGGCCATTCTGTATAGACAATCACCTGCTTCTCGCCGATATCAGGTATGGCGTCAACCGGAATATTGGTAATTGCCCAAAGCCCCCAGAAGAAGACTGCGATGTAAATGACAAAAACTACGAAAGGAGTTCTTAAACAGTAGTTAATAAGTTTATTAATCATAATCTTAGCGTTTAGCGGATAGCGTTTAGCGTACAGTTCTAACTAACTGCTATGCGCTCTATGCGTTATGCTATTTACCTTAATGTCTGTGTTGAGTTTTTAGCTCTCCATTTTCTTGCATCTCTGCTTCCTGCTTTATTTCTGTTGCACCACCCCATAATGCCGACATACCACCGCTAAGCTGGCTCTGAGAATCAATTAAGAAGTTTCCAGTAGTAACCACAATATCATTTTCTTTCAGACCCTTTATTATCGGAAAGAACTTGCGCTCTTTTCCATTAACGGTAGCAATTGCCTCAGGACCAACTTCTACTTCTTGAGCCTTAAATTTACCATTACCTAAATCTATATAAACGAGTTTTCTTATCCCAGTGTCTAAAACCGCTTCTTTAGGAACCGCTAAATTTTTGCCTAAATCAATATGAATAAACGCATCTAAATACATATTCGGTTTAAGTTTTCCTTCTAGGTTATCTACTTTTACGCGTGCCCGGACACTGCGCGTCTTTTCATCCAGGACCGGGTCAATAGCCACAATTTTGCCGCTAAATTCCTCATCTGGATAGGCAATTGCCTTTAAGATAACATGGTCACCTACTTTTACTGTAGCCAGGTCATATTCATAGATAGTCAAATAAGCCCAAACATAAGGACTTAGCGTATCAGAAATAAGTAAGGCGCGGTCAGATTCCGTCTTAGTCTTTAACTCCTCAATCTGTTCATCGCTTAAGCCCTGGAGTTTAAGTTTAAAGGCACTAGCAACACTTAATGCTTCCAATCGCTCAGTAATTTCAGCGGACTGGCTTGATTTTATGGCTTCTTTAGTCCTGTATGCCTGGATAAATTCGGCTTGAGTCTTATATAACTCTGGGTCATAAGCAATCTTGGCTACGGTGCGAATCATCCGCATCAAAGGCTGAATCTGAACAGGTTCGGTTTCAAGGCCAATAATCTCCTGTTGGGATGCCTTTATCTTTACAATTGCTTCTTCTGATATGCCTTCTGCCACCTCCTCTTCATCCTCATACACAGGGATATAATCCATGCCCATAGAGTCTTTCATAAACGTAGGGGAGGTAATTGCCGGGTTCATCGGATTACGATAATATAGAATCTTTCTCTCTTTCTTACTATCCTTAGCAAGAGATATCCCTAAACTAAAAAATAAAACCATAAATACAATTATTGCTTTATTAATTTTATTTCTCATTTTTCACCTCTTTTAAATCTATGCCAGAGTTTCTTTCCAAATCCGCTAAATTCATATTATATTCCACCAATGCCTTATAATAAGACATCTTGGTTTCTATTAACATCCGCTGTGTATCCAAAAGCAGCATAAAATCACCTTTACCGGAACGAAAACCTGCCAGAGAGGATTCAATGGATGCCTCTAATATGGGTATAAGGTTTGTCTTATATAATTTAATTTTATTTTTAGCCACCTCTACTTTTGTGGCTAAATCCTTAATCTCGTATAATGCCTTGTTCTTCATTGCCTGATAAGCCTGCTTTGCTTCTTCTAAATTAGCAATTGCCTCTTTTACCTCATAACGCTGTTTTGTCCAAAACCAGAAAGGAACTGTAAATGCCAACATCAAATCCCAAGGCCCAATTCCGCCTGTGGTAATACCTCTTAAGCCAATCTCAGCCATTAAATCCGGGAAGAAATTTCTTAAGGCAAGCGACTTTGCATACTTGTTTTTTTCTATAGCATAAGAAAATATAAGTAATTCGGGCTGGTTTTCTAAAGTAAGTTTATAGAGGAAATTTATATCTCTATTAAAGGAGGCCTCCTCATCCAATTCTGGCATACCCAAAGAACTTTCGGGATTTTTATTTAAGAGGGAGTTTAAACGGGTCTGTTTTGCCTTATTTTCCTGCTTTAAATTTTCAATCTCATTGCTTAATCGGGCAATCTCTAAATTTATCTTAAAGACTTCTTCCTGGGAAATTGCGCCTACAATATATCTTGCCTCGGCAATTTTGGCAATCTCCTCTAACAATTTAAGGCTTTCCTGTTTTAACTCTATCTCTTTATAATTCATAAACAAATCATAATATGCATTTTTTACTTCATTGATAACCTCTAATTCCTTATTCTTGTATTCCGCGGCAAACATCTGGGATTCAACCAAAGCGATTTTCCCTTTTAAAGATAACTTACCAAATAGGGGAAACATTTGACTGATAGAAAGCACCCTGTCTTCAGGCATAGTGCGGTCTAATTTTATAGTGCCTTTTTGTATCTTCATAAAAGAAAAACCTACTGTAGTATTATCTAAGGATTTACTTATAGGGATTCTTGCCAAAGAGGCCTCCCAGCGTTTTTTAAAAGATAAAATTTCTGGGTTATTTTTCTTTGCTTCTTCAATTAAAGAATTTAAAGAAAGGCCTTCTTTCGCAAAAGATAAAGGATTAATGATAAATAAACTTGCCAAAAATATGCTTAAAAATTTTTTAGTCATATAATTAGGTTATCCTTCTAAACCGCTCAATCAATTGGATGACCTCATCAATTTTTTTTGCCTTTTCTATTTCGGATTTGCCTTTAAAGGCATAGACGACACAGCCGGCAAGGTGTTTTTTAAAAATCTCATTCTCAACCCGATACAATGCACCAATAACCGAATGTATCTGTGTGATTATATCTACACAGTATCTTTCCTCCTCAATCATCTTTTGAATCCCTTTAATCTGGCCTTCAATTTTTTTTAAGAATTGCAGTTGTTCTTTGTGTGTAGTTAGCTGTTTCATTTTTATCACCTTATCCTTTCAAAGATAAGTATACCATACCCCCCTACCCTATGTCAAGAGAAAAAAAATTTTATACCATATACCTGGCAAGCAACTCATCTTTTATTGGTTGGACTAAAATAACATGACTACTTATATTATTAGAGGTCTTACTATACGAAACTTTCACTTCACTTTGATTATTATCGCTATATCTGGCAATAATTGAAGAAGCAAGGGAAAGTATATTTTCGTCAACTAACCCCCTAAGCACACCAGCAGGGCCTTTTATTTCAAATGGCTGAAGACATATATCTTCACTTTTAGATAAATTCAATAATTTATTATTTTCTTCTTCATTTCTTCCTACAATTAATTTAGTTTGAGGGTTTAACCGAAAATGCCTTCCTAATTTAAGCAGTTGAACATCATTAAGACCAAAATCAGGGTTATGCACCATTAAATCTTTCATTCTCCTTGAAAATCCTGGGTCAGTCAAAAGGCAGCCCCCTGCTGGACAGGGATAATCATTAATACCAAGCTGCGCTGCCAACTCCATTTGGGGCTTGCGAGAACGACCGCTTATACTTAAAAGTTGTTCTCTATTAACTAAACCTTCTTTTTCAGGGATAGTTGGTTCTAATAATCTTGCGCAAAGTGGTCTTAATATTAGTCCCTCCAAACCGCTATCCCTTTCTATGATTCTCATTGCCTCTTTTCTCTGCGACATTGGTCGCTCCCCTAAGACCTCACCAGTAATTAAAAATTGCGCGCCGCTTTCTCGCATATACTCGCCTGCCTTTTTAAACATAAATATGCGGCAATCAATACAGGGGTTCATATTTTTGCCATATCCGTATCTTGGATTTTTAATTACCTTGAAATACTCATTGCTGACTTCAATTACTTTAAGGTTAATCCCAAGTTTTGCAGCCGCGGATTTGCTTGCAAGACAACTACTATCTCGGCTGGTGCAGGTGCAAAAAACCGTTAAAAAATTCACTGCCTCTACTTCTATTCCCTGCTCTAAGATAATTTTTGTCGCCAAAATACTATCTAAGCCACCGGATAAAAGGGCTATTGCCTTAGCCATGGCTATTCTTTACTCCCCAATTTTATTCTATATAGTCTAACATCCTCTTAATACTACCTTGCGCCCGTGCAATTACATCTTCTGAAAGGATAATCTCATACCGCATATCTTCTAAAGCCCACAATACTTTCTCTAAGGTGGTTAACTTCATATTAGGACATAGGGCTTCCTCTGTCGCAGGATAAAATAATTTATCCGGATTTTCCTTACGTAATCTATAGAGTAAACCCGTCTCAGTACCCACAATCAGTTCTTTCGCACTTGAATTTTTCGCATATTTACACATACCCTCGGTTGAGAGTACTTTGTCTGCTAATTTTATAACTTCAGGTGTACATTCCGGATGCACTATAACTTCTGCATTGGGATGCAGTTTTTTCTGTTTTAATATATCTTTAGCTAATATCTTGACGTGGGTTGGACAATAGCCATGCCAATAAATGAAACTTCGCCCTGTCTGGGTGGATACATAATGCGCCAAATATCTATCAGGGGCAAATATTATCTGGTCTACATCCTCTAGCGGCCCATTTACTATTTTAATTGCATTTGCTGATGTACAACATATATCACATTCAGCCTTAACCTCAGCAGGGGTATTCACGTAACAAAGCACCTTTGCCTGAGGGTGTTTTGCTTTTAATTCTCGTAGGTCTTTTGCGGTAATCATATCTGCCATAGGACAGCCGGCATTTTTATCGGGGATAAGTACGGTCTTTTGCGGAGAAAGAATCTTCGCAGTCTCCGCCATAAAGTAGACGCCGCAGAATACAATAACCTCGGCATTCGTTTTACTCGCCTCCATACTTAAGCCTAAAGAGTCTCCTACAAAATCCGCGACATCCTGAACTTCGGGAATCTGATAATTATGTGCCAGGATAATTGCCTTCTTTTTTTCTTTAAGCTCTTTGATTCTTTTAATAATATCTGTCACCATATCACCTCTTCAATTGTCCCGCCTCCTAAAACAATATCGTTATCATAAAATACCACGGATTGCCCGGGCGTTATTGCTTCTTGTTTCTCTTCAAAGATTACTTTGGCTTTGCTTCCTTGTTGAGAAACTCTACATTTAGTTTCTCTAGGAGTGTAACGTATTTTGGCAAAGATTTCTTGGGGTAGTTCATCTACAAAAAGATTCAAATTAGAAGCAACAAGGCCCTTTGCCTGTAAATCTTTTTTCTCACCTACGATAACCTGATTTCTTTTAGCATCTACTGAAACTACATACAAAGGGGTTGAGTTGCTGATGCCAAGTTTCTCTCTCTGCCCCACAGTATAAAAAAATAAACCTCTATGCTCACCCAGAATATTGCCATCTAAATCTACAATCGGCCCTGGCTTTATATTGCCCGCCCTTCTTAAGATGAATTTACGATAGTCATCTTGGATAAAACATACATCCTGGCTCTGTGGTTTAGTGGCGACCGGTAAATCTACTTTACGGGCAATCTCGCGCACATCTTCTTTTGTAAGTTCAGCCAATGGGAAAAGAATTGACTTAAACCGTTCTTTCTTTATCGGATATAAAAAATAAGACTGGTCTTTTGCTTTATCTTTCCCTTTTCTTAAAAGGATTTTGCCATTGATTTCTTCTATTCGCGCATAATGTCCAGTGGCTAAAAAATCAAACCCCATAACAATAGCCTTTTCTAATAGGACTCCAAATTTTAAGAATCGGTTACAATCTACGCAGGGATTTGGCGTCCTTCCTTTTAGATATTCTGATATAAATTTAGAGATTACCTTTTCCTCCAAATCTTTTGAAAAATCTAGTGTATAATGGGGAATATCCAACCTATGACATACTTTTTTAGCATCATTTATTGCCTCAGGTCCACAGCAACGCACTTTTTCATCACAGGTTTTAACGCCCAGACACATAGTAGCGCCTGTTACATTATAACCACTATTTTTTAACAAATATGCTGCTACCGAAGAATCCACGCCACCACTCATTGCTACCAATACTTTCTTATTCATTTCCAAGTCGATTAAAAAAACGCCTCTCTTCTACTACCGGTAAAAAGAGAGGCGTATGTTACTGCATGCATTTAAGTAAAGATTTACACAACAACCTCTTCTTTTGTAGGACAAGATTCTTTTACAGTCCTTTTTGAGAGAATCTTTATTGCTTCACAGGCTGCCTTTCTTCCCGAAAGAAGCATCCCGCCAAAGGTTGGACCCATACGAGGAATCCCATAGGCAGTAGAAACCGCCATGCCAGTAACAATTAGACCCGGATGGATTAAACCCGTCTTTTCCACTACCGCGTCTTCGGAAGAATTAACATCCATAGGCCCAAAGTCTGCCAATTTTAGGATATGTCTTTTTTCCAAACTTCTACATACCCAGGCGTCATGGCCAGTCGCATCAATAACAACCTTTGACTCTAAAGAGATGGGGTCCACACAGGTAATCTGTCTGGGCAGGGCTGATACTGGAGTCCAGTTAATTACAACGCCTTCTACTCTTTTATTGCGATAAACCACATCGTCGAACTTGGTCATATTTAAAATCTTAACCCCCGCATCACAGGCGCAGGAGATAACCTTTGAGCAAGCGTTTGGTCCATCAGCAGTGAATAAACCCTCTTCCACTTCTTTATAGGGAATCTTGAGTTCATCCAAAATCTCTTCTGAAGGCGCCCTGAAGGTAAGGGTATTCATCAGATATCCGCCAATCCAGAAACCTCCGCCTAAATAGTTATTACTCTCCACTACCAGGGTCTTAAAACCTTCTTTTGCTAAATCCCTGGCTGCTATAAGACCGCTTGGGCCGCCTCCGACTACAATTACATCTGATACAATATAATCCTGAAACCACCTGTTGAATTCGCCAACAATTGCCTTGCTTATTGCTGCCTCAGTTACTTTCTTAAACATATCCAACCTCCTCTCCTCCTTCTAAAATTAAAACCCCTATGCCTTCATAGGGGTTAATTGATTTGCTTCTCCCTACGCTGGCATTACCCAGTCCCGAATTTAGCGCATCTTACCTTGCCTAACTTCGGGATGCCGAATTTTTGGCATCAGGTTCAATGGGTCTCTCGCTCTCTGCGAGACTCTCAGGTCGCCTACGACCTCCCCTTTGTTCTAAGTTAAATTAAAACATAAAAAATATAATATGTCAATGTTATTTTGATGAGGCCTCGCTAAACGCGCCAACGCGCCAACCTTATTAGTATTGCGTATTGTGTAATGAATAATGAGTAATCGTTGTAATCATTCCTTAGTTTTGCGTTTTACGTTTTGCGTTATCTAAGGAGCCTGTGGATTATAATCACGGATTTAACGGATTTTTAAACGGATTGCCACGGATTGTCTTATGCAAATCCGTATAAATCCGTGTGGCTTTTTAATCCGTTTAATCCGTGTCTCTTTTAATCCGTGTTAATCCGTGATTAAAACGCGCTAACCTTATTAGTATTGAGTTATTGATAGTGAGGTACCTAATTATAGATTGAGAATCTTCAACCACCACATCAGAAGAATCCCCAAGATAAAGAAAAACATAGAGGCGCTGGATTTTTTTATATCAGGCTGCCTGTGCAGTTCTGGAATTAAATCGCAAGAGGCAATATAAATAAAACCTCCTGCTGCAAAGGGAAGTAACAGGGTGGAAAAATTATTTATATGGGATGAAAAAACATATCCTAAAACTGTACCCAGGATAGCAGTAGTTGCAGAAATATAATTAAAAACAAGGGCCTTAAATTTAGAAAACCCACCATAAATTAAAATACCAAAATCCCCTAATTCCTGGGGTACCTCATGCATAATAATTGCCAGTGTTGAAACAATCCCTATCCTGATATCCGTAAAGAAACTTACCCCGATTATAAGCCCATCACCAAAGTTGTGAATGCCATCTCCGATGAGATTTAAATAAGTAAATGTATGAATATCGCATTTTCCCTTATGACAATGGCGCCAGAAAAGATATTTTTCTAAAATAAAGAATAAAATGAATCCCAAGATAACATACATAAAAGAGGAAGTGAAATTTGTTGAATTTTCCAATGCCTCAGGCAGAAGATGCAAAAATGCCCCGCCGATAAGACCTCCTGCGCCAAAACCAACCAATAAAATAAGAATTTTATTTAAGAGTTTTTCATTTAAAAGCAGACTAAAAATTCCAATCAAAGAAATAAGACTGACCAATATACTTGCACCAATTGCCAATAAGAATGTCATTTCCTACCTATCTCCTTTTAATGGTACATCATACAAGAGGCGGTTTCTAAGTAGTTTAAATAGATATTAACAAAAAAGTTCACTTTTCTTATAAAAAATGAACTTTTTAAAATATTAAGAGGATTGCAAGAAAGAAATTATCCTACTATCCTTTTTCTTATCACATCCCTTATAAGATTTTCTTTAATATCTTTTACAACCTTAACTTTTCCTATTTTCACGGGAAGAACAAATCTATTTACCCCACCAATAAATTTTTTATCGTGTCTCATAGATTTCATTATGCCTTCTAAGGAACATTTTCTTATTTTCGTAGGCAAACCAGCCATCTTTATTAGATTGTCTAATCTTAAGAAATCTTTGTTATTAAATAAACCCAGGCGACAGGCTATTTCTCCGGCGCATGACATACCGATAGCAATCGCCTCGCCGTGTTTATAAACTTTGTAATTAGAGGCCGCTTCAATAGCATGCCCTATAGTATGACCAAAATTTAAAATTATCCTGATGTCTTTTTCGTCTCTTTCGTCCATTTCAGTTATCTTTGCTTTTATTTTAACGCAAGTTGAAATTATATGCCTCAAACAAAAGAAGTCGCAACGCAATATATCTTCTAAATGCCCCTCAATATATTTGAATAAATTTGAGTCCTTTATTACTCCACATTTTATGACCTCAGCCAATCCGGATTTAAGTTCTCTTTTATCCAATGTTTCTAAAACATCCAAATCCATATATACCAACTTAGGCTGCCAGAATCCGCCAACCAGATTCTTCCCTTCTTTAAGATTCACTCCTACCTTGCCACCCAATCCACAATCCACTTGCCCTAATAAAGTTGTCGGTATCTGGATATAATTCACGCCTCGCCTGTAAGTTGCCGCAACAAATCCGCCAACATCTCCAACTACGCCTCCGCCAAGGGTTAATATAACAATCCTTTTTTCCTGGTTTCTATCAAAATCACTAATCCTTTCAAGTATTCTCCTATAAGTCTCCATTGTTTTGCTCGGTTCACCGCCATCTAATCTAAATTGCCCGATATCATTAAATCCAGCAGATTCTAGGCTTCTAATAAGTTTTTGGGCATATAGTTTTCCGACTTTACGATCGGTTATAATAAAAATATCTCGCCCTATATTAAGGCCTTTAATATACTTTCCAATCTTATTAAGGATATTCCGACCGATAATTATATTATAACTTCTGTCTATATCACGCGGAAGTCTAATGCTAATTTTTTGTTCTATGCCTTGTCTTTTCATTTATTTCTTCTTAAACCCTTTTCATATATTTTTATTTTTCTATTTTTAGGTATATATCAACAGAATATACTTGTCAACAAAAATTTGGAAATGAGGAAATGGGGTCAGATTTATTTTTTCTATGCCGTTTTTATTTGCCATTTCCTGTATAAGTTTGCGGGAAGCAGATTTTTTTAAAAAACTCGGGGTTTAAAAATAGTTCTGACCCCATTAACTCTATAAATCCTGAGCCAAAATTACCCTAGAAAAATCATAGTAATTTTGCGTAATAATATAGTATTCTTTTAATCTTAAACTATTAGCAATTCTTTTTAGGCGCTTTATATCAAATTCCGAAGCCCCTATTTTGGACTCAAAAGCAAACTTTCCATCAACGATAAAATCGAGTTCTAACCCTTTATAGCGCTGGTAGTAATTTACAGTACCATACTTCTTTAAATTGTTAAATACAAAATTCTCAAAAATACTGCCAGACGAAACTTTTCCTAAATAATTTAGTAGCCCCACATCACAAAAATATAGTTTCCTGGCTGCCCGCACCTCTGTATCTCTTCCTTGACTAAAAGGACTAATTAAAAATATAAAGTATGTTTTCTCCAAAAAATTCAAATATGAATATACGGTCTCCCGAGAAGTACCAATTTCCGATGCAATTTTACTTATCTCAATCTTTGAACCGACGCGAGTAGTAAGCAATAAAATCAAATCTCGCAATTTGTTTAATTCTTTAAAATCAGCCAAGGCGCGCACATCTTTTTCAAAATAAGAGGTAAAGATATCCCCCAATATCTGCTTCTTATATTCTCTATCCGGAGCAAGCACAACCGCAGGGAATCCTCCGTATTCCAAAAATTCCTCTAATAACCGGTTATAAAGTTGATAAGAAACTTTACTTTTATCTTTTGCTTTTAAAATAAATTTAAGCGGGGTTTCTTTTTGCTTTCCCTTAAATATTAAAAATTCCTCAAAATCTAAAGGAAAGAGTTCATATACTACCTTTCTTCCTGCCAGAGATTCTGGGAAAAGATTTTTTAGATAAAAACTACTTGAACCAGTAAGAAAAAATTTAATTCTGTAGTGATCATAAAGATATTTTATTGCCTTTACTACTTGCGGAGCGGCCTGGACTTCATCTAAAAAAATAAAAGATCTCTTTCCCAAAGAAAACCCCAATTTCTTAAAGTTGACTAATATATTATCAAAATTTTCTTCCTCAAATAACTTCTGATTAATGGGATTCTCTAAGTCTAAAAATAACTTATGCTTGATATCTAATGTATTATAAATTTGACGCATCAAGGTGGTTTTACCCACCTGCCGCATACCGGTTAAAACCACAATGCGCGGTAAGTCTATCTCCTTTAACAAAACGGATGTTAACCTTCTATCATATATCTTCACCATAGCAAAAGTATAGCATAAATTCCAAATTTGTCAAGTATAGATTTACATATTTATACTAATTTTGTTAATTCATAGATAGCATTTTTGTAGAAATGGGGTCAGATTTATTTTTTCTATGCCGTTTTTATTTGCCATTTCCTGTATAAGTTTGCAGGAAGCAGATTTTTTAAAAAACTCGGGGCTTAAAAATAGTTCTGACCCCATTAATGTGACCCCATTAATGCCCTACCTCACTCATACCTTAATGCTTCAATGGGATCGAGTCTTGAGGCCTGCCTTGCTGGCCATAAACCAAAAACAATGCCTACAATTACAGAAAAGGTCGTGGCGACGGTTACAGAAAATGTAGAAACTTTAACCGCCCAACCAGCAAAAACCGTAATTAAAATAGCCACCGTGCTACCTAAAAGAATCCCAAAAATTCCTCCGATAGCAGCCATTAATACCGCTTCCACTAAAAACTGCATCATAATATCTTTATTCGTCGCTCCTATTGCCTTACGCAAACCAATTTCACGCGTACGCTCAGTCACAGAGACCAGCATAATATTCATAATGCCTA
>Ga0078972_1007057_pt1 | contig 25607 bp, 21 predicted proteins | sample YelNatPaOPGAMG01_FD_67568 | JGI IMG/M metagenome (GOLD analysis project Ga0078972, IMG submission 67568) | Hot spring thermophilic microbial communities from Obsidian Pool, Yellowstone National Park, USA - OP-RAMG-01 (SPADES assembly) (version 2) | ecosystem: Environmental > Aquatic > Thermal...
TTTTCTAAATCAATAATTATTTTTTGTTTTTCAGATTCATTTTTTTCAATTTTTTTTATTTGCACAATAAAATCTTTCCTTTTTTCTTCATTTCCAAAATCAAAATAAATTTTATTTGAACCTTTATACTGTTTAATTAAATTAAATAAAGATTGAGTTGTTATATCCCACGCCTTTTTATTGGGATCCCATTTACGAGTATCATTTGGAAGTGCCTTTATCTTTTCAACCAATTGCTCATTATAAGGAAAATATATTGAATATGCCATTTTTTTAGAAATTCTTTCGCACTTTACCACAAAAATTGGCACTATAGATTGTTGATTAGATTTATTTTCATCCATATACTATAAAATAATAATAATCAGACAATTGAATTAACAAATAAAGCAATATCCATATCAAACGCATATTTATGCTTGATGCAAAGGTAATAAAAAAAATAAGATTACCACTAAAATTTTTAAAAACTGCGTTTTAATAAATAACAGTTGTTTGCGTTATTGAATCTGATATGATGATATTGATATATCTATCAATAGGTAACTTTAATTTGCCACATCCATCACTATTTTCATAAAACATAAAATCAATAACAAATTCCCCTAAATATCTTCCTGTTTTTGCTGTTTGTGATTGCTTAAATTTATATGAAAGTGTATATTTTTCTTCACTTGGACTATTTACTCTATCATTATTAATGATGAGACTTGCTGGTGCATTTGCAATATAATAAATTCCAGTATCGGCATCAATCATTGAAAATGTAACAGCAACATTATCCAACATTTCATCCGAAATATTATATTTTTCTCTTATTCTCTGAATAAGAGGATATTTTAATTCCGGAAGAACACTATCCTTTTTTATAAAAAAATAATCAATTTCAAATGTCGAATAATTCATATTTAAATTTCACCAATTTCTTTTTTTATTTTCATTGTCAATTCTTTTCTATACTCATCACCTAATGCTTTAATTCTTTTTTTCAAAATAGATGATAAGCCATCACCTAATAATCCAATATTTAATGCATCTATATATCCAAAAGGATGCCCACTTAATTCATTATAAAATCTAAAAAAAACATACGTACACAAAATAGTTGTTAAATATCTACGCCAATTATCATAAAACCAAAACTTCCAACTCCATTTTTGTGGAGTATGTGGACTATTAACATCTCTGCCAGTAACATCTATTAATCCGGACATAATATATCCAATAATAAAAAACCATAAATATCCAAATAATTGTGGAACAGTAAAATCACCAAAAACTATTTTTAAAAACTCATTCATAATTGTTTTTTAATAAATACATAAATCAAAAATTATATGTTTATTTTAAATTTACTTTCATATTTCTTTATTTTTACCTTTTATTCTTCCTTTATTTGGAATTATTTTAGCATAATTTTCAAAATTTAATTCAAAATCATAATTCATATCAATAGATAATTTATAGCCATCACCGCCAGATTTAATATATACCTCCTTAATTATCGGTTGATAATTAATGTCATCAATAACAATTTTTTTATTATCATCAACATAAATCTCTTGACCAATAAGTGCTTGTTTTAATAATAATTCAATAAAATTAGTTCTAACCTTTGCCATATAAATCATTTTTAATTAAATTATAGTAAAATCAGAATATTTAACATATTTCCCCCATACAAACACATCTTTCAACGCACTAATAAACTCATCCCAATTTCCACGCAATAATATATAATTATTTTCTTTTAAGCCTTGTCCTGCAAATGCATTTGTTGATTCAATATAATCCATAATACCATCTTTTTTATCGCCATAGTTAATACCTAATCGACCCATATCTAAATAAGCAAATATTAATGGTTCAATAATATTAAGCAAATCTTCTGCATCATCAAAATTCAAATATTGTGGTACTATAAATTTTGCATAAAACCATCTTTGCCTACAAGAATTAATAAGATTTCCATGATGTTTGTGCCATGCTAATAATATATAGCCTTGTGCTTGTTCTTGAGTCATACCTTTTGTTGTCATTAAATGTACTACAGCACTTGTGACATCTGGATATGCATAATATTTTATCGCCAAATCCTTTTCCGAATTAGTAAGATTATTCCAGCCCTTTTCAGATACAATTGTTTTAATTGAACATTTATATGCAAAATAGTCATTTGCAACAATACTACCAAATTTGTCCCAATTCTCAATGGAACTTATGTCAACATATCCATTAGGAATTGTATCACCACTATAAATCATTTTAAATGGTAAATTCCCATTCAAATCGATTGAATTCCATTGTGGTAAATCAATACCAACAGTCTGACCACTAATTTGATATGCTAATAATATTCTTTTCATATTTAACCTATTCTTTTAACTCTAATTGTACTAATTGGTACACAAGCAGTACCACCACTATTCCAAAACCAAATAACAAAACAATGTGTTCCAGCAGTTAATGTAACATCTCTTGTAAATGTGTTAAATACATCATAATTTCCTACTTGCATTCTCATTAATATATTTGTTCCTTGTGTAACATTATCAATTTTAAATGCACCTAATGTGCACGCATTAGATATTGCATTTCCAAATTCAGCACTAAATGTTACTTCATATCTACCTGCCAATGTTGTACCAGTTAAACCATGTGCTTTAACACATGTTATGTTTGTTGTTGTTCTATTTGTTGTGCATTCGCTATAAAAATATTGGTCGCTACCACCTGTTAATCGATACGCTTTTATTTGTTTTGTAGTTGCATCCCAGAATAATGTTGGCTGTTGAATACTTGCACTTGGTGGTGTTGTTGATAAATATAAAGTAGTTCCTGTTGTAGCACCACCGATTGATAATTCATTATTAATATTTACTAATCCAGAGCTACCTGCAATGCTGAATCTTGGTGTCCAAGTACTAACACCATCATAGCTAAATAAAGTAAATTGTGACTGAGCTAAATTTCTAATCACAAACTCAGCACTGCCACCATATGGCGATGCAGTATGTCCTGTTCCTGTTATTTGAAAATATGCACCACTTGCTTCTGATGTACCACCATATAACGATAATGACCCATCATTTGTTGATCTTTTAATACTTCTTTTTACAGCACCTGTAAATAATAAATCACCAGTCATTGTATCACCCGTCTTAGCCACTCTTGAAGTGTCCACTGGATGCACATGATCTTGACGTGCATATCTTAATGATGTACCAATTGTTGCACTTCCATCCATCAACGGTGTCGTATTTGCTGCTTGCCCAACAACAAAAGCCGTTGTTGCAATTTGTGCTGTATTAGTATTAACTGCAGCAGTAGGTGCTGACGGTATTCCCGTAAAAGTAGGACTATTTATATCTGCCTTAGAATTTATTAATGTTTCAGTATTTCCGCTATATGTATTAAATGCTGATTTTGCTAAATATGTTGCTGGTGCAGTTGTACCAGTATATGTATTAAATGCTGATTTTGCTAAATATGTTGCTGGTACAGTTGTACCACTATATGTATTAAATGCTGATTTTGCTAAATATGTTGCTGGTACAGTTGTACCACTATATGTATTAAATGCTGATTTTGCTAAATATGTTGCTGGTGCAGTTGTACCAGTATATGTATTAAATGCTGATTTTGCTAAATATGTTGCTGGTACAGTTGTACCAGTATATGTATTAAATGCTGATTTTGCTAAATATGTTGCTGGTGCAGTTGTACCTGTATATTGCTGATAAATTGATGTATCAAGTTTATTATTAATTAATGCTGCTGTATTTCCAGTATAACTATTAAATGTACTTACATTAAGCTTTGAATTTAATGCATTACTTAATGAACCACTATTAACATCAACATTAAATGTATTACCAGACCAGCAAATACTATTTCCTGCAAGTGATAAGCCACAAACACTTAAAACACCTGCCGTATAATTTAAACCAGTACCTGCAATAGCAGAATTAATATACAATCCCGATACATCTGAACATAACCCGCAATTATTCGCTAATTTTACTGAAACATTATAATTACCGCCTATTGTTTGAATACAAATACCATTACCTTGTGTTACACCTTGTTGAGCACTAAATATTTGGAATGCCAATGATGTAACACCCACTTCAATCGGATTGGGTGTTTGAAGTATCCATGAAGTATTTTTATTCGTATTGCCTGATAGAACAAAAAAGTATGAACCATGCACAACCTCATTATTTTCATTAAAATCAGAACTTCTTTGCCAAGTACCACCAGTTGCAATATAAACACCATTAGTTTGACCACTTGTCTGATTTTTAACTAATACTCTCATGCCATTAGTTAAACTAACACCATCAATTGTTGTTAAACCAGAGAGTACAATATTTTCAGTTGTTGCAACATCAACTGCTGTTTTGGGGATAATACTGCTTGCTATCGAATCCACGTACTCTTTATCAACCAAAGAACGATTTGTATATGTTGACGAATAATTACCAGCATATTCAATACCTCTTGGTGTTACTCTATAATCAGTGAATGTTATTTGAGTATTGCTTATCTGTAAACGCATTGATTCAGTACCAGCACTTGTCATACCTTTTATCGTAACAGTACCCCCACTACTATATAACTCAATACCACAACCATTTTTATCATATATTTGTCCACCCGCAGAAGTTGCAATATCAATTCTTTTTCCACTTAAACAGAAATCATATTCTCCTGAAATAATTGTATTTTCAGTAAGATTTCCGCCCAATTTAACTCGATGGCAATCTGCTTTACTTAAACCATTTGTTGCTCCAGTCACAACCTTTTCATGATATGATGCAGTACTTGCTGTATACGAATTAAAAGTATTTGTATTAACTTTACATATATTTTCAGTGCCACCGCTATACCAAATAAAATTATAAAGATTTACACCTGACAATGTAGTATTTACAGGTAATTCAGGTGCACCCGTAAAAATAGGGCTTTCCAAAAATGCAAATGTTTTTCTTGTATTACCACTTATTGTGCCATAAAATTTATCACCTGAAAATTCTACAGCACCAATTTGTGGTATACTAAGCAAATCGCCATTTGTGAATTTTAACGGCGCATTTATTGTTGTACCAGATTTTAAATGAATTACTGCTGTTGGAGTAATAATACCAAAACCGGTTAAACCACTTACAGTATCAATATTAATAACTGGTGTTATGCCATTTGCTTTTCTAAATTGTATTGCATTAACAGTATCGCCTGTTGGTCTGATTTTACCAGTCACTAAACCGCCATTAAATGTTGTTTCAATATTTGTTATTCCGCCAACTTCAGTTACTTCTTGTAGAGTAACACCTGTAAATGTTTCACCGCTTAAAATATTAATTTGATTTTGTAAACAACTTGTTGCACCAGTAAGTTGACTATATGTTGCTAAAGTACCAATTTCAATATTAATATTGGTAATTTGTGTTTGTAAATCATCTGTTCTACCAGTAAATTCGCCGTATGTAACATTATCTTCTGGAGTTGGGGGTGGTGCAATGCTATTTAAATAATCATTAATATTTTCCTGTGTATTCTCAATGATAATACCACCACTTTCTCTATAAAGATAAAGTGGTTGTATTTCAGGAATAAAATAATCAATATAAATTTCATCATAAGGTGGAAGTGGAGAAAAACTTATATTACTCCTATCCACTATTGTATTTCCAAAATTAGTATTATATAAATAATATTTAGCTGCCATTACTATTGTAATTTATTTTTCTCTTTAATTAATATAGCACCATTTGCTAAAGTATTTAATGTACCATCTAAACCTGTTCTAAATACAATTAAATTAAGAATATCATCTTTATTTAAAGATAATACGATATTTGATAAAACTAAATTCCCCACAACGCCTGCTCTTGCTGTTGTGGCAGCACTTGCAGTATTAGTAAGTGACGTTGTTCCATTTAGCATTAAATTAGCGCCAACACCTCTTATATTATTTGTACCAGTATGATAATAAGGAATATGATATGAGACTTCATAATCTGCGGTTTTATTAATTTTTATTTTAGTGCCACCATTCCACGTAAATGAATTACCCGAATATTCAGCGTTATGCCAAATAATTGTTGTTGGTGTAATTGTGTTAATATTTGTACCACCAGTATGCGTTAATTGTATTTGATTTGTTATTGTGGATGCCGAATAATTATTAAATACTGTTTTTGCCAAATATGTGGCTGGTACTGTAGTACCGCTATATGTGTTAAATGCTGATTTAGTCAAATATATTGCAGGTGCGGTTGTACCAGTAAAACTATTAAATGATATTTTAGAAACAAATTGATTTGGTGCCGTATTTCCTGTATAATCAGCAAATACTGATAAATCTACTTTTGTTGCCAAATCAGTTAAATATGCTATAGTACCATCTGAATCTTGAATTGTTAATGTTCTAAATATACCACTGGTTATACCAGATGTGATAAACATTGCGCCTTTTGTGCTATCTATGTTATCTAAAATTTGAAAATGATCGCTTCTCAATAAATCTGCTGGTGCTTCACCTAAATATTTCCAAGCAGTTCCAGTTGAAAAATAAAAACCTGCTGGTTTTCTATTTAAAGCATACGAATCACTTCCTTGTCTTACAACATATATTTTACCTGATACTAAACTTGGCAATGGTAATTCAGAATATACACTAACTTCAGGATATGTCATACCTGAAGTGGGTGTACTGCCACTACTAAAATCGTTATTAAATAAATATATATTGCCCGTTATTAAATCTACTGTAAATGTTGACATTTATTATGTTTTCTAATAAATACTATAAAAAAAATAAAAAAAAATGGGATGTTTTCACATCCCATAATAACCAATCTTATATTGGATTGGTTTTGTATCACCAATATTATATTTATTTGGTGTAAAATAGCATTTCTTATATTAAGAATGCTTAAATATTTTTTATATTTTACTTATTAATGTTGTCAATTTATTTACTTTTCTATTAGTATATGGCGTTATTTCTGGACTTAAAGGTGAAATGTTTCCATTACCATCTCCAATAAAAAATCTAATTTTTTTTATTTTATTTTTACCAATATGATTAATCGTGGATACATTTCCAATATTCGGTCTAACATTCCAATCAGTTTTTTTTACCAAAAATGAAATGTCGCTAATGATTAGATTGCTTTTAGTGGCATTTAATCTTTTTACAACTGGCTGATGATCATTATCCCCTTCATAATAATAAGCATATAAATCTTTTTCTGAAATATTTGGTATATAATTTAATCTAAAAGTATCCTGACCAATAGGTTTTAAAAATAATGCTGTTATATTATCTGAATTATGATCTCGTCCCTCTAACTTATACACTCTGCAATAACTATAATTATACGAATACATTCCATCAAAAAAAATATCTCGAAACAAACTAAATGTATTTTGATCTATTGGCATTCCTATAACAACAGATGATGTCACCTTTAATCTATAGCCATCATGCAAATGAAATGTCGAATCACCCCAGTTAAAAACATGTCTATTACCAACAATACTTGAATTAAACGTAATACTATTACCACTATATAATGGATTATATATATTACTATATGTTTGTGGAAACCAAATAGATTTAGCTGCAGCATCGTAATTATATTCCTGTAAAAAACCATCAAATGTAAAATAGTCCCACAATTTTTTCACTAAATCATGTTTAAAATTATCAATTTTATTTCCAGTTGAATATGCACCATCATATAATGTTAATATTCTTTTTTTATAAGAATTTCTACCCTTTAAAACGGAATAAAATAAATTCATCCCATATATTTTATTTATATTTCCAACTGAACTATTTATTTTAGCATAGCATTCAATAATATATGGAACAACTTCATTACCATTATTATTTCTTTCAAGATTATTATTTAAAAAATCAACCAAATCATTTTTACTAACAAATTGTTTTTCTAAAAAAACATCACCATTTTCACAATAAATGTTAAATAAAAATTTATTATAATCATCAAAATGTTCTTGTAATTGTGGAAAATATCTTTTTCCAAATTGTGAATCAATACTACTTGATAATGTAACAGGATATCTTGTATCAATTATATTAATGTTACCAAAACTTAATTTTTGTTCGTTATAATTAACATTAATCTTTTTCCAATTATTTGAATTTGTATAATCAATATCATTTAATATATATAAACCATTATTATTTGCATCATTAACAACACTAACAATCATTCCTTTATACACATAAGCATTTCCATCACCCTTATCCCAAGTTGCTGTGTTTGTTAAATCAGAATAATAATCAACAACAAATCTTGAATCAAGCGGAGCACCAATTTTTGGTTCAAAATTTGCTGAAAATATTGCATTACCTATTATTCTTCCCATATTATTTAATTTAATTAGTATAAAATCTTAATTGTCTTGCACCAATAAGTGCCCCATTATGTGTATATACCTTATAATTAACCATATTACCATTAATATTTAATTGTGTCGTCGTAATAGTAAACATTGTTAAACTATTTACTTTACTACCACCAATCCATTCCCAAATACCAGAAATAGTATTATAAAATTGAATGCCAGTAATTGGAATAAACGCATCTGGAAACCAAGCTGTTTGTTTATAAACACCACTTTCAGCAACCATATTAATTTGCCAATATATGGCGTTATGTAATGCTAATGCCTGTTTTGTTCTCGTTGTAATATTACTACTTGTTCCAAAAAACGGATAAACACCAATAATACTTACTGTTATTGTATTAGTTTGTCCTGCCGGTAATGGATAACTATAATTATTACCTTTACTACTTTTGGGTTGTTCGCCAGCATCATAACTTACGCTACCAGTCCATGATTGAACACCTTCTAAAACAACATAATTAGTTATTGTTTTAGTGTCAAAAAGTGATGTGGATGAAAAATTAGACAATCCACTTCCAGTATAATTATATGTATTTGGTAATCCACTTCTATATCCAGAAGTACCATATGGTGGATTTATTGAACCTCTATTAAATGTTGATGTAAAATCCAATGTAGGTAATGTGCTATTAATTTCTTGTAATCCATTTTGAGCCAAAACAAAAGTACTTGAAGGATTTGTTAACGTAGGAAATAATTCAGGATATAACAATGCATCCCACATTTGTTGCATTGTTCGATTATTAAATGTCATACCTGAAGAAATGCCACCAATAGTTAATGGCGTTGGTGTTGTATTAGTATAATAAACACTATTTCCTGTTGTACCGCTAATTCCTGCATTAAATAAATAATAATCGCCTCTAATTAAATCAAATACCAACATAAAATAACCAACAATTACACATCACATTACTTATAATGAATATATATATGAATATCTATTATCCCAAATCCATTTATATTCTTGATTTCCCGCATATTCTGGGTTTTCTTGCGGAAATCCAAAATGCCAAATATTTCCCACTTTCCAAATTTTTTTTATTTTCCACGTTGGTTTGGTTGTATCTGCATGATTTATAGAAACACCAACATAATATTCTGTCGGACTTACTTCATCCACCAACATAGCAGCATCTCTATTATGTTCTTGGATATTATATTCTGGTAATAAAAATCCGCTCATATTTTAAAATTTTATTTAAAAATTATTTATTTATTGTATTACTCTAACTTCAACAACATTATTACCAAAATAATTATTCAGATAATCTCTAACTTTAGTATATAACACTGCCGGAGTTAAAGTATATAAATCTTCCTCTGTAAATTCAATCAAAATATCATTAGGAATTTCAATCGTTTTTATTTCACTATATTTAGCCTCAAATAACTCTCGACTTCTATAAACTTTAAATTTTATTATAACATTATTACTATTTGCATAAAATTCGCTATCAAATTTTATTGTTGCACCACTTTGGACAACACTACCGTCAACTGCGGTAAATCCTGTTAATGTTATTAAATCTATTTTTGCCATATTTATTTATTTTTATTTACTTTTATTATTTATCCAATCACACTAACAACATATTGCACACCATTACCTGGTGGCGTATCAAATAAGACACAAATACAATTTGCATTTGGTCTTTGTACATCAACATAAACCGTCGAATAAGGTGTTGAGTTTTGAATAACATCAACACTCACAAACTGTCTATTCTTACTATGGTTTATTAAAAATCCACAATTAGAACCATCACCGGAAATTGTGTATTGAGAAATTGTAGCAGTATTTTCCGACGATTTTATTACTAAATTACTATCATCAACACCATCCTTATACCAATACTCCACATTATTAATATTTACAGTTAACCCAATATACCTAGTCCCACTTGGAATTAAAGTATTTACTTGTGTTACACCAGTATATGGCGTAAGATTATTTAAATACCTACTATCGGTAGGTTTGGGTGCATTTGTTTTAATATTATCGCTTAATACTATTGCCATTTTATTTATTTTTTAACTATTTCTAAACTCAATTGCTGTTGTTATTTCTCCAACAGTATCACTCATATATACTTTATAATTAACATTTGACCAGCAACCTTGTCCCGATGAAATTGATATTATACATTCATCCGGATATTTATCGCTAGGAGAACTTGCTATTCTACCATTATCTAATGCAGTACGATACCAACATGTTTTTGATGTTGATGCCGCTGGAATTGCAAGCCACGTATATTCGTTCGATGCGCTATTAAAATTAACCGTAACAGTTCCATTGCTATTGCCAACAACTTTAGTACCACCCGTTACTAACGAATTGGTTACAGGCGGACGTGAACCCGATGTCAATTTACCATAATAATAAGGATAAATACTACATTTACTAACATCTCTTGTAAAACAATGATGTTGAGTAGAGCAACCACTAATTCTCCATGTCCACGTCGTGGGCGAAGTATTCGTTTTACTTCCAATATTAACACTTGCACTACCAGTGTTTGCCAACCCAGTACACAGCACAGAACCACCCACCTCAGCAATACCAATACTATTAGTTGCAACATTTGAACTTGTTGTTGTAGACCAAGTAAATGTTTTTGATCCAGAAAATACACTTCCCACTTCAATGGGAAACGTTCCTGTCATATCAAACGCGCTAAATGTAGGAATAATATATGGTGCAAGTATATCCTGTAACAAACACATCATTGTCTTTCCCGTCAACACAGTACCAGCCGTAATACCCCCAACTGTACATGTCGATGGTGAATTAAGGCAATATGTCAATTGCTGCATTAAATCCGTTTGACCAGTAATATTTCCGGTAATTTGACCCCATTCAACAGTACCTGTATTGCCAGTTGAAACAACATAACCAGGATATGGTAATACCCATCCAGTTGTACTAGAATTTGCAACTAATACTGCTTTTACAACATCACCATCGCTCGATGGTTTTGTTGATGTCAACTGTCCTGGTGTTGATGAACTTAAGAAATATGTCGTGTTTGTTACTAAACCCGTTAATCCTGTAATATATCCCGATTGAGTTAATTCAAAATTATTACTATCAACAACCTTCGATACAATACCAATAGTTTCACCATCATACGAATTTTTAGCAATTGCTTTATTGTAAGTGCCACCAGACCATCCAATCACATCTCCAACATTAAATCCGTGAGATGTTTTATTAATTATTTTACTAACTTTTTCTCCACTAACATTATTTGACGATCCTGTGAATGCGCCTCCATATGATAATTCATGCGTAGTTGGATTATAATAAACCGCTTTTGCTGTTGACCCGCTAGTTAAATTCGTTATATATGTCCTGGCATTAATACAAAGTATTTTATTGTCAAATTCACCATAAATAAGTGAACATTCCCCACAATTTGCAATATATAATTTATTCGACTTCCTTTCATAATATCCTGCACAACTACCAATCATAACATTTGAACTTCCAGTAACATAATAACCAGCAAGTTCTCCTATTGCAACATTATTGCAACCAGTTACATTACAACGTAAAGCATTAAAACCATATGCAATATTAAAACAACCACTAGTATTATAAAGCAATGCATTTGTACCAATTGCTATATTATCATTACCAATCGTATTTGAAGTTAGTGCATTATAACCTAACGCGACATTTAGTTGACCAGAACTATTATTTATAAGTGTAGCCACACCAATTCCAATATTTTTTGCACCACTAATGTTGTTATAAAGCACATTATGTCCAATCGCAATATTATCAGTACCATTTTGATTAAAATAAAGACTATGATAACCAAACGAAATATTATAACATCCAGTTGTGTTATTATTAAGTGCAGATGTTCCAATTGCAATATTTTCGCAACCTGTTGTATTACAATTAAGAGAAAAATACCCAAGCGCTACATTATCAGAACCACTTGTATTATAAAAAAGTGAATGAACTCCAATCGCTATATTATAAATACCACTTGTATTACAAAAAAGAGCATCTGAACCTAATGCAATATTTGCTCTTCCTGAATCGTTACATACAAGAGTAAATTGACCAATTGCAATATTTTCACATCCTTTTTTATTACAAGCAAGTGCTCGATCACCAATTGCAATGTTAGTTGAACCAGAAATATTTCCAAAAAGAGCACAATATCCATTAGCAATATTATTACAACCTTTTATATTGTTAAATAATGTGTAATAACCAATAGCAACATTTAAAGAACCAGATTGATTATTATAAAGAGATAAACAACCAAGTGCAATATTTTCATGTCCTATTGTGTTACTAGCAAGTGCTCGATTACCAATTGCAATGTTACTTGAACCAGAAATATTTGCATAAAGAGCACAATATCCATTAGCAATATTATAACAACCCGTTATATTGTCATGTAATGTATTATAACCAATAGCAATATTATAACAACCAGATTGATTATTATAAAGAGATGAACTACCAATTGCAATATTAGATATTCCATTACCAACCGAACTTCCAGCACCACTTCCAATAAAAATTGAATTAATATCGGTTGTTTTTGTTTTTAATATTGTATTTCCACTAATTTTATAACCATTAATCGAATCAATGCAACCATTAGATTTAATATTAAAACTACCAAAAACATTTGTTATGCCAGATAATCCCAATGTATCCCCAACACATTGTTCAAATTTGCAACTATTTAGATTAGGTTTGGTATCTACTATTGCCATAATTATTTATTTCAAAATATAATATTAATACTTTAAAATAAATACTAAAAAAGATTGTTTATTATAAATGATATAAAATTAAAATACTAAATTTAATGAAATTTTGATATTTATAAAATTCCACCAAATCTCAAATAATTTCTAAAAGTGTATAATCTATTAATCCAAATAATATTATCATTACCTGCTTCATTCATTAAATTTTTAAAATAATCAATTTCTTCATAATAATTAATTTGATTAATTGTCCATCTAGTTTTATATATTCTTGGTACAACAAATTGCGCTGTATCTAAAACACCTTCCTTAACGCAACTTTCATCTAATCTCAAAATCCTTTCATTAAATTTGGGACTATATTGATTAAAAACTAATATTTTACTATTCCATTCATCTTTATATCTACATATTCTATCATACAACTTAGGGTGAACTATATTATCATCATCAAGAAAATACAAATAATTACCAATTGCATTTTCAATACCAATATTTCTTAATTTATTACATCTAGTTCCCCTTAAATCATTATTATCCGGAATTTTATTGAATAATTTTATTGATACTCTATCTTGATATTGCAAAATTCTTTTATCTACAACATCTCCATCATAAACTATTATCCATTCAACATCATCCGTATTCATATTAAGAATTGACCAATAAATTGTTGGTAAGTTTAATGGTCTACTACATGGAGTAATAATACTAACTAACATTTCACACCAACCAATTGCATTGAATTTACAATAGCATTCCACAACATACATTTACCACTAACACCACAAACACAAATATCTAATGTTTTAGTGGTATTATTTGCATATACATTAGCATCTGCACTAGATAATGCCGTATCTTTATAAAATACCTTTGATGGTGTTCCTATAATTGAAACAGTACCACCTGATGGACGTTTTATTAGTCCTTGAAAGAAAAATGAAACACTATCACCATTAATACCATCTATACCGTTAACACATGCATCAAAAGACATTGCAACATGGCATACATATTCAACCTGATAATTCCCTAACGAATTATTATATTCTTCACTTAAACCATTACACAAACGAGTTGAATTTGTACCATTAGTGGTTCCCCATTGAATAATCTTTCTATTACAATTACGTAATAAATTCAATTGATTTACAGTAATACCCGTTTTTTCATAATATAACGTATTCTTTATTGCATTAAAATATATATCATTCCCTTTCGCTACAACACAATTAAATCCATTAATTTCTGTTCGATCAGAATCAATTAGAATAGAAGAAGAACCGCTTGTATAATCATCACATGAAGAAATTGATAATGGTAAATTTGATTGAATTTGATAAGAACAACCATAAATATAATTACAATCATAACCAATATTTAATACATACATACTTGATGACCCACAAACACCTAAAGATAAAAATCCAGTTGCTCCTTCATCATAATTAAAATTTTTATATAGTGTAAATATAGTATCACCAGATGGTGTATATCCAGTTCCCCACGTAAACCCACTAACATCTTCTCTCCAATATAAATTAGTACCGTTTAAAACACCATTATCATTATATTGCAACGAACCATTACCTCCATTTGTTAAATTACCACTACTTAATGCATGACTTGATGTGTTATAATATAATATATTTGTTTCATTAGTTTTAGCTGGTATATTTGTTATAGAAAGAGTTGGCACATATAAACTACCATCTAAATTAATCCTAGTTGTATTATCAGGATTTGTTGTACCACAATAAAAATGTATCAACGAACTTTGCTTACTTGAATATGGCACATATCTGTTATTAGAACTATCCCAATACAAAAATGCCGATGTTGGCGTAACACCTCCAACACCACCAATTACACTAAAATTTGATCTATCACTCATATTGTTATTTTTTTATAAAAAAAAATAATTATCTATTTCAAATAAATACTAAAAAAATAAACAACAATATGAAAACAAAAAGAATATTATTATATAAAAAAACGTTTCATGACACCTAAAAATTAGGCTTATGAAACGTTACTACAGCAAAAAATTAATAAAATTAATAAAACCTGTTTATTTCTGTTTATTTACCGCATCAATAATTTCATTAATATCAAAAACATTTACAGTATCATATGGAAATTGCTGAACTTGTCCTGATATATCAAACTGTTCTAAATAACTAAATTTATTTAATTCTCGAACATAATTTGCTTTGGGTAAAACATTAATGTTTTCTGGATATCCAAACACCTCTGGTTTATTTCCAATCCAAACAACAGTGCTTTGTAAATCCAATGCAGCCGCAACATGTTGCGCAAATGAATCAATAAACAACCTTTTGGTCGATAACAAAAACACTGCATATAATTCTCTGTGAGGTAAAATTAATGTCTCTACACCCTGTAAAGCTGGTTGTTCGGGTAATCTTAAATGCAAAATTCGATATGTTTTTGAAAAAAAATTAACTAATTTTTGTGCAGTTTCAATTGGCATATCCCTAAACCAAGACTTTTTGCTATATTGACTATTTGGTGCACCTCCGTGCGTCTGTAACAACATTATTGGTCTTCCATCTGGCTTAATCTTATCCTTAGCTATTTCAATTTCTCTTGGATTTAAATAAATTTTAGGTTTATATCCATCATAAGGAATTCCATACATATCACACCATGATTGTGTTAAATGTTTTCTTTGTAAAATATGGTCTTCGGTATGATAAACTTCTTGACGAAATATTTTAGTGTCGGGTTTAATAAAATCGGAATAAAAATACTGAAACTGATTAAATGAATAAAAACGCCAAACATCTGGATTGTAAAAAAACGGACCATCCCAGGCACAAACCACAATTAATTTTCTATCCGGATATTGTTTTTTTATTGCTCTACAAACAGCAGTTGCCATTATGTTTTTACCATGACCACCTTCAATGTGAAATATCACATATTTATCATTTTCTCTTATTTTATCATCTTGAATATTTTTTACCATACTTTTTTTTTAACATCAAATTATTTTTTTATTAATAGTTGCTTTGAGTAATATAATCAATAAAACACAATGATACTAATGCACAACCATACCTAATATCGTTTGGAACCGAACCACTTTCAATAATAACATTGGGTTCTCCAAGAAACAATCCCTGATCTTTATATGTTCTCTCAAAAAGATTATTTAAGACCAAATATAATCTTTCTTCAAGACTTTCAACACTAAATTTTCCATGAACTTCACAAACCAATCCACCATGTTTTTCATTCAAATTTTCATCTTCATACATCCATGCATAAATAATTCCTGCACTAATAAATTCACCAAATTCTCCAAATTCACAAGACATTATACATTTTAATTCACTTCCGAACGACCCTAAGTCAATTTCATCCAACGTCACCAATTTAGAATCTGGAGATAATACAGAACTATATGTTTGTATATTAAAATCAGCTATTTTTGCATCGTATAATGCCATATGATATGCACCTGCATGCTTTTCATAAGGATCAACACCAAATCCCTTTGTAACAAAAAATTGACGCGGAATTTTATTAGTTTTTATTTTTTTTTCCTTCATTTTTTATTATTATAAGATTATCAATATATAATAGATAATAATTAAAATTTATTTTACAAATATAAATAAATATAATTAATTTATCAAGGAAATTTTAAAAAAAATTATACATTAAATTTTGAAGTTATATAATCTAATACTTTTTCTTTAACTTCATTATTCCATTCTGGATAATCAAAAATATCATCAAAAGTAATATAATGCTTAGGATTATTTTTTTTATAAAGTATCTCTTCATTAGGAGCTATAACCCAAAAAATTCCATTTATATTAATAATTTTTTTCTTTTCTTCTTCTTTTTGATATTGTTTTAATTTTTCTATTTCATTTTTTTCTTTCTTTTTAGCTAAGTAATCTTCAATATTTTTAATTACAACATCAACACCCAAACCACCATCTTCTCCTCTTTCATTTTCAACAGATTTTCGTTGAGTACTTTTTCTTAACATAATAGTTGTTATAACATTATCTCTAACAATTGCCCACATTTCATCACCTGTCGAATCCTTAGCAAAAATACCATCATTTGATATAATTTGATAAAAAGGTATTCCTGGATCATATATATTTTTATTAGTATAATATATTGAATTGGGATTTGGTTTAAATTTACCTAAAAATATCCCATAACTTTTAGAATCAAAATTATTTGATAAAATTAAATTCAAATTTTTTCTTATTTGTTCATATTCTTCTGGTGTAATATCACCAGAATATTTCATTGTATCAAGTCTTTTTTTTATTCTTTCATACGCATGCCCACTAACATCACTTTCAAACAAAAGAATTTCATCATTAATTATTGATATTAATCTTTCATCTATCTCCATAAAAAAAAATATTTAATATAAATAGTTTATTTTTTATAAAAATGATTGAGCCGATGAAGGGACTCGAACCCCCAACCCCCTGATTACAAATCAAGTGCTCTACCAATTAAAGCTACATCGGCAATAAAAATATTCCCAATATTTTCTTTATAAATATTGGGAATATAAAAAAAATATTAATTTTAAATTACATTATGAACATTTACTATATCCACAAGATAAACAAGTAAGGCATCCTTCTTTATATTCAAGATGCTCACTACCACAAATAGGACATTTTCCTTTTCCCTTCTCCCCATCTTTAATATATCTCTTTATTACACGAGCAACACCATTTTTCCACGTATTTATATGATTTTCTCTAAAATTTAATGAATCAATTAATTCATATGTCTTAGCAACTGGCATGCCGTGCCTTAATACTGCAGATATAAATTTGGCATAATTCCAATACTCAGGATTAAACGCATGATTTAAACCCATATGAACTTGTTTTTCTCCATTAGAATCAACATATTCAATATCATATCTTTTCTTTCTAACTTTAACTATATTACCATTTCCATCCAGTTCTTCCTCTTCAAAAATTTGTTTAACAATTTCACAATCTTTTACATTATTGGGTAAATTACTTAAACCATTTTCTAATTTACCAGTAAATATTTCATATGGTCTTCCATCCCTTAATCCAACAACTGCAATCCATCTTTCTAAATTATTCTGAAAACGATATATTTCACCCTTTAGTCTTTTCGGTCTTTTGGGTACGTGAATATCTTGATTTTTATACTCATTGTTTTCATTTGCATTTTTATTTTCATCTGACACAAGAACACCATTACGCGAACCTTCACGATAAATTGTGCATCCTTTACATCCTGATATCCATGCAGTTTCGTACACCTTAGCAACCATTTCTTCGCTAATATCATTAGGTAAATTAACTGTCACAGAAATGGAATGATCTACATGCTGCTGAAGTTTTCCTTGCATTTCAACCTTTTTTACCCAATCAACATCACTTGCAGTTGCTTTATAATATGGAGATTTTTTTACAATTTCATCTAATTGTTCCTTAGACATTGTTCTAATCACATTAACATCATAACCATTCGTACGAAGCCAAATTTCAAATTTATGATGAAATACTGCATATTCAGTCCATGCAATTCCTTCTTCATCAACAAAATCTATACGAATATCTTTTTCCTGAGGATTTATTTTCCTTCTACGCTTATAAAATATTTGAAACGCCGGTTCAATACCAGATGTTGTTTGTGTCATTATACTTACCGTTCCTGTTGGAGCAATCGTTAATAAAGAAATGTTCCTACGACCATATTTAACCATATCTTCGTATAGCTCACTATCCTCTTCTTTAATTCTTTTAATAAAAGGATTATCTTTTTCTTTTCTCCAATCATATATAGGAAATGAACCTCTTTCTTTTGCCATTATAACACTTGAACGATATGCGTTTAATTTCAATATTCTATGAACCTTTTCACTAAATTCCGTTGCTTCATCAGTCCCATATGTCAATCCCATTGCTGCAAGCATATCTCCTTCTGCAGTAACACCCAATCCCGTTCTTCTACCTTTCAATGACATTTCTCTAATTTTTTCCCATAAATTTAATTCGTATAATTTAATAAACTCATCTTCAGGATCTGATTTAATTTTATTTATAATCTCATCAATTTTTTCAATTTCAAGATCAACAATATCATCCATATATCTCATCGCAATTTGAACATCTGATTTAAATAAATCCCAATCAAAATATGCGTCTTTTGTAAATGGATTTACAACATAACCATATAAATTAATTGCAACCAAACGACAACTATCATATGGGCATAAAGGAATCTCACCACAGTTCGCAGTTACAACACCATTAAAGCAACCACGACCCCTATTTTTTTCAGTGAAACAATACACCTTCTCAGCATTTTCAATTTTTTCAATTGATTTTACTGTAATGAACCTACTTGCATCACGATTTGGATTAACATCATCTATTTTAACTCTGAATGTTCGCAAACCCAAATCATATAATTTCTTAACATTATATGCACTAATTATTAAACGATACGATTTATTACAATCATATTCAACACCTTTTATCTCATGTAAATCACTTTCTTTTTCATCAATAACACTACCATTAACACCCAATAGATTTAAAACATGTAATTTAATATCCATTAAAAATTGTTTATCTGTTGATGATATTGAGATTGAATCCTCTTCAAAATTACGCGAACCTTTACTATCAATAATACCAGCCAACCACATTAATGTTGAATTTGTCGTATATTGATGTAAGTTATGGTTTTGTGGCACAAATTTTTTACTTTTTTCAAATCCTAAAGCATATGCAACTGAAGGCAATTCAATACCGAATGAAATTCTATCACTTTCAATATTTTCGATAATTTCAGTTGTTTTATAGAAAATGCTTTCTAATTGTTTTTTTTCACCATATAATTGAATATATGGTTTATTATTTTTTATTGTACCATCACCAGCAAAAAATCCTAATGAATAATATAATCTATCTGAATTCAAAACAGTATCATCATCTAATCTAATATCAATAAGAGATCTTTCTGGAGTTAATATTGTTGGAAATTCATATTTTTCAAGTTTATCACCAATTTTTAAATCTTTGGCTTCCTTTTTTATTAATTTTCCATCACGTTCAAACCCTTCCCAAATATAAAATCCATGATATGTTGTACATTTCAACTCAGAACCATCAGAAAATATAATTTTTAACATTTCTTGATTTTCGCCTGTAATTAATGGTATTACTTCTGAAAATTCTTTACCGTTCCAAACATTTACCTTTTGATTTAATTTATCAACTATTTTAAAATATCCCTTATCGGTAAGTATTAATGTATCTTCACTCACACACGGATTGGTACTTACTGTTGAAAATCCTTCATCAGAATAACAATCTGGAATACTTTCACTCATAACTTTATCCCAAAAAAATATACCTGGTTCTGCAGATTTCCACGCATTATATATAATTTTCTTCCACAATTTTTCTGCATTAATTTTTCTAATATATCCAATATTTGGTAAATAAACCAATTCATTTTCTTTAGCATTTTCAATTATTTTCGAGTATTCTTCATCAAGAGGAATTTTTATATCAATTGGAAATTTTTGTATATAATTATGATCTTCTGATTTTATTGCTTTTCTCATAAACTCATCGGTAAGTTTTACTGAAATATTTGCATTAGTAACTTTACCTTGCATTAATTTCGCATCAATAAATTTTTCCGAATCAGGATGTGTAATCGAAATTGTTAACATTAACGCTCCTCTTCTTCCATCTTGTGCCACTTCTTTTGTACTATTTGAATACCTTTCCATAAAAGGAACAATACCAGTACTTGTTATTGCACTATTTTTTACTGGAGTTCCACCTGGACGAATATGTGACAAATCGTGTCCAACACCACCTCTTCGCTTCATTAATTGAATTTGTTCCTGATCTATTTTTAAAATTCCGCCATATGAATCAGAATTACCATTATTACCAATAACAAAACAATTGGATAATGAAATTATTTGAAAATTATTTCCAATTCCTGCCATCGGTCCACCCTGAGGTACAATTCTTTTAAATTCTTTAAGCGTTTCGTAAATTCTTTCTTCATCTAAAGGATTTGGATATTTCGCCTCAATTCTTGCAAATTCCTTTGCAAGTCTTTTATGCATGTCATCCGGAGAAAGTTCATAATAATTATTCTCATCCTTTAAACAATACTTTTTTACCCAAACATCAGCGGCTAATTGATCACCTTTAAAATAATCTAATGCTGATTTTAACACATCTTGTTTAGAATAACTTTTTAAAATTTTTTTTTCCATACGAATTAAATTTTTAATAAAAATTATAATTACGAAAATATAACGAATTATCAATAAATACAACAAATTTTATATTTTTTTAAAAAAATTTTTTAAAAAAAACATAAATAAGTAATCCTCAATTTTTTTAGAAAAAAATTTATATTAATTTGATTTTCAAACAATAATTTTTTTATTGAATTTATAGAAAATCAAAAAAAATAAATATATCAAGGCTTATGATTATTAAATTAATTTTAAAAAAAATGCTTTAATTTTTTTACACTATTTTTTGATTTTCACTATAAAGTGAAAAATCTATTGAGTATTTATTTAAAAAATTATCTCTGTGAATAAAATCATTTCAATAATCAATGAAGAAATTCAAAACTTCAATCGAGCAGAATATCTTAAATGGAAAAGACATAATGTTACCTTAAGAGGTATGCAGGAAGTCGGTAAAGAAAATAATGGAATGGCTTATTTTGGTCAAGGTTTATATACTGCTGCCTTGGGCAATCGTGAGTTGGCAAGAAAATATGGACGAGTTTATTTTGTTGTCGGTGCAATACCAAAGCATCCGAAAATTGTTAATACTTGGAATGATGCTGAAATTTTTTTGCAGAAAGTTATAATGAATTATGGCAAACAAAATGGTATTAATAACTATTCTGATGCCAAAAGATTTTTTGATAAAAATACCGACATTAGAGAAGAAATGCTTAGATTGGGTTATGATGGATTGGTAATTAAAGGTAGAGAAATGGTTAATTATACTCCCGATGAAGACAATATAAGATATTTTGAAAACGAAAATCAGTTGATTCAATACTACAAAGATTTCGTTCAATGATTGTGGGAGTGGAGGGATTCGAACCCCCTGAGTTTCTTATGTGTCAGATTTACAGTCTGATGCCCATCCACCATCTAAGCAGCACTCCCATACTCATTCTTTTTTGTGCGCCCGATGGGAGTCGAACCCATGACTCCCACATTAAAAGTGTGGTACTCTACCAACTGAGTTACGAGCGCATGTATATTAAAGAGCATAAAAATAAAAAAACCCGAATCTTTCGAATCGGGTTGTTACAGCTCTGCTATTAAAAATCTATTGCTTATCTTCCGAGCATACCATTCCCGATTCCTATAAGGCGTTTCTTATAAGATTTTTTACCGAAATAATATGAACGAAAACTAATCATCGTTTTATTCTTTATTTTATTTGTTAACACATCCCAAAAATATATCATAAATACGAAATAAACAAACAAATGTTACAAAATTTTCAAATTATTTTCTAACTTACTTATTTTCAGATTCTACCAACTTGATTATCCAAAAATCTGCCGAAATATTTGGTGTTTCAATAAACCAATATGGCAGATAAAAATATCCCTTATCCCCCCATTGGCTTCCCCAACTATTCCTAACAATAAGACATTTCTTATTATCATCATATCCTACTGCAAGAACTGCATGTCCGCCAACAGGAGTATCATTCGGATTAGGAATCGGAACAACACCTGTTTTTGCAACTTCATCTGTCATCATTGATTCATATATCATAAAACCAAATATAACAGGATAACCTTGCGCTAAACAATGTTTAACTTCATATAATGTATGTGGTGTTATTCTTAAATATTCTAACAATTGATTATTCAATGCTTCTATATAACAATTATCTGTTGGTTTTTGCTTAAACTTCCATTCTTTATACTCCCACATTGATTCAGCACAAACTCCTTCACTTACCAGTGTTTTAATACCAGTACGAATCATTGCTCCAGAATCTTCATTAACAGTCCCCTCCACAGCCCTTTCATTATAATAAATAAAAAGTCTTGAAGGAATCCAACTAGCTGTATTTTGTTTTATTCTTTCATATTGAAATGCAGCACCAATTGCATTTGCAGTACAGCTTCCTAAATTACCCTGATTATAAACAGGAGGCATTTGTGGTCTTAAATCAACATATGGCGGTAATGGAATTGGTGCAGTAATTTTAAATTTTTTATCCCTGTAATCAGGTAAATCCCGTTTCCACCCAAAATTTCTTAATTTCGGTTGCTCTTTTTGTTTAGTGAAAATTTTTTTTAAATTAATAAAAATAGACATAGTATGGTATTTTTATATAAATACCATTCTATTTTTTTTGTATTAAAACTTTTTTTAAGATTTTTTCAGATTACCTTGCTTTTTTCTATATTTATCAAGAATTTCATGAATATTTTTTGGCGAATTTGCTTTATTTACTTCATTTTTATCAGAATCATTTTCATTTTTATTATCCTTACTATCTAAAACATCAGTTTTAATTATTTTATTGGTAATAATTTCTGATTCATCATTCCACTGTATATTATTATTTTGAAGTTGATTATTTAACTCATATTCTTTATTAGAAATATCTTCATTATCCATCATTTCATTCACAAAAACATTACTGCTTTTGTTAATATCATTTTCTTTCGTATCACTCATTTCAATTAATTTTTCATCTTTCACATTATTTTCATTATCATTAATAATATTAGCATCTTCAATATCAACATTATTATTCAATAAATCATTATTAATTTCATTGTACATATAATCAAAAGATTTCTTATATAATTCATATTTTTCGTCTTTATTTAATCCAATATCACCTACTTTTATATCGTCAACATCTTCATTAATATTTTTTTCATATTCAGATAAATAAGAATGTATTTCACTAATTTTATTCACTTTTTCTTCTAAATTCTCAATATCCTTTTCATTATGATGTTTAGAATATTTGTTTATTTGTGAAAATTTATATCTATCATCTTCAATACGAATCTCCATTGTATCATTATTAAATATCACATCATTAAATGTTTGCCCATCCGGAGCAAATCTTGCCTTAATGATTCTGATATTTGCAAGTTGTGCTTCTTTTTGATCTTTTGTTTTTGCAATAGACATGAAAAAATGTGATTTCTGTATTCTTTTTATACTACCACCCGTTTGATATGCTTCAACATATTCAGATTCAAAACCAGAACGATTTGTTTGAATTGCAGTCCATGCCGGAATTCCAAAATCTGTTGATAATGCCAAAAAAGATTTTACTATTTGGTACTCCGCATCATTTTTATCTATAACTTTTTTATGTGGTTCAACACAATCAAGATAATCTAAAATCAAAATATCGAATTTTATCCCGAATTTTTTTTGATAATTAATCATCCATTTACGAATATCAATCATTGTTGTATTTTCCTGACTAAATGCCTTAATAATAAGAACTCCATTATCCTTCATCATTTCTTGCTTTTCCTTTACAATTCTATAAACCTTCGCCCTTTCCTCGTCATCATCCATTTTACTCAAAGGAACCTTTGACCATATTGCAAAATGTTTACGCTGAATTTGTTCAATAGTATCTTCAAAAATTATTTGAAGCACATTCTTGCCCACTTCAAATGCATAATTTGCAATTTTTGTTAATAAAGTTGTTTTACCAACACCAGATGGCGTTAATATCATACCAATCTCACCTTTACCAAGTCCACCACCAGTAATTGCATCAAGAACATAAATACCAGTAGGTATTGGCTCTCTAAACTCTTTCCTTAATACTTTTTCAATATTATCCATAGCCATTACCCCATAATCTTCCTCTTCTCCAATAGATGAAATTTTTTGAATTTTATCATCAACCTCTCCCAAAAAAGTCTTTTTTCTTATTTCACCACTTTTTACTTTGTCAATAATAAATTCACCAAATTTTCTCCATTCCTGTTGTTTAATAAACACATTTGTTTCTTTTTGAACAATATCACCATCATGCAACATTTCTTTATTTAAAACCCTTTCATTCCATAATGAAATTCTTTTAACAATTGATAATAGTGATTCTTCTTCTATAATATTATTGGGAGTTTTATATTTATTTATTGCTTGATATATACTTTGATTTTGAAGATTAGGCACCTTTCCAAATTCTTTATAATATTCAAGTATTATAATAAATAATCTTTTTAAATTTGGATCATCAAAATACTCAACAGCTAAATTTGGAATTGTTTTTTCCGCAAATTCTGGTTCTACTAATAATTGCCACATCAAACGATGCTGAAATTCTGCACCAAGATATGCG
>Ga0078972_1007058_pt1 | contig 25597 bp, 20 predicted proteins | sample YelNatPaOPGAMG01_FD_67568 | JGI IMG/M metagenome (GOLD analysis project Ga0078972, IMG submission 67568) | Hot spring thermophilic microbial communities from Obsidian Pool, Yellowstone National Park, USA - OP-RAMG-01 (SPADES assembly) (version 2) | ecosystem: Environmental > Aquatic > Thermal...
GTTCCAAATCTTGGAGATAAGATAGTTGCTATTGTTCCTGTTGATGGATTAGATTCCTCTGGAAATGATCCACAACCTCGTGAAGTTATTGTAAGGATAATAAGAAAAGAAGTTCCATAAAGATAAAAAAGGTTGAAAAGTTGAGGGAGACCTAACTGGGTCTCCCTTTTTTATTTCTATTGACAAATTCTAAATTTATGGTATAAAATTAAAATAGAAGTTGACAATTAGATAGGTTTTAGTACCAAGATGCGATGAACCTTTGATTCCCATCTGGGCGTCATGGAACAAAGGGGAGCAAGTGACGCAACCGGCTTGGTTTTTTAAATTGGTACTAAACCAAGAGGCGTTGAACTCTTTTCTCCAATATGGGCGCCAGGGAGAAAGAGTGAGCCAGTGGCGCAACCGGCTTGGTTTTTTAAATTTGTATAAAATTTAGACACACCACTGGAAAAGCCTCTAACTTGCTGGCGCAAGTAAAGTTAGAGGTGAAAGTTGAGAATTAATCTCAATAAATTTTTAAAGAAACTTCAAATCAGAATTTTAATTATATTTTTAATCCTTTCAATTTTTAATATTATTTTTACTAATTTCTCTTTTACTTTTAATAAAATATATAGTGAAAACTATCAAATAAAAAAAGTTGGAATTTTAAAACCAGTGGTTTTACTTATTGAGTTTCCTGATTTAAAAGCAAATTATGAAATATCAACCCCAGATTTTTATAATAAAGTTTTATTTGAAAAAAATAATAATAGTTTTTATGATTATTTTTATGAAAATTCTCAAGGCAAACTCGAAATAATTGGTAAAGTATATTCTAATGAAAAAACTATTTCAAAATGGTTTATTGCACCAAAAGAATATAAATTTTATGAAAACGGTTTTTATGGAATGGGGAAATATCCTAATAATACTCAAAAATTAATTGAAGATGTTATTGAAATTACTGATGATGTTATTGATTTTTCAAATCATGATGGTGATAATGATGGATATGTTGATGGAATTATAATTATTTATGCTGGTTCTTCAAATTCAACTGATAATGATAAAAAAATATATCCTCATTCATGGGTAATAAATCCTATTAAAAAAGATAATAAATATATAAATAAATATATAGTTATTCCTGAATATAAATATAAACCAGGAGATTTTACTATAGGACCTTTATGCCATGAGTTTGGTCATATTTTAGGTGGGATTGATTTATATGATTTAGATTCACATAAAAATTTCTATTACGATGGACATATATCAAATGGTCTTGGTAAGTGGAGTGTAATGTCAAATGGAATCTGGGGAAAGAAAAATATTAGAGGAGATACTCCATCTCATTTTGATGCTTGGCATAAAATAAAATTTGGCTGGATAGAACCAGTGATTATTGAAAAAAATGAAAACTTTGTTATTTTAGATCCAATTGAATCAATGAATGGACAGATATATAAAATAATTTTGAATAAAGAACCAGAAGAATATTTGTTGATTGAAAATAGACAAAAAATAAAATTTGATTTAGATTTACCTGGGGAAGGGATTTTAATATATCATATAGATGAATCAATTTTAAATAATTCTTATGCATATTCACCTTTTAATGAAACACCAAATAAAAGTCATTATAAAGTATCTATTATACAAAAAGATGATATGTATGAACTTGAAAGAGGCAAAAATTATGGTGATAAAGGAGATTTATTTGTTGAAGGAGATAAATTTATTTTAAAGAGAGAGGGATCAAGTTTAAGTTATTATAATAAAAATATAAATATCATAATTTCCATTATTGAAAAAATTGATTTATCGTATTATTTAAAAATAGAAATAATAAACTAAAAAACAAAAAATTAATTGAATTAAAATTCCTTTTTGTTGTATAATTCTTTTTATAGATTTTATTTAAGGAGGATTGTTAATGGATTTAAATACAGTTTATTCTCCAAAAGATGTTGAAAATGAGATTTACAACTTCTGGATAAAAGAAAAACTATTTAAAGCGGAAATAAAAGAGGGAGTTACCCCTTACACTATCGTTATGCCACCACCTAATGTAACTGGTTCTCTTCATTTAGGACATGCATATAATTCAACAATACAGGATATAATGATAAGATTTAAGAAAATGAGTGGTTTTGAATCATTATGGCTTCCTGGAGTTGATCACGCTGGAATTGCAACTCAAATTATGGTTGAAAATGATATCTTGAAAGAAAATTTAACAAAAGAAAAATTGGGAAGAGATGAATTTTTGAAAAGAGTCTGGAACTGGAAAGAAAAATATGGAGATAGAATTGTAAATCAACAAAAAAGATTAGGTATTTATGCAGATTGGGATAGACATAGATTCACCATGGATACAAATTATCAAAAAGCAGTTTTAAAAGCATTTGTTACTTTATATAATGATGGATTGATATATAAAGGCGAATATATGATAAATTGGTGCCCTGAATGTAAAACTGCTCTTTCTGATTTAGAAGTTGAGCATATTGAGGAAAATACAAAATTATATTTCATTAAATATCCATTTAAAGATAGTGAAGGTGGTATAGTAGTTGCAACAACAAGGCCTGAAACAATGCTTGGAGACACTGCAGTTGCTGTTAATCCTGATGATGAAAGGTATAAAAATTTTATTGGAAAAAAAGTAATTTTACCACTTGTTGGAAGAGAAATACCAATTATTTCAGATAGTGAAGTTGATATGGAGTTTGGAACTGGTGCTGTTAAAATTACACCAGGGCATGATCCTCTTGATTTTGAAATTGGAGAAAGACATAAATTACAAAAAATAAATGTTTTAACTCTTGATGGTTATATAAATGAAAATGGTGGAAAATATAGTGGTTTATCAAGAATAGAAGCAAGAGAAAAAATTGTTGAAGATTTAAAAAATGAAGGTTTTTTAGTTGAAGTCAAAGATTATGTTCATACAATTGGAATTCATGATAGATGTAATACACCAATTGAACCAATAATATCAAAACAGTGGTTTATTAAAATGAAACCACTTGCTGAAGAAGGATTAAGAGTAGTTAGAGATGGAAGAGTAAAAATTATACCTGAGAAATGGGAAAAAGTTTATGAAAACTGGTTAACTAATATAAAAGATTGGTGCATTTCAAGACAGATTTGGTGGGGACATAGAATTCCAGTTTATTATTGTAAAAATTGTAATAAAATGTTTGCAAGCGAAGAAGAAATTACTAAATGTCCAGATTGTAATGGTGAAGTTGAAAGAGATCCAGATGTTCTTGATACATGGTTCTCTTCTGGTTTATGGCCTTTTGCAACTCTTGGATGGCCCGAAAAAACTGATGATTTGAAATATTTTTATCCAACTTCACTCCTTGTAACTGCTTATGATATTTTATTTTTCTGGGTTGCAAGAATGATAATGTTTGGTATGTATTTTATGAAAAAAGAACCATTTAAGCATGTTTATATACATGGACTTATAAGAGATGAAAAGGGAAGAAAAATGAGCAAAACACTTGGAAATGTTATCGATCCAATTGAAGTAATTGATGAATATGGTGCTGATGCAACAAGATTCACATTTTCACAACTATCAACACTTGGAGGACAGGATATAAATTTATCAATAGGAAGAATAAAATTTTCAAGAAACTTTATGAATAAAATTTGGAATTCTGGTAGATTTGTTATAAATTTTTTAAAAGATTTTGATAAAAATAAAAAGATAGATTTAAAATTTAAAAAAGAGGATATATGGATTTTATCAAGATTATCAGAGGTTTCAAAACTTGCAAATGAATTAATAGATTCTTATGAATTCGGTGAAATTTCAAATATTTTATATGAATTTTACTGGCATGAATTTTGTGATTGGTATATTGAATTATCGAAATTAAGAGATGATGAAACAAACAAATATGTTCTTTTTACAGTGTTTATAAATTCTTTAAAACTTTTACACCCTTTTATACCTTTTATAACTGAAAAATTATATAAGTTAATATTACCTGATGAAAAATCAATTTTAAATTCAAGTTATCCAAAAGAAAATGATTTTATATATGATAGAAAAAGTGTTGAAGATTTCGAAATTTTTATGAATATTAATAAAATTATAAGAAATTTAAAGTCAGTTTTAAATTTACCTTTAAAGAAAAAAGCAAAAGTTTTTATAGATTATGATAATGAATTTCTATTAAACTGGAAAGATAAAATTGAATTTCTTTCATTTTGCGAAATTATTGATAAAAAATTAGATGATTTAAAAAATTTAACAGAGATTTATAAAGGAGCAAAAATTTATCTTTTCATAGAAAAGGATTATCCAATTGAAGAGAGGATTAATAAATTAAAACAGGAAATTGAGAGTTTGAGAAAAGAGAATGAAAGTTTAATTAGTAGATTAAACAATGAAGATTTTTTAAAAAAAGCACCATCTGAAATTGTTGAGGAAACAAAAAAGAAAAAAGAAGATAATGAAGAGAGAATAAAAATATTATCAATTCATTTAGAGGAACTTATTTGATTAATGTTTACATATTTTGATGCCTTAGAGTTTCTTGGAAAAAGAGAAAGAAGAAAAATAAAGCCAGGTTTAGAGAGAATAGATAGAATTTTAAAAAATTTAGGTAATCCTCATGAGAATAAAAAAATAATTCATATTGCAGGTACAAAAGGAAAAGGATCAACATCAATTTTTATAACAAATCTGCTTATATCTCATGGATTTAAAGTTGGATTATACACCTCACCTCATTTGCAATCCTTTAGAGAAAGAATTTCAATCAATAAAAAATTTATAGAATCAAAAATTTTTGGTGAAATGGTCTATGAAATAAAAGAGATTTATGAAAAAGATACTTATTTTAATGAAATTGGAGAACCAACAATTTTTGAAATTTTAACATCTCTTTCTTTTAAATATTTTAATGATGAAAATGTAGATTTTATAGTTCTTGAAACTGGTCTTGGTGGAAGATTTGATGCAACTAATATTATTTCAAATCCTTTAGTAACTGTTATAACAAAAATTGATTATGATCATATGGATATTCTTGGTAATTCACTTAAAGAGATTGCTTTTGAAAAGGCTGGAATAATAAAAAAAGATAGACCACTTGTATTATCAAAACAGGAAAATGAAGTTCTTGAAGTAATTATTAAAAGAGCAGATGAGTTATATTCAAGAGTTTATATTGAGGGGGTTGACTTTGTTTCAGAAAATATATCTTTAAATAGAGATAAAACATTATTTACATATAAATCAAGCAGCAATACTTTTAAAGATTTGGAAATAAAACTTTTAGGAAGATATCAAGTATCAAATTCATCATTATCTATAAAAGTAATGGAAATTTTGAAAGACTTTAATTTAATAAACTTAAATGAGAAAAAAATTAGAAATGGTTTATTAAACTCATTTATAGCAGGAAGAGGAGAAATAGTAAAAAAAGATGGGAGAGTTTTTATTCTTGATGGTGCTCATAATGTCATATCAATAAGTGAATTGAAAAATTTTATAGAAACATATTTTAGTTGTGGTAAAATAAATATGATTTTTGGTATATTAAATGATAAAGATATTGAGGGTGTTTTAAAAGTGATATTACCTTGTGTTGAAAAGGTAATTTTAACTGCACCAGAGGGAGCAAAAGAAAGAAGGAGTGAACCTTCTCTTCTTTTAGAAATTGTAAAAAAAATTTTCCCAGAAAAAAAAGTAATTACAACAAAAAATATAAAAGAATCTTTTATTGAATCCAAAAAATTTTTTAATGATGAATATCCAATTTTAGTTACAGGTTCATTTTATGTTGTGGGTGAATTCAGGAATTATTTAAATATATTCTATACTTATTAAAGGAGGTGAATTTGGGCAATCAAACTACAAATGATATATTTGAACCATTAAAGCCCTATACAACATATTTTTATATAGCATTGATTTTGTTTATACTTCTTATTGCATATTGGGTTTATCAGGATTCTAAAAAAAGAGGTTTTGGTCCATACTTCTGGTCATTACTAATAGTTTTTGGAGGAATAATATTCCCATTTATCTATAATGCCCTTGGGAATCCAACATGGATTTTTCACATTCTATCTTTCCCAATTGGTGGTATTATTCCACTTTTAATATATTTGCTTGTAAGACCACCCTGGACAAAAGATGATCTTGAACTTGAAAAACTTGAAAGAGAAACTCTTCAACTTGAAAGAGAATACTGGGCATTTTTACTTTCAAAAGAAAAATTGAAATGTCCAAATTGTGGTGCACCAATAAAAGAAAATTGGCTAATATGTCCATATTGTAAAACAGTATTAAAAAAAGAGTGTTCATTCTGTGGAAAACCAATTGAGTTAGATTGGGATATCTGCCCGTATTGTGGACATAAACAGAAAGAGGAGGAGAAAAAATGAGGGTATTAACATTTAAAAAAGGTGGAGTTCATCCTGATGAATCTAAAATAACAAAAGATAAGAAAATTGAAGAATTTTTTGATGTTAATGAAGTTATCGTACCCTTACATCAACACACTGGTGCTCCAAATCAACCACTTGTTAAAGTAAATGATAAGGTATTGATGGGTCAGAAGATTGGAGATTGTGAAGCAAAAGTATCTGCACCTGTTCATTCTCCTGTTTCTGGTGAAGTTGTTTCAATTGAAAATGTTATTTTACCAACTGGAAAAAGTTCACTGGGAATAAGAATAAAAAACGATAGAGAATATAGTTTACATGAAAGTGTCATAAAAAGAGAAGATATTGAATCATTAGATAATAGTGAGATTTTAAAAATCATAAGAGAATCTGGAATTGTTGGTATGGGTGGTGCCGCTTTTCCAACTCAAATAAAATTAATGCCTCCTCCAGATACAAAAATTGAATATTTAATAATTAATGGAGCAGAATGTGAGCCTTTTTTAACCTGTGATTATAGATTGATGGTTGAAGAAAGTGAAAATATAGTTAAGGGAATTGAGATCTTAATGAAAATCTTGAAACCTCAAAAAGTATTTTTTGGTATAGAAGAAAACAAGATAGAAGCAGCAAATGAGTTGTCTAAGATTATTAAAAATAAAAATTTATCAAACATTGTAGAAATAATAATTTTAAAAACAAAATATCCTCAAGGTTCTGAGAAACATTTAATAAAAGCAATAACAGGAAGAGAAGTTCCATCAGGTGGTCTTCCATTTAATGTTGGTTGTATTGTTCAAAATGTTGGTACTACACTTGCAATCAAAGAGGCTATTTATGATGGAATGCCTTTAATTGAAAGAACATTAACAATAAGTGGTTCAGGAGTTAAGGAGCAAAAAAATGTAAAGGTTAAAATTGGAACAATCGCAAGTGACATTGTAAATTATTGTGGTGGAATTAATGGAGAATTAAGAAAAATAATTTTTGGTGGTCCTATGATGGGATTTTCTTCTTATACACTTGATATTCCAATAATCAAAGGAACTTCTGGTTTACTATTATTTACAGATAAGGAGTACAAAGAATATGAAGAATCACCATGCATAAGATGTGGAAGATGTGCTGAAGCATGTCCAATGTCTTTAATGCCAATGTTTATTGATATGTATTCAAGAATAGAGGATTTAGATAAAGCAAAATATTTTGGAGCACTTGATTGTATTGAATGTGGAGCATGTGCCTATGTTTGTCCCTCAAAAAGACATCTTGTTCAATCTATAAGATATGCAAAAAATGAATTACTTAAGAGGAAAAAATAATGGAGGAAAAAATGAAAGATTATAAAGTTGTTGTATCTTCATCTCCACATATAAGAGATCCAATAACCACTGCTCAGATAATGAGATTGGTATTTATTGCATTAATTCCTGCTGCGATCTGGGGAATATATTCATTTGGCTTGCAGGTGCTTTTAATTTTAATAACAAGCATTATTACCTCTATTTTATCCGAATTAATTTATCAACTAATAACAAAACAAAAAGTTACAATAAAAGATGGAAGCGCAGCATTAACAGGTTTACTTCTTGCTTTAACTGTTTCACCAACAACTCCATTGTGGATGATCATTATCGGTGCAGCATCAGCAATAATTATAGCAAAACAACTTTTTGGAGGACTTGGTTCTAATTTTATAAATCCTGCACTTTTTGGTAGGGCAGTTATATTTTTATCATGGACAGGTGTATTAAATAAATGGATTAAACCTCAATATGATTTCTTAAAATATATAACTTCTGCTACTCCTTATATAACATCTGCAACTCCTCTTGATCTATTTAGATCAGGTAAATTACAAATATCAACTTCTTTATATAAAGATCTATTTTTTGGAAACATTGGTGGTTCAATAGGTGAAACATCAAAATTACTTCTACTTTTAGGGATAGTTTTTCTAATTCTTATCAGAAGAGATATTATTGATTTAAAAATTCCATTTACAATAATTTTAACTGTTGGAGTTATGGCAATTCTTTTAAAACAGGATCCCATTTTTCATATTTTATCTGGAGGTTTAATAATAGGTGCTTTTTATATGGCAACTGATTATGTAACAAGCCCAGTTACTAATTCAGGAAAAATAATATATGGCATAGGAATTGGTGCATTAACAATTATTATAAGAAACTTTGGTATTTATCCAGAAGGTATATCATTTGCTATTTTATCTATGAATGTTGTTACTCCATTTCTTGATCAATTAAAACCAAGAATATTTGGAACAGGGGTGAAAAGATGAAAAAAATTATAAAATCTGGCTTAACAGTTTTTATAATTGCAACTATCGGTGCTTTGCTTCTTGCATGGGTATATTCATTCACAAATCCAAAAATTGAAGAACAGAAATTTTTATCAATTAAAAATGCAATAGAAGAGATTTTCCCTAAGCAGAATGGATTCAATGAACTTCCAGATTTTAAAGATATTAATATAGGAAATAATATAAATATTATAAATGTTTATAAGGTTAAACTTGAAGATGGAAAAGAAGGTTTTATTATAAGAGCAACTTATTCAGGTTATGGAGGAAAAGTAGAATCACTTTTTGGATATCAGGATGACAAATGTAAAGGTGTCTATGTTCTTGAACATTCTGAAACACCTGGTCTTGGTTCATTAATTACTTCAAAGGATTTTACAAAACAATTTATTGATAAAAATTTAAATGATCCCTTTATACCGAAACAGGATGTTCAGGCAATAAGTGGAGCAACTATATCTTCAAAAGCGATATCTAATGCCATAAAAACAATTGGAAAATTTTATCTTGAGAAGATATATGGAGGGAAAAAGTGAAAAAAAATATATTTAGAGAATTTACAAAAGGTTTAGCAAGAGAAAATCCGATTTTAATTATTATGCTTGGTTTATGTTCAGTTCTTGCTGTTTCAACTGATGTTGCTAATGCAATTGGTATGAGTTTGGGGTTTAGTTTTGTTCTTATCATCTCAGAACTTTTAGTATCAATTTTCAGAAAAATAATTCCTGATGAAGTAAGGATACCTATATTTCTAATTTTTATTGCAGTTCCAACTACAATAGTTGATTTAGTTATGAAGGCATATTTTCCTTCTCTTTCAAAATCAATGGGTGTTTTTATTCCATTAATAGTTGTTAACTGTATTGTACTTGGTAGAATTGAAGCCTTTGCTTACAAAAAAAATATTTTAGAGACATTAATGGATTCCCTGGGAATGGCATTGGGTTATTCCTGGGTTATTATTGTTTTGAGTGTTATAAGAGAAGTTCTTGGTAAAGGAACATTTTTAGGTTTAAGGGTTCTTCCAAAAGCATATTTACCAATGTCAATTTTAACATTTCCACCTGGTGGTTTCTTCTTAATTGCTGTTTTTATCGCTATTCTAAATGGAATTTTAAAAAGGAGGTCATAAATGCTTTCAAATCTATTAAAAATAATAATTGCTGCAACTATAGTTGATAATATGGTTTTTATAAGATATATTGCTCTCTGTTCATATGTTGGTGTTACAAACTCACTTGATTCATCAATTGGAATGACATTTGCAGTTATTTTTGTTCAAACAATCGCAACTGCAATTACCTGGATTGTTTTCCATTTATTTATGCAGGGGCTTGAATTTCTACAAATCATAATATTTATTTTTACAATCGCCTCTCTTGTTCAACTTGTTGAAATATATTTAAAAAAGAATGTTCCATCTCTTTATAAAGCAATGGGAATTTACTTACCTTTAATTACCACAAATTGTATGATTCTTGCAGTTACTCTAATTAATATTGATAAAAATTACACTTTTATTGAAAGTTTAGTTTATGCATTTGGTGCATCTTTTGGATATGGACTTGCTCTATTGATTTTAGCAGGTGTAAGAGAAAGATTAAGACTTTCTAATGTTCCAAAATTCTTTAGAGGATATCCCATAGTTTTTACTTCAATGGCTTTAATTGCAATTGCATTTCTTGGATTTAAGGGTTTGATTAAATAATGGAGGAAAAAGATGAGTCTTCTGATTAAATCTATTATTATTATGGGGTTACTTTCAATTTTATTCGGAATTCTTTTGTCCTGGTTCAATAAAATTTTTGAAGTAAAAAAAGATGAAAAAGTTGCTCAAATTTATTCTTTACTTGCTGGTGCAAATTGCGGTGCATGTGGATATGCAGGTTGCGAGTCATTTGCAAATGCGATAGTAAAAGATGGAGTTGACCCAACAAAATGTAAGGTGACAAATGGTGAAAATATGACAAAAATATTAATAATTACTGGTAAAAATCCTTTAACCATTCAAAAATTGAAACCAATACTAAAATGTGTAGCAAATAAATTTTTTGAAAAGAAAAGAGCCACTTATCAAGGAATTGAAGATTGTAGAGAAGTTATATTTGCTTTTAATGGAGAGAAGAGTTGTGAATATGGATGTATTGGTCTTGGAACATGTGAAAGAGCATGCCCATTTGATGCAATAAAAATGAAAGATGGAATTCCAGTTTTTGATTATGATAAATGTACTGGATGTGGAATATGTGCTAATATCTGCCCGAGAAATGTTATTGAAATGGTAAACTGGAATGAGTTTGGAATTGTTATGTGTAATAGTCCTAAGAAAGGTGTTGATGTTAGAAAAGAGTGCACAAGGGGATGTATAAAATGTGGAATATGTATAAAAGTATGTCCTACTAAAGCAATTTCATGGGGTAAAGATGCTCTTCCTGTTTTTGATATGTCAAAATGTAATCTCTGCAATCTTTGTGTTGAAAAATGTCCAACACATGTAATACAGATACAAAGAGACAAAGTTGTTCTTTTAATTCAAGAGGAACCTGAAGAATTAAAAGTTTAAATTTTTTTGAAAAATATATTATAATTTATAATGTGAGAAAAATATTAATAATTATAATAATATTATTATTAATTCCTTCTATTTTATTCGCACAGAACAAAGGTTATAAAAAATCTATAACCATAAAAGAAAATGGTGGTATATCAAGGAATCCCTGTTTTATTGATTTAATAATTGAAGATGATAATTTAAAAAAAGATGATAATGTAATATTAATTGATTCAAAAACAAATAAAGAAGTTCCAATATATATATTGGAAAAAACAGATAAAAAGATAAAATTTAGATTTGAAATAGTTTTAGACAAAAATGAAGAAAAACAATTTGAATTAAGATTTGGAACAGATCAAAAATCTTCTGAAACCAAAATAGTTGATTATAGTTATCCAAATTTTGTAGGAACTGAATTTTATGGATTGTCCTTTGAAAAAATATATATAATTGGATTAAAAGAAAGTGATGTTCAGGTCAGTAATAAAGATGGAAAAACCCTTTTTGAGGGGAAGATCAAATTTGGTCAGTATAAAAGAATTGATTTAAACTCTCCTCAAATTTTTAATGTTAAATCAAATGGTCCAGTAATGGTAACAGTATCTTCAATAGGTTTACCAAATGATAATTCTCCTCAAGATAAAAGTGATGATGATTTAACATATTTAATTGGATCAGAGGGATTTTTCTTTACACCAAAAAATATTTTTGTTGTTAGTTTAACAGATTCAAATTCCACTTTAATTGAAGATGCTGGAGGTGAATTAATATTTAAAGGCACTCTTAACAAAGGAGAATTAGTTAATAAAAGTTTAAATAGTCCATCGCTTGTTTATTATAAATCAAGTAATCCTATCTTGATAATCTATGGAGTTTTTGATGATTCATCTTTTCTACCAGTAATTCCATATAAAAGTAATTTTTATGGAATTACTTTTGGAGATTTAAAAGTTTTTTCTCTTGATGATGATTTAAATTATAAAATTAATCTATTAAATTCAAAAAAATCAAAAGAAAGTTTATTAAAAAAAAATGAATTTAATACTATAGAAAGTTCTTTAGAATCTTTTGAAATTTCTTTTAATAAAAATTTATATCTCTATTTACTCGGGAATGGTTCTAATTTCGGTGGTGAACAGATTTTAGACAATTTAGGAGTTCCATCTATTAAAGATTTTACTTTCCTAACAGGAAAAATATCAACAAAATATTCTACAGGACATAAAAGAATAGTTTATGTTCTTTCTCTTTATGATAATAATGAAGTTACCATAAAAGATTTAACATCAAATAAAACAAATAAAGTTACTTTACAAAAAATGGGTGTTTATCAATATGAAACTGAAAATTCACTTTCAAAAATAAATATAACTTCTAAAGAAGATGTTATTGTTTTTGAAACATCAAATCATATTAATAGAGAGATTTATTATAATATTTCACCTGTTAAAGATGACTCAATATTGATTACTTTAGGTAAAACAGAAGCCATAACTGGTGAAGTCAAACCACCAACTGATGGAACAAAACCACCATTAAATCCAAAACCAACTGTTGAAATTCCTAAAGGTATAATAAACATTATTCTCTGGGAAATATCATTAATTAAGGATAGATTTATAGGATTTATCAATAATTTTATTTTAATTTTACCTTTTGTTAAAAATATAAGTTTTAAAAACATAAAATTACCATCTTTCTTAGAAAAAATAAATGCCTATTTACCATCTTTCTTACAGGGATTTAACTTCATACTTATTATTGCTCTTATAATTTTAATAATCATTTTATTTTTCTTATTGTTAAGAAAAAAGAAAATACCTAAAAAACCACTTGAAGAGATAGAGGAAATAAAAATTTCTGGAGAAAATTTAGAACCAGTAATCGAAAAGAAAGAGGCATTTGGATTAGAGGAGCCTTCTGTAAAAGAAGAAGTAAGTGAACCCTCATTAGAATTAAAAGAAGAAGAAAAGATAGAATTAAAGAAAGAAGAAGAAAAAGAGATTGAGGAAACAAAACCTGTTGAAGAGATAAAAAAGGAAGAAAAAATTGAATTAGAAGAGTTAATGCCAAAACCTACTATAATTTCTAAAGAAAAAATGGATGAAGTAATTCCTAAGATCAGTAAAACTGAAAAAGTTGTTGATACATCTATTTTTAAAGGGAGAATTGTTCTTGATAGAAAAGCGATAATGAAACTACTTGAACTTGACTATTTTCCATTTCTTGAAGAGGCATATATAACTTCTAAGGTGGCAAGTGAACTTCCTATGAAGTATAGAACAAGCGAAAAAATTAAATCAATAGAACTTACAAGATTTGAGGAGAGTATGGCTGAGGATCTTGGCAAAAGGGTTGGTGGCTCAAAGGAAACTGGTGAAGCATTAGCATTAGCATTAAAATTAAAAATTGATAAATGTATAGTTGGTGAAAAATTTAATAAAATTTTTCAAAATATAAATATATATTCATATGAAAATTTTGAGTGATTTACTATGACTATTTTAATTGGTGCAATTTCTCCACATCCTCCTCTTCTAATTCCTGAAATAGGAAGAGGAGAAATTAAAAATGTTAAAAAAACAGATGAAAGTTTAAGAATTGTTTCAAAAAAATTCAATGAATTAGATATTGATACTATAATTTTTATATCTCCCCATGCTCCATTTATAGGAAATGCTATATCAATATACTCTGATAAAATATTGTCTGGTGACTTTTCCCAATTTGGATATCCTGAAGTTTCATTTGAATATGAAAATGATGTTGAAATGATGGAACTATTAATTTCTGAAGGTAAAAAATATAATATTGATTTTATTAAATTACCAGATGAATATAATCTTGATCATGGAGTTCTTGTTCCTTTATATTATTTAAGCCAGAATAGTAAAAAAAATTTCAAAATAGTTGCAATGAGCCAGCATTTTACAATTAACATTGAAAAAGTCCCAATCATTGGTGAGATAATAAAAAAAATTGGAGATGAATCAAATAAAAAAATTGGAATAATTGGTTCTGGTGATATGTCTCATAGGCTTTTAAAGACAGGACCATATGGTTTTCATCCATCGGGTCCTAAATTTGATAATTTAATAATTGATGCTATTAAAAGAGAAAATTTTAAAGATTTAATTTCAATTCCAGAGGATATTTTAGAAGAGGCAGGGGAGTGTGGATATAGATCAATAATTACAATTTTTAGTGCAATGCCATTTGAAAATTATAAACCAGAAGTTTTATCCTATGAAGGACCTTTTGGTGTTGGTTATCTTGTTGTATTGATAGAAAGGAGATAAATATGCATAAACTTGTTAAACTTGCAAAAGACACAGTGGAACTTTATGTAAAAGAGAGAAAAATTTTAAAACCTGATTTAGAAGAATATAAAGAATTTTTAAATATAAGAAAGGGAGTTTTTGTAACACTACATAAAAATAATGATTTAAGAGGTTGCATAGGTACATATTCTCCAGTTAGAGATAATATAATTGAAGAAATTATTATGAATGCAATTTCCTCATCAACAGAAGACCCAAGATTTCCACCAGTATCAGAAAGAGAATTACCTTTTATTGACTATTCTGTTGATATTCTTGAAGATCCAGAAAAGGTAGATAATTTAGATGAATTAGATCCTAAAATTTATGGAGTTATTGTTGTTAAAGGATTCAGAAGGGGTTTATTGCTTCCAGATATTGAAGGAGTTGATACAGTTGATGAACAATTAAGAATAGCAAAATTAAAAGCAGGAATACATCCTTTAGATAATAATGTAGAAATATATAAATTTAAAGTAACAAGATTACATTAATAAAAATAAATGCAAAAAGAAATTGATGAACATTTCATGAAAATTGCTTTAAAAGAAGCATATAAAGCATATAATAAAAATGAAATTCCAGTTGGTGCTGTCATAGTTTCAAATGGTAAAATAGTATCAAAGGGTTACAATAAAAAAGAAAAAAATAATGATCCCACAGAACATGCTGAAATTATTGCAATAAAAAAAGCAACAAAAAAAATTAAAGATTGGAGATTAAATAATTGTGAAATTTATGTAACAAAAGAACCATGCATAATGTGTGCTGGAGCAATTTTAGAAGCAAGATTAAAAAGAGTTATTTTTGGATTTAAAGATAATGAAAAAGGTGGATTTGGTGGAAAAATTAATATATTGAATTTTTTTGATGTTAAAATTATTATTGATAATGGAATCCTTGAAAAAGAATCAAAAGAGATTTTTGAAAAATTTTTTAAAAAGTTAAGGAGAGGTGGCTGAGCGGTCAAAAGCGCCTGCCTCGAAAGTAGGTAAGCAAGTTGCTTGCTTCGTGGGTTCGAATCCCACCCTCTCCGCCATTGAGGAGGTTAGGATGAGTTTAGTAGTTTTTGTTATTGATATGATTAATGATTTTGTATATGAGAAATTTAGAAATGAAAGGGCAATAAAAATAATCCCAAATATTAAAAAAATTCTTGATATTGCAAGAAAAAAAGAGATTCCTGTAATTTATTTGAGGGATTCCCATGAAAAGGGAGACCCAGAGGAATTATTATGGGGTCCACATGCATTGTCAAATAGTAAAGGAAGTGAAATTATATCAGATTTAAAACCAAATAGAAAGGACTATATAATTTTAAAAAGAACATATTCTGGTTTTTATAAAACAGACCTTGATCTTCTTTTAAAAAAACTTGAAGTTGATAGTGCTATATTATTAGGTGTATCAACAGATATTTGTGTTCAGAATAACGCTAATGAACTTTTTTATAGAGGATTCAAAATTTTTGTAGTTAAAGATGGAACTGCTTCAATAAATGAAGAAAATCATGAAAATGCATTGAATTATATGAAGAATATCTATAATGCTAAAATAATAGACACTGATGAAGCAATTAAATTGTTAGAGGAGGCTCAATGAGAATTTTTAGAGTTCCAACTGAAGAAGAAGTAAAAAATGGTTTATGTACAGATGCATATTTTGTCAGGACTGAAGAGGTTTTAAAAGGTTTAAATGACAATACTGAAGTTACAATGGAGTTAATGACTAAAAAATTTCCTGATAAAAATTATGCCTTTGGTGTTTTTGCTGGTCTATATGAAGTTGCAAAATTACTTGAAGGTATTCCTGTAAATGTTGATTCAATTGATGAAGGAGATTTCTTCTATCCAGAAGAGCCAGTTTTAAATATAACAGGAAAATATATTGATTTTGTAAGATATGAAACATCCATTCTTGGTTTTATATGTTCATATTCTGGCATTGCATCAAAAGCAATAAGAGTAAGAATTGCATCTAAAAATAAAATAGTTTTATCATTTGGAACAAGAAGACAGCATCCATTTTTAGCACCTACAATAGAATATGCAACCTATATCGCTGGTTTTAATGGTGTTTCTAATGTTATTGGAGCAAAATATATTGGAAAAGAAGCAGTTGGAACTATGCCACATGCATTAATTCTTGTTTTAGGAGATAATAAAAAAGCATTTAGAAGTTTTGATGAAATTGTTGATTCAAAAATTCCAAGAATCTGTCTTATTGATACTTCTGGTTCTCCAATAACTGAACTTGAAGATGCTTTAGAATCATTAGGAAATAATTTAAAAGGAGTAAGAATAGATTCTGGAAATTTAAAAACAATTGGAAAAGAAATAAAATGGTATTTAAATCTTAAAGGAAGAGATGATATATTAATTTATTTTAGTGGTGGTCTTGATGAATATTCTATTTTAGAATTAAATGATATAGGAGATGGTTTTGGAGTTGGCACTAAAATTGCAGATGCAGATGTAATAGATTTTGCTCTGAAAATAATTGAAGTAAATGGCAAACCAAGAGCAAAGGTTGGAAATTATCCTGGTAAGAAAACAATATTAAGAAATGATAAATTTGAAGACATTGTAACTCTTTATGGTAATAATAGAGAAGGTTATAAGAATCTATTTAAACCTTTAATCAGAAACGGAAAAATAGTAAGAGAATTTGAAGATGTTGATAGAATTAGAGACAGAGTTTTATCTAACTTGAATAGTTTACCAGAATATCTAAAATCTATTGTTGGTGAAGTAAAGTATCCTGTAAAATTGATTCCTAATTTGATATAATTAATTGTGGATCTGGAAGAAGAGGCAATCGCAATCTGAAAAAGATTGAGGAAAGTCCAGGCTCCACGGGCAAAAGTGCTGAACGCAAGTTCAGTGAGAGCAATCTCAGGAAAGTGTCACAGAAACTACACCGCCAGGATTAAAATACTGGTAAGGGTGAAATAGTGTGGTAAGAGCACACTATGAGGTCAGGTGACTGATCTCATGGATAAACCCCACTTGGAGCAAGGTCAAATAGGAGAACTATGCCCTATATGGTTCTCGGGTGGACTGCTTAGAGAAATGATTGCCTTAAACACAGAACCTGGCTTAACTTCTTCCAGATCAATTATTATTACATTCCTTTAAATGCCATTTCAATTGCAGTATCTATAGATTTTTGTAAAATTTCTGGTAAATTTTCAATTTTTATATTTAAAAATCCTCTTAAAATTAAAGAGATAGCATCTTCTTCCTTGATTCCTCTTGACATTAAATATTCAATTTCTTCTTTAGCAATTTTTCCAACCATTGCTTCATGACTCATTTCAACATCCTTATTTTTAGATTCAAGTTCAGGAATAGTAACTATATCTCCAGTGTCTTTCAGAATAATGCCATTACATTCCATATGTGCTTTTATATTTTTACCCAATCCAACAAGTTTACCTCTTGAAATTATTTTTCCTCCATTACTTATAATTCTACTTAAAATTTCTCCACTACTATTTTCACCTTCAATATAAATTGTTCCTCCAACATCAAGATTTGTATTTTCATTTGCATATAAAATTGAATATAATTTTGCTTTAGAATTTTTTCCCGTAAGATATACTGTTGGAGAAGTTTGAACAGTTTTTACTGGTTTTAATGAAACATAGTTTGATAAAAAAATTCCATTTTCATCAACAATTGCAGAACTTCTTGGTCTTACAACGACTTGTGGAGCCCAATCATGTATCATTGTGAAAGTTATCTTTGCGTTTTTCTTTACATAAAATTCAGATACAGAAATATGAGATCCTTTATTTCCATAAGTTGCTGCTGCGCAACCATTAATTAAATTTAATTCAGAATTTTCTTCTGCAATTATTATATTATGAACAGTTTGTGTTAATCCAGCCTCTTTTATAAGAAAACATGTTTGAACAGGGAAAATTGGTTTAGAATTTGGCAAAGATCTAATAAAAAATCCACTATCTTTTGATTTAGAATAGACCAATCTTGTATATGCATCTTTATCTTTATCAACAACTTTCCAAATATAATTTTTCAATTCATCATATTTATTGAGTGCTTCTGAAAGAGGTAAAATTTCAACTCCTTTACTTTTATATGCTGTTTTAATTATATCTTTATCAACAAGCATAAAACTTCCTTCTCTATTTTCTTCTTCAACATTAAAACCAACATTTAATAATTTTTCTATATCTTCTTTTGAAAGTATTTTATCTAAATCTTTCTCAGACATTCCTCACATCCTTTAAATCCATTTTCTTTTATGTTTCTCAATATTTCATGGGGATTTCCTTCGCAGATAATTTTTCCATCAAACAAAACATATCCTTTATCAACTTCAACATAATCAAGAATTCCACCTGTATGGGTTATAATTAATCCAGCCTTTTTTCTATCTCTAATATTTTTTTCTTTATCTAAAAGAGTTGAGATCGTCTTACCAATAATTTTTATGTTTTCAAGATCAACACCAGATTCCGGTTCATCAAAAATTAAAAAATCAGGATTTTGTGCTACAAGTTGTATCAATTCAGATCTTTTTAACTCACCACCCGAGAATCCAAGATTCACATCTCTATTTAAAAGATTCTCTAAATTTAAAATTTTTATATATTCAAAATAGTCATCTTTTCTTTTTATAACATTAAGCAGTTTTTTAAAATTAACGCCTTTGATCGAGGGAGGTTTCTGGAATAAAACCCCTATTCCCAAATTTGCTCTTTCAAAAATTGGAATACCATTTAGTACTCTATCTTTAAAGATTATCTCACCGCTTTTAATATTATATCCACTATATCCAAGTATGGTAAGTATCAAAGTTGTTTTTCCACTACCATTTGGTCCAAAAATAGCAATAGTTTCTCCCTCTTTAATAGAGAAATCTATTCCTTTTAGAATCTCTTTTCCCTCTACCTCAACATAAAGGTCTTTTATTCTTAAAATCTCTTTCTTTTCCATATCTTACTTTTAAATTATATCATTATATATTTAATAATTTAAATATTTATATATTTGTGATAAAAATATAAAAAAGAAGTTATTGAGGTGAGATATGTTTGAAGTTGAAGAGAAAGCAAAAAAGGCAAATTTTTCTAAATTTAAAATGGCTTATTTGAATAGTGAAATTAAAGATAATGCTCTTAAATCAATGGCAGATGCACTTATAAAAAATATAAAAAAGATTCTTAAAGAAAATGAAAAAGATTTAAAAAATGGTGAAGAAAAAGGATTATCTAAATCTTTACTTGATAGATTACTTCTTAATGAGAAGAGAATTTATGATATGGCAGAAGGAATTAGAAATGTATCTTATCTTCCTGACCCTGTTGGTGAAATAGTTGATGGTACAACAAGACCAAATGGACTCGTTATTTTAAAAAAGAGAGTTCCTCTTGGAGTTGTTGGTATGGTTTATGAAGCAAGACCAAATGTTACATCAGATGCAATTAGTTTGAATTTAAAAAGTGGAAATTCAACAATATTGAGAGGTGGAAGTGAAGCAATAAATTCAAATCTTATAATTTATAAAATTTTAAGCGAAGAGGCATATAAAAATGGCATTCCAGAAGATTCAATTCAGATGATTGAAAACACAGATAGAAAAGAGGTTGAAGTTATGTTTAACCTTGTTGATTTAATTGATGTGATAATTCCAAGAGGAAGTAAAAATTTCATTGATTTTGTTAAAAGAAATTCAAGAGTTCCTGTTATTGAAACAGGAGCAGGTGTTGTTCATATCTACATTGATAAAGAATTTGACAATGAAATTGCAAAAAGAGTAGTTGTTAATGCAAAAGTTCAAAAGCCATCTGTCTGTAATGCTGTTGAGAAAATTTTGATTCATAAAGATATATCAAAAGAAAATATTATTGAAATTTTAGATGAACTTTCTAAAAATAGTGTTGAAATTATTGGTGATAAATATATATGTTCAATTTATAAAAATTCAAAACCTGCAACTGAAGAAGATTGGGATATAGAATATCTTGATTTAAAAATAACTGTTGGAATTGTTGATGATATAGATAGTGCAATTGAGCATATAAATAAACATAGTACCCACCATTCTGATGCAATAATTTCTAAAAATTATGAAAATATAATGAAATTTTTAAATCTTGTTGATTCTGCATGTGTTTATGCAAATGCCTCAACAAGATTTTCAGATGGAGGAGAGTTTGGATTTGGGGCAGAAATTGGAATATCGACACAAAAACTCCATGCAAGAGGACCAATGGGATTAAAAGAATTAACATCAACAAAATTTATAATTTTTGGTTCTGGTCAGATTAGAAAATAGTGATAAAATTTTATTGATAAATTTTTTAATAATAGGAGGTTTTTTATGAAAATAGCATTTTTTGGCGGTGGCAAAATGGGTGAAGCAATTTTATCTGGTTTAATAAATAAAGGTTTCAATAAAAATGATTTATTTGTTTCAGAAATAGTTGAAGATAGATTAAAATATTTAAAAGAAAAATATGGTGTTTCAGGCTCAAATAAAAGTATAGATGCTTTAAATTTTGGAGATGTTTTGATTTCTGCAGTTAAACCACAAAATTTAAAAGATTTATCTTTAGAACTTAAAGATTATGAATTTGGAGAGAAAATTTTACTTTCAATTATGGCTGGAGTTAAAATTTCAACTCTTTTAGAATCATTTAAAGTGAAAAAGGTTGTGAGAACTATGCCAAATATCAATGCTCAAATTGGAGAAGCAGTTACTTTGTGGACTGATATTAGTTTGAACAATGAAGAGAGAGAATTTGTTAAGAAAATTTTAAACTCCTTTGGTGAAGAAGTTTATGTATCAAAAGAAGATCATATTGACATTGGAACTTCTATTAGTGGCTCTGGACCTGCTTATGTTTTTTATTTTTTAGATGCCTTAATTGATGCTGGAGTTTATTTGGGACTCTCAAGAGATGTTTCTGAAAAACTTTCAATTCAAACAATTCTTGGTTCAATTCTTCTTAAGAAAAATACAGGCGATGAAGCACACAAATTAATCCACATGGTAACTTCACCTGGAGGAACAACAATTGAAGCACTTTATAAATTTGATGAGAATAGATTAAAATATTCAATAATGAGTGGAGTAGTTGAAGCATACAAAAAAAGTAAACTCCTTGGTGAATCTAAAAAATAAAATTTTTAATCATTTTTTCTTATATTAATATAATATCTTTAATATATTTTAATTAATATTAATTTTATGAGTTTTTTTCTTTTAAAAAATTTAGGAATTTAAAAAATTTAATTTTTTTAAAAATAATTTTCTAATTTCTAAAAATAAATTTTTGGTCAAAAATAAATTGATGTTTAAATTTAAATAATTTTTACTTCTCCAATTTAACCCAAAATTTTAAATTTAAAACTTTTTATTAAAATATTTTTAAAAAAACTCCCCTCTCTTGACAAAATCACCGCCCTTATTTATAATTTAATCAAAATAATTAAATTGACTGTATAAATTATTTTTAATTTATACCAATCATTTTAATTACTTCATCTAATATTAAATATTCTGGAGGTCTCTTATGTTAAAACAAATTACTAAAATTAAAATCACAATTTTATTATTACTTCTCTTCCTTCTTATAACTCAATTACCCATATCAATTGGAAAAGTATCTAAATCAACACCTGATTCTATATTTATTGATAGTTTTGAAGATAATGTTAATACTGATAAAACTCTTACAAGTCCATTCTATAAAGAGACAATAAATTCTACTAAAGGTATAACATTTGTTCAAGGAAAAATTGGAAAAGGTGTTCATCTTGATTCTCTCTCAAGTTATATATGTTATAGTAATAAATATTTTAATCCAGATGAAGGAACTCTAAGAGTTTACTATAAGCCAGATCCAAATTTATATGATTTTTATAATACAAGACAGCCTGAATGGAAAGATTTAGGTTCTTATAAACCTCCTTATTCTGGTTTGATGTTTGATTCACCTGGTCATCTTTCTGCTTTCAAAGGTTCATTTGCTGTAAATCTTATTTTTTCTGGTGATAAGAACAATAAAAATATTTTGATAAGTTTTGGTTCATTCAGTGGTACAAATTGGTCATATGCAACTTATGAAACAAAAAACAATTTCATTTTATCAAGTGATAAATTTTACGATTTTGCATTTGTGTGGAGTAAAAAAGAGGGAAAATTAAAAATATACATTGATGGTTCTCTTAAAGCAACTGCAGATTATAACACTCCAATAAACAACTCAGAACTCTTCTTTATAGGTCATGTTCCTTTTAGTAATTATTGGCCATATGGACCTCACTCTCTTATTGGAACTTATGATGAATTGAGAATATATAATTATGCATTAAATGATTTTTCAGATACACCACCAAATCCACCTTCTCCACCAAATCCCCCAACACCACCATCTCCACCAAATCCCCCAACACCACCTTCTCCACCATCCCCACCTTCACCAACAACAACATCAGATAAAATAACAATCATACTTCAAATAAACAACCCATATATGACTGTAAATGGAGTAAAAAAAGAGATAGATCCAGGAAGAGGAACAGTACCAGTTATAGTTAAAGGAAGAACATTAGTACCAATAAGAGCAATAATAGAAGAGTTAGGTGGAACAATAGGATGGGATGGAAATGAGAGAAAAGTAACAATAAACTTAAAAAATACTCAAATAGAACTCTGGATAGATAAGAATATTGCAAAAGTCAATGGAGAGAATAAAGAACTTGATGTTCCTCCACAGATAATAAATGGAAGAACAATGTTACCTCTAAGATTTGTAACTGAAAATCTTGGTTGTGAAGTAGTATGGAATGGAGATACAAAAACAATAACAATAACATACATTAAAACTGTTCCTCAAGAAATAGACAAAATAGTTGCTCAAGATGAAAAAATCATTGGTCCATCTGGTGGTGAAATAAATCTATCCGATGGAACAAAACTTTCAATTCCTCCAAACTCATTCAATGAAAATACAAAAATATCTTTATCTTCTATAACTAACCCTTCAACTTTAGGCACAGACAGCAAAGGATTTGAACTCACAGGTCTGCAAAATTTAAAAGGTGAAATAACCCTTACTTTTACTGTAGAAAAAAGTCTTACAAATGATGAAATTTCAATTTTTGGATATAATCCTCAAAATGATAATGTTTTTAATATCTCAAGCAATTATGAAAGTTCCACAGGAATAGTATCTGTCAAACTCAATCCTAATTCATTGCCAACTATATACTCAACATCTTATTCAGATTGTGGAAGCAATCTCTTTTCATCAATATCTCCTAAAAGACCTCAAGGTGTAATTGACAGATTTAGAATCCTTTTTGAAAAGACAGAATCATATGTACCAAAAAATTCAGAATATTTGATACAAATGCCATATTACGGACAGATTGGAAATGGATGCTGGGCAACAAGCACAATAATGCTTATTAGGGGTTATAGTGGACCTCAAGCTGGAGAGCCAATTAGTAGCATCTTAAGTTATATGAAAGTAGATGACAATGATTACGGAGTTGGGTTACTCAATTTTACAGAACTTTTACCATCTTATATTCATGTACATACTAATGGGAAAAATGTTATTTGGAGAGGTTTTACTTCTTTCCAGCATATACAATGGGAAATTCTTAGACAGATTGAAGCAGGAAGACACCCAATATTATTTAAATATTATGGGCATGTTGTATTGATAATTGGTTTTAGAAATTATGGTAGAGAATTAATAATCCATGATCCACAAAATATAAATCCTCCAAATGAAACTAATGGAACAATGTACACAATTAGATCAGAAAACTGGTTAAAAGATAGGATGTCTTTTACAAGAGCAAACCAAATAATGTGGATTTCTGATCCACTAACAACGCCTAAAACTTTGCAAACAATTGAATGCTCAGGAGGAGATGAAAGTGGTGGAAATCCATATGGCGAAGTTCTATTCTATAACATCAATCCAAAAATTACTGATAAAGATAGACAAAAAGTTCCAGTTGCAACATTAAGGCTAAAACCTTCTATCTCTTTTGGCTATAGGTGGGAGAATAAAGATGAATCTATTGATGTTATTCCATCTGATGCGATTGGTTTAAAAATGAAATTGCCAATATGGAATGCAAGTTTTGAAGATAAAAATTTAACTGTAAAAACTCAAATTAATGCAGATGTTACAAATAAAGTCTTTTACAACGAAAAAAATATTTCTGTTAAAGGAGCATCCTATAATTCAGAAGCAAGAAGCACTTATGAAATTGATATTCCATTAGAAGATGTAAGAAATGTAGCATATGGAGATGCACAAGGAAAACAAAAGACAACAATCTTTATAGATCTTTGTGAAGGAAATACAGTAAAAGATAATTTCGTTATTGATACAAATCTTTCTCTCATTCCGAAAGTTGTTTCAGTAGAACCAAATACTGGAAATGCAGGAGATGTAATTACAATTAAAGGATATGCTTTTGGAAAGAAAAAATCGTCAAAAAGTAAGGTAATGATTGGTGATAAAGTGCTTGATATTAATAAAGATGTTATAATTTGGAGCGATAAAGAGATAAAATTAAAACTACCTGATGGTATTCAAGGAGGACCAGTTGTCGTTTATACAGGAGAAAAGTATGAATATGAATCAAATAAAGAAATTATATTTAATGCAGCTGCAGGTGTACTTTATATTAACATTTTTGGCTATCGTCCATATTGGGATATACACTCTTGCAAATGGGCAGATTACCCTCTAAGAAGTTTTGACTTAAATATTATTTTAGAAAAAGGTGAAATAAAAGCTTATAAACTACCTTATGAAGGTGCATATCAAGATGTCTCAGGAACTTATGATAATGAAAATGTATATTTTCATTTTATATGGAAGGATTTGGACTCTGATATGCATGATACAATAATATCAGGAGATTTTGTAGGAAAACTTGTAAAAAAGGAAAATAATGCTTATTATAATATTTATGGTACAGCGACCTGTAAAGT
>Ga0078972_1007060_pt1 | contig 25588 bp, 22 predicted proteins | sample YelNatPaOPGAMG01_FD_67568 | JGI IMG/M metagenome (GOLD analysis project Ga0078972, IMG submission 67568) | Hot spring thermophilic microbial communities from Obsidian Pool, Yellowstone National Park, USA - OP-RAMG-01 (SPADES assembly) (version 2) | ecosystem: Environmental > Aquatic > Thermal...
CTTTTCGGCTTCGACGATGGACAGGATGCGGTGCACGGTGCAGTCGAGCTGGCCCTCATGATTGATCACGACATAATCGAACTTGAGGATCTCTTGCATTTCCTGGCGTGCGGTGGCGATGCGCCGCTCGAGTGCCTCGGGCGTTTCGGTGCGTCGGGCTTTGAGGCGGCGGATGAGCTCTTCTTCGGAGGGCGTCGTGAGGAAGATAAAGACGGCGCCGGGGATGAGCTGGCGTATGCGCGCAGCCCCCTGCACATCGACCCGCATCACCACATCGCGGCCGGAGGCCAGAGCCTCGCGAATGTGGCGCTTGGGGATGCCCTTGTATTCGCCGTAGACCACGGCGTGCTCGATCAGCTCCCCCTCGCGGATCATGCGCTCGAACTCGTCACGGCCGACAAAGTAATAGTCCACGCCGTGGACCTCGCCGGGGCGGCGCGGGCGCGTGGTCGCGGTGACGACGAAATGGCAGGGGAACCCCAGCTCCACCATGCGCTTGACCGTGGCGTCTTTGCCGGCCCCTGAAGGGCCGGAGATCACCAGCACCAGCGGCGCCGGGTGGAGGTAGGGGGTGAGGTCTACAGCGTCGATTGCTGTGCGTTCTCCGTGCGTCATCGCCGCGTCAGTCACGTTGTTGCCCCTTCCGGTTCTCGATGCGGTTCACGATGGTCTCTGGTCCAATCGCCGCCATGGCGACGTGGCCGCTGTCTAGGATGATCACGGCCTTGGTCTTGCGGCCATAGGTCATATCGATGGCCATCTGGCGCCCCTTCGCCTCCTGGATGAGGCGACGGACCGGGGCCGAGTCGGGGCTGATGATCGCCACGATGCGGTTGGCGGCCACGACGCTGCCAAAGCCCACGTGTACGAGCTCTGTACTCAAACCTTCCTCCAATGACAATCCGGACAGCCGGCCAGTTGCCGAGCCGGGGCTTTCCCGCTATAATGGTGTGGCAAGCCCCCGCTTTTCATAACGGAGGAGACTATGCCCATCTACGAATATCGCTGCCTGCACTGCGGCAGGCGGGTGAGCCTGCTCTTCCGCACCTATGCCGCCGCCAGCGAGGCCAGGCCCCGCTGCCCCGCCTGCCAGAGCGAGGAGCTGCGCCGGCTGGTATCGCGGGTGCGGCTCATGGCTTCGGAAGAGAGCCGCCTGGAGAACCTGGCCAGCCCAGACTCTCTCGGCGATGTCGATGAGAACGATCCGCGCAGCATCGCGCGCTGGATGCGCCGCATGGGCCAGGAGACCGGCGAGGACCTGGGCCCCGAGTTCGACGAAGTCGTCGACCGCCTGGAGTCGGGCCAGAGCCCGGAGGAGATCGAGCAGGACCTTCCCGGCCTCGGCGACGACGGGTCCGACGCCGGCCTGGACGATGACCTCTAGCGATTCGCTTTCAGCCTTCAGCGGCCAGTGCCCAGCGAGTCGCCGGATGCCCACCGCTGAAGGCTGGAAACTGATCGCTCTCAGAACTTTTCAAAGCGCGCCACGTCGAGGACAAAGATGGTCGCGCCGCCCACCTGCACCTCGACCGGGTTTGGCATGTACAGCTCCCCCGGCTCCATGACCGGCGGCAGGGGGTTGACGTACTCGGTGCGGGTGTGGCAGTTCTGGCGGATGACGGCCAGAGCCTCGCTGACCTTATCCTCCTCGGTGCCGATCAGGATGGTGGCGTTCCCCTCGCGCAGAAAGCCGCCGGTGGTGCTGATCTTGGTGGATCGGAAGCCATGCTCTCTGAGCGCCAGCGTGAGCTGGTCGGCGTCGTCGCTGTGCACGATGCTGAGGATGAGTTTCACCTTTCTGTCCCCCCTTTCTTGCCGCTACGGATGAACACCACACTGGGCGGAGCATGCGGTTAGCCGTGGCGCCGGAGTGCCGCGAATGGCCGAAAGCGTCACCACGAAGGCAAGTTCAGGCCTGAAGGAGGGCCTCCACGCGCTGCCGGACCTTCTCGTGCAGCACGTCTACCGGCTGCCGGGCGTCGAGGACGCACCAGCGCTCGGGCTCCTGTGCCGCCATAGCGAGATACCCCGCGCGCACGCGTTCGTAGAAGGCCAGCTCCTGCTGGTCCATGCGCGTCAATTCGCCCTGCTCGCGCTCATAGGCCAACCGTTTGCGCTCCAGCCCCATCTCTACCGGCAGGTCGAGGTAGATCACCAGCTCTGAACGTAGGCCGCCGGTTGCAAAGAGGGTGATCTGTCGCAGCGCCGCCAGGTCCAGGCCGCGCCCGTAGCCCTGGTAGGCGTAGGTTGACTCGAGGTAACGGTCACAGAGCACGACAATGCCTGTGGCCAACGCCGGGCGGATGACCTCGGCCACCAACTGGGCGCGGGCGGCAGAGTACAGCAGGACCTCCGTCTCGGGCTGCATAGCGGTGTTGCCGACGTCGTGCAGCACGGTGCGGACCTGCTCGCCGATGCGCGTCCCGCCGGGTTCGCGGGTCGCCAGGACCCGTACTCCGCGCCGGGCCAGGTGCTCTTGCAGCAGGCGGAGCTGGGTCGACTTGCCGCTGCCTTCCGGGCCCTCCAAGGTGATCAGGTGGCTCATCGGTCATTCAGAAAGATGCGCACGCGGCGATGGGGCTCCTTGCCGGCGCTCCGCGAGGTCAGGTTCGCTTGGCGCGCGAGTTCGTGTTGTTGCCTCCGCACGTAGGCGCTCTGTGGGTTCAGCTCCACGGATGTGGCAGCGCCGCTGAGGATCCTGGCAATGGCCTCTTCCGTCTCTTTCATTGCCGATTGGTAAGGGTCCTCCTGCACCTGCAGGCCAAAGATATCGGCCAGGTAGGCCTGGATCTGGCCCACGGTATTGCTGCGCAGCACGTAGACGGGCAGCCCGCGCCGTTCGGCATCGCTGATGAGCTGGGGCCGTTTGCGGTAGTAGCTGCGCAGGGTAAAGACCACGTCGGCCGAGCCGAGGTCATCGGCAATCGTCACCGGCACCTCGAGGGCCTTGGCTGCCTGCCGCAGGCGCCCCTGGTTCAGGCCGTACGGGAAGATGCGCAACGGCCGGCCTGGTGCCACAGCCGCGGGCGGGTGTGTGACCAGGGGCCGCCCCTCCGGGGCCTCTGCGTACTCCCGTGCGCGCTCGCGCGGCGGAGCCTCGCGCTCGGGCCGGGGCAGGGCCTCGCGCATGGCAGGGCGTGCTGCAGCGCCGGGCCGGCCTGCGGCCCGCGGCATTTCTGCCCGCTCGATGTGCAGCCGGCCGGAGGCGTCGCGGTAGCGGATCTCGGGAGGGATAGGCCGGCCGCGGAGGAGCGCATCGACTGCCTCAGCCACGTCGTGGTGCACGGCCACACGGTCGCGCTCCTGGATCTCGACAACCACCTGGAAGGTAGGGGGCGCCTTGCGCTCGAGGACCGATTTCTGGGTGCCGCGGCGGCGGGCCTCCTCGTCGCTCAGCGTCACCGTCTGAATGCCCCCCACCAGGTCGGCCAGGGTGGGGTTCATCAGGATATTGTCGAGCGTGTTGCCATGGGCAGTGCCGACGAGCTGCACGCCGCGCTCGGCAATGGTGCGCGCGGCGGCGGCCTCCAGGTCGTTGCCGATCTCGTCGATGACGATCGTTTCGGGCATATGGTTCTCCACCGCCTCGATCATCACCGCGTGCTGCAGGACGGGCGTGGGCACCTGCATGCGCCGGGCGCGCCCGATCGCGGGGTGGGGGATGTCGCCGTCGCCGCCGATCTCGTTGGAGGTGTCGACGATGACGACGCGTTTCTTGTCGGCCAGCACGCGGGCCACCTCGCGGAGCATCGTGGTCTTGCCCACTCCGGGGCGGCCGAGGAGGAGCACGCTGCGGCCCGATTCGACAATATCGCGGATGATGTCGATCGTGCCATAGACGGCGCGCCCCACGCGGCAGGTGAGGCCGACGACCTCGCGCTCGCGGTTGCGGATGGCCGAGATGCGGTGCAGGGTGCGCTCGATGCCGGCGCGGTTGTCGTCGCCAAAGTGGCCGATGCGCTGGACCACATGGTCGAGCTCGTCGCGGTCGACCTCCTTAGAGGTCAACGTCACTTCGCCATCGACATAACGGGCCTCAGGCCTGCGGCCCAGGTCCAACACGATCTCGAGGAGGTCTTCTCCCCGGCCGATCTTGTGAAGCGCTTCGACAATGGTGGGCGGCAGGACCTCGACGAGCGCTTCCAGGTCGTCGGTGATCTCAATCTGAACTGATTGCGAAACCGTCTGATCTCCTGTACTCATACACACAATGCTCTCTCGTCGCCCACGGCCTGCCGGAAGCGCTATGCACCGGGTGCAGTGGGGTTGTCACTGGCTCCGTGCGCTTGTCGAGGGCGACCAAATGTCGGAATGGGCGGCACTCGGCCGGGCGGGCAGTGTGTTTCACCAGCCAGACCTGCACGGCCGACAGCTCGAAGCCCATGGCCAGCAGGGGGCCGCGCAGGCCAGCCTGATATTCGCGCACTGCACAGTACAATTCGGCGGCCGGCCAGACCCTGGCGATCAGGCTGCGGATCAGGTCGCCCGCATGCTTCTTGGCATCGGGGTTGAGCAAGACTCGCGCCCACGCCCCTTCGCGGCCGCGGCTGAGCCCCACATAGGCGGCCAGGTCGCTGCCGGATGACCACACATAGCCCTGCTCGTGGCTTACGCCCAGCCGGGCCAGGAGCGGCGCCGCACTGTTGGTGAGGTTCAGCCCCTCGGCGTGCTGAACGTGCGAGGGCACCACGCGGTTCACCAACTGCGACAGAGCCCACGCATCCCGCGGGAGGATGGGGCGCAGCAGGTCCTCGGTGCCGGGCGCGGGCTGCGGCATGTGCAGGCGGTAGACCTCCTCACGGGTGTAGGGGATGAACCCTGCCTGGCGGAACGCCTCCTCCTCCGGCCCACCCGCAGCCACGCCGGCGCGGATGCGCCAGGCACCCCAGGCGCCTGCCAGGCCGCACAGTTCGGCCAGTGGACCCACCCAGCCCTCGGCACTCTCCAAGTCGCTCGATGCCGTCCAGGGCGCCAAATGAATGACCTGCCACTCCCGACGTTCAGGGCAGGTCAGTACTTGCAGGAAGCCTTGCTCGCTGGAGCCCTCGCCCTGGCATATGTAGGTCCTGGTCAGGCTCAGATGCCGGGTCGGCAAGAGTTCTGCCAACGCAGTCTGAAGCGGGCTCACCCGCCAGAGCACAGCTCGCTGCATGTCGAGGGCGAGCCCTCGCCTTCTGAGGGTCCATAGCAGGCTCACGTCACCCAGGCCGAACGGGCGCGTCACCGCTCACCTCTTATCCACCGACTGGTCCACGGGCCCCTTTCTCCCCTGTGCCGTTCACCATGGCAAGGAAGTAGCGATGGAATCGGCGGTCGGCCGTCAGTTCCGGATGAAACGCAGTGGCTACCAGGTTGCCCTGCCGGGCCGCCACGATGGGGCCTTCGGGCAGGCGGGCCAGGATCTCCACGCCGGGCCCCACGCGCTCGATCCATGGGGCGCGGATGAACACTCCAGGGAAGGGCGCCTGGCCATTCTCCAGCGCCGGGATGTCGATCTGTTCAACAAAGCTGTGTACCTGCGCGCCAAAGGCGTTGCGGCGCACCACGATGTCCATCAGGCCCAGGAGCGGCTGGTCCAGACCGCCGATATCGCGTGCCATCAGGATCATACCGGCACAGGTGCCCCAGATCGGCAGCCCCTCGGCAGCCATGCGCCGCACCGGCTCGACCAGGCCATAGGCCACGGCCAGCTTGCCGATCGTCGTGCTCTCGCCGCCGGGCAGGATCAGACCGTCGAGGCCTGCCAACTGTTCGGGCAGCCGTACCTCGCGGGCCTCGACGCCCAGGCTGCTCAGGATGTGAATGTGCTCGATGAAAGCGCCTTGCAGCGCCAGGACTCCAATCCGTGTCATGGTAGCGTTGATCCCAATGTTCCCTTGAGCGAGGCCGGCCTCTCTACCAGCCGCGCTCAGCCAGCCGCTCGGAGGCCGGAATGGCGCTCAGCTCGATGCCGGGCATGGCCTCGCCCAGGCCCTTGGAGACCTCGGCGATGATCTTGGGATCGTTGTAGTGTGTCGTGGCCATGACGATGGCCCGGGCGCGCCGGGCCGGGTCGGCCGATTTGAAGATGCCCGAGCCCACAAAGACCCCGTCCATGCCGAGTTGCATCATCAGCGCTGCGTCGGCCGGCGTGGCGATGCCGCCCGCCGCAAAGTTCACCACCGGCAGCTTGCCGGTCTCGGCCACCTGGCGCACCAGGTCATACGGCGCACCCATCTCCTTGGCCACGGCCATCAGCTCTTCGCGCGGCGTGGCCTGCAGGCGCTTGATCTCGCCCAGCACGGCGCGCGCATGGCGCACCGCCTCGACGACGTTGCCCGTGCCGGCCTCGCCCTTGGTGCGGATCATGGCCGCGCCCTCGCCGATGCGGCGCAGGGCCTCACCCAGATTGCGGCACCCGCAGACGAAGGGCACCGTGAAGGCGTGCTTGTCGATGTGATAGGCCTCGTCGGCGGGCGTGAGCACCTCGCTCTCGTCGATATAGTCGACCTCCAGCGCCTCGAGCACCTGCGCTTCGACAAAGTGGCCGATGCGGCACTTGGCCATCACCGGGATCGAGACGGCCTTCTTGATGCGCTGGATCAGCTCCGGGTCGCTCATGCGCGCCACGCCGCCGTGGGCGCGGATATCGGCCGGCACGCGCTCCAGCGCCATCACCGCCACGGCCCCCGCCTCTTCGGCGATCTTGGCATGCTCGGGCGTGACCACATCCATGATGACCCCGCCCTTGAGCATCTGGGCATGGCCGACCTTTACCGTCCAGTTTCCAGTTTCCCTTGCCACTGCGTCAACCCCTTGATCGGATAGCAGAACCGAACCTATGTTGCTGCCTGCCATTGTACTCTGATTGGGAAGCGTTGACAAGCGTCAGCAGTCTGTGGCGGCCCAGGAGTGCCGAACTCGTTCGGGCCGCGTTGCGGGATGGCGCGTAGCGCGATGTTTGGCGCCGGGTCGTAGCACGGCCCCAACAAGTTGGGGAGTCCGAGATCGGACTCGTCCCCGCCCCGAACCGCACCCTGTGGCCAGGACTCCGCTCATGACGGACTGTTCGGCCCCTCGCCGCTGTCAATCTGCCTGGTGGGCAGGTCGCCGGCCGGGCGCGCGGTCGAGTCGACCATCGCAGCGCTGCGCTGGGCCTCGCCCCAAGTGTGGCCAAAGCGGAGCCGGCGCCGGATCTCTTCCACCACCTCGGCCGGGGAGAGCGATATAAAGAGCTCCAAGCCCAGGATGAGGATGGCCAGGTCGTCGAGCTGGCCCAGCCCGACGAACAGGTCGGAAACGAGGTCGAGGGGGAAGAGCAAGTAGAGCACGGCACCGAGCGGAATGAGCTTGGTCCACAGAGGGACCCTGCGATCGCGCAGCAGGTGCCAGGCAAGCTGCACCTCGCGGACGGCATCGGCCAGCACCCCGGTGCGGTCATGGGGGGCGGATGGGCTCTGCCTCGTCACGCGCACACCTCCCCGCCACGCACTCGCCGAGCGCATGGCGATTCTTCGTAGGTATTATAGCCGCCAAAAGGGGCAAGTGCAAGGCGCGCAGGGGCCGCCGGGTGCAGGGTCTTTCCCAAGTCGGCGTTATGTGTGGCCCGGACCCTTCGCAGGCCAGCGTTCGCCGCATTGTGAAGCCCGCAGAACCTGCTCAGGGTGACATAGGCGGGACTTGGGAAAAGCCGCTGGGGCCGGGTGCAGGGTCTTTCCCAAGTCGGCGTTATGTGTGGCCCGGTCCCTGCTCCGGCGACGGCCGAAGACTCTCAACGGCAGGGCGAAGGGTGGCAGGGATTTGGGAGGTGTTGGGGTTAGGGCAGCGTGCCCTCCCACAGCGTCACCTCGGTGCCCTGGCCTGCCTGGGCCAGGCGGTCGTCGCCGACAGCCAGGGTTTCGAGGGTGAAGGCGTCGTAGGCTGCCAGGCGCAGGCGGGCAGGCCCGTGGACCTCCGGCGGGATGTCGATCTGCCGCAGGTCGCGCACTTGCCAGCCGGGCAGCCACTTGAGGGTAGGGATGGCGCCCATGGCCGGGGTGCCGTCGTCCTGGGCATGCCAGCCCTCGCCCTCCAGGCTGAGGGAGATGGAATCATCGCAGGTCAGAGGCCGAGCGGCGAGGAAGTGGAGCTCGGCCCGGAGCGGTGTGCCGGGCACAGGGCTTGCCGGGCTCCAGCGCACGCCGGTGAGCACCATGTTGCCGCCCAGGTCCAAGTAACGGGCGCGGGCTGCTCGACCGGGCAGGGGCGCCGGGCGGGTGATCGCCAGGTGCCAGGGGCCGAGAGCGGCGAGCGGTCGGCCCTGGGCGGCCACCGCGAGGGAGAGCGCGCCGCCGGGGGGCACGTCGCAGGCGACGGTCTGGTAGCCCGCTTCGGCGCCACCGGCCACGCGGGCCTGGCCGACGGCCTGGCTCCCACGCAGCAGGGTGAGGCTCAGGTCCGCGCTGCCGGCGGGGCGGTACCAGTGCAGGTAGACGCGGCGCTGGCCGGCGACCGAGTCGTCATAATCGACGCCCGTGAGCCGCGAGCCATCGGCCCAGGCCCAGTCGAGGGGGAGCGCTGTGGCGGGGGCCTCGGCGCGAGGGTGGACGCGGACGGTGCCCAGTTCGACCGTATCGCCCCCGCCGGCCACGGGCAGGCGCTGCCATTTGCCGTCGGGGAAGGTAATGTAGGCGCCGGCGATGAGGTGGTATTCGCCCGGGGCGGCGTTGGGGCGCAGGGTGAAGCGATATGTGTCCACGATGGCCTCGGTGCCGCTGACCTGGTCAGGCCGGTAGGTCAGGTCCTGCTGTCCGGCAATGCCCTGAGGCCCCACCAGGTGCACGAACCAGGAATAGTCGCGGTCGAGGGGTTGGGCGGGTCGCCACGCCAGCTCGACGCTGACGGCCTCGCCAGGGCTCGCATCGTGCGCGGCGATGCGTGCGCCGAGGAAGAGGAGCTTGCCGTCGAGGTCGTGGGGGCCGCCCGACAGGCCCGCCAGGTCGGCCTGGGCGGGGCCCGGCTCGACGCGCCAGGCGCTGCCCAAAGGCACCAGGCGGTACGGCAGCCCGGCGAACTCGGCGTAGCGGTTGGTGACGATGACCGCTCGCGAGGCGACCGCCTCGCGGATGCGGCGCGCCCACACTTGGCCATTGGGCGTGGCGCCCTCCGGGTAGACGTAGGTCACGGTCACATCCGGCCGCAGGCCCTCCACCTGCTGCAAGTACCAGAGGGGGGTGGCCCGGTGCCAGTTGGCAAGGATGAGGGAGCCCTGGGGCGCTGCCCGGAGCAGGGCTACAGCCTGCTCGCGGGCGGAATTGTCGCGGTGGAGGGCCAGGTATCCTGGGTAGGCGGCCAGGCCGTTGGCCAGGGCCAGCCAGGCGACCAGGCCGGCGAGGAGGATAGCCGCGGAGCGCAGGTACCTCGCCAGCTCTCCCTGAACCTTCGCGGGGGAGAGGGGGCTTGCTGTGCCGGTCAGCAGGCTGCCCAGGCCCAGGCCGAGGCCGATGGCCAGGGCGACGTAGGCGGGGAGCAGGTACTCGACGGTCTGGGGGGCGCGATAGGTGATGGCGGCAAAGGCGTTGACTGTGGCGACGCCACCCCAAAGTAACACCCAGGCTGGGCGGCGGCGGCCTGTATAGAGGCCCAGCCCGAGCGCGAGCAGGGCAAGGCCCCAGCCCAGCTCGAGGCGCAGGATGTCGGCGAGGATGCCGAAGCGAAGGCCGAGGGTGGGCTGGCCGAGGAAGTAAAGGAAATCGCCCTGGAAGCCAAGGGCGAGGACGTGGGCCACAAACCCGCCCCAAGTGCGCACGGAAGGAGAGTCGAACGAGGGGTTCATGGCGCTGCGCAGGGGCAGGTAGAGCAGCACGAGCAGCGGCAGGAGCAACGCCGCGAGCGGCGCGGCCCAGCGCCGGGGCTCGACAAAGAGGCGCGCATCGACCGCCAGCAGGTAGGCTGCGAAGGGCAAGGCGAGCAGGATGATCGAGCTGTGGTGGGCTGCGCCCAGGCTGAAGGTGGCGGCGAAGAGCACCAGGTAGCGCTGCGCGCGACGCTCGCCATACGACAGCAGCCAGTAGATGGCGAGGGCGGTGAAGAGCGCGGTGAGGCTGCGCACATTGGCCACCGTGGCCTGCGACCAGAAGGTGGGCACCAGCCCCAGGGTCAGAGCCGCCAGGAGGCCGGCTGTGGCCGAGCCGGTAGCCCGGCGCACGGCCCGCGAGACGACCCCCACCGTGGCGGCTGCGCACACGGCGGCGAACAGGTTGACGCGCCACGCCGCGTCGCCCAGGGGCAGCAGAGTGAAGGCCCTGCCCAGCAGCGTGTACAGCGGATAGCCGGGCGGGTGGGCTATGCCCAGGACGGCTGCGACGAGCTGGAACTCGCCAGCGTCGGCCGGCTGCACCGAAGGCGCGAGAGTGGCGATGTAGAGGGCCAGAAAGGCGGCGGCGGTGAGCAGGTCGAGCCACCGCAAGAGCGCCTGCAGCCGCCGGAAGGGCCGGCTGGGGGCGGAGCCAGCAGCGATGACGAAGCAGACCACGGTGATTGTCCCTGCCGCCAGGGCCAGCCGCGGGCTGGCAAAGGGCCAGAGGCCGTAGATGCCGCCCAGGAGGAGCGGCCAGGCCGGAAGGCGCAGGCGGCGCAGCAGGATGACGGCCGCGGTGCCCAGGACGAGGGCAACGGCCAGCGCTGTGGCGCAAGCGGCCCACCCGGCCACCTGTGGCCGCCCCTCGCACCACAGGCGCGAGATGTAGAGCGCGGCTGCCAAGGCCGAGGCCCCAGGCAGCGCTACGCGCTGCACGAGGCCCAGGGGCCTTCCGCGATCGACTGCCGTCATGCCATGCTCCTATCCAGCATCTGCCCAACACTTCGAGATGAAGGAGGCCTTCCGGCTGCCCGCAAAGGAGCGTGCCCGGGTGGCGCACTCCGCCCCGCAGGCGCGGCAGGGCTACGCGTCGAGGTGGGCATCGAGCCAGGCCGACAGATCGCCCAGAGGCCGTTCTTTGCCGACCTCATTGAACCCCTCATGGTAGAAGCCCGGATAGAGGTGCAGGGTCTTGTCGGCGCTGCCTGCCCGGTCGTAGAACTCGCGCGTCCCCTGCGGATCGACAATCGGATCGTCGGCTCCTTGCAGGAGCAGGCAGGGCAGGTGGAGGTCGCCGGCATGGGCCAGAACACCATCGCCTGCCTTGGTGATCTCGCTGAACAGGCGGGCGCTGACCAGGTCGTGCACCAATTTGTCGCCCAGGTAATCGAGGGCCACCTGCGGGTCGTGAGAGAGGCCGCTGGCAGGCAGGCCCGAGCGCTGGGTGAAAGCGGGCCAGATGCGGCTCATCAGGTTGCCCAGGAACAGCTTCAGGGGTGGGACGTCGAACCTGCGCCGCAGCCCTGGAGAGGAAGCGATGACCCCCCGCAGCCCCTGAGGGCGTTCGATGGCGTAGGCGAGGGCGATGATACCGCCCAGGCTGTGGCCGAGCAGGAAGAGAGGGCGGCCGGGCTCCTGTTCGGCGGCCAACCCGATGCACTGTTGGAGGTCGTCGAGATAGTCGCTGAAGCGGTCCAAATGGCCGCGCCGACCGCCGGAATGGCCGTGGCCGCGGTGGTCGAGCGCATAGATGGCATAGCCCCGTGGCACAAGCCAGTCGACGACGTTCCTGTAACGGCCGCTGTGCTCGCCCAGGCCGTGGGCGAGGGCGACGACGGCCTTGGGCGCCTCGGGCCGCCACACCTGGTACCAGATGCGCACGCCACCCCGGCCCTTGAACTCGCCCTCCCGGTGTTCCATTGGCCACCTCCTCTGCTGTCGCTGCCTGGCAGCCTGCCCTCAGGCAGGCCATGCGGAAAAGAGCCCCACTGCTCGTTGCCCCGGCTGAAACCCGCATACGGCCGGCCTTCACGCCCCCCACGGGCCCGCTCGGAGCGCTCGATGCAGGGGCGGTCGACTGCGAGGCCAGATACCCCACCATGGCCCATGCGCCTGCTTCCGAGTCTGCCACGCGGAGGCGGTTGCTGCGCCCCAGGGCTTTTTCCAAGTCGGCGTTATGTGTAGCCCGGACCCTTCGCAGGCCGGCGTTCGCCACGTTGGAAGGCCCGCAGAACCTGCTCAGGGTGACATAAGCGGGACTCTGAAAAAGCCCTGTGCTGCGCCAGGGTGGCAGCCGGGCTACTGGACACCCGGCGTGCCACCCTGGCCTGGGGGCCAGCCGACATCGGCCCGGCCCTCCCATACCCGGAGGCCGTGCCGGCTCAGGTAGATCGGGATGCTCTTGAACAGCGGGCTCGCCTGTTCGATCTCGCGGATCATGGCGCGTTTCTGGTGCGAAAGCGGGCCGCTGAGGATGGTGAGGGAGCCGCCTTCGCCCCCCGCGCCGTTCACCTTCCAGCCCAAGACGCCGTGGCGGCGGGCGATTTCGATGACCCGCGCCGCATCGTCGCTGAGCAGCGCCGGGTGCAGGCGAGCCTGGGCCTCGGTGTTGTCGATCATGGCCCGGCCCAGGGCGGCCAGGTCGCCGGCATAGAGAGCATCGCGCGAGCGCTCGGCGGTCTGACGCAGGTCCTCGAGCTGGCGGCAGGACGGGCCGGCGCCCTCGAGCTGGGCGATGACCCGCTCGTGCACCTGTGACGAGTCGTGCGAGCGGCCCAGGTAGATGAGGGCCAGGCGGCGCTCCAGCTCCCACCAGGTGGCGTCGGGCACACGGATCTGCGAGACGGAGGCATGGGGGTACTGGAACATCTCGATGTAGTTGATGCCTCCGTAGGCGGCACAGAGCTGGTCCTGGATGCCGCTCTGGCGTTTGAGCATCTCGACTTCGATGGCGTGGGCGGTGTAGGCCACCTCGTGGGGCGAGAGGCGGCCAGGGGTCAGGCAGTCCAAGGCGCCGACCAGGGCCACGGTCACCGCCGCCGATGTGCCGGTGGAGGCTCCGGCGGGCGCCTCGGAGAAGATGCTCACCTGAACGGCGAGATCGCCCGGCACGTGCATGCGCTCGATGGCCGCTTCGAGCAGCGGGTGGCGGCCCCACCCATCGCTCTCGGGGCGCAGGGCATAGCGCTCGCAGAAGTTCTCGGCGTAGATCACAATGCGGTCGCTGCGGGCGCCGGCGGGGTAGACCTCGACCTGCACCTCTGCATAGGGGTAGACGCCGATGTTGAAGACCTTGCCGTGGCCAGCAAACCAGGTATCGGTCCAGCCACCGTTGTCGCAGATGCGGATGGGGGCCACGCTGTTGATCACCCGCAGCGGCCGCGGCTCACTCTGCGCCTTCACAGGCCTCTCCCTTCCTGCTGCAAGTGTTCATCACCGAAGCGCTCGCCAGCGCGCATGAGAACGCCCACAAGGGGCTACTCTACGTCTGACCTGGTGCGTTCTCAGGGCAGCCCTTGGGAAAGAGGATACTCAAGAACCGGAGGCTGTCAAAGGCTATCTCCGGGGTGCAAGTAGCGCTCGTCGAGCACGCGGCGCGGCATCCAGAGCTGGCAGCGCTCCAGGCGCAGCAGGGGCTTGTGATACAGGCTGCCCGGGTTGAAGGTCCAGAGCAAGGCGTAGCTGTAGAGGTTCTGCCAGAACTCGGCAAAACGCAGCCAGGGGCCGGCCTGGGCCCTGGGGCGCCGCACCACGAAGCCCAGCCTGGTGAGGACGGCCGCGCCGGCATCCAGCTCGGAGGTGAGCAGAAAGCCCGGCTCGCCATAGAGGGCGCGCACACCGGCGAGTTTTGGCTCGAGGGCCATATACTTGGCCAGGAGGTGCAGCGAGACCGTGAAGGCGCGCAGCATGCGGCGCGCCCAGGCCAGGTCGGCGCCGGTGCGGGGCATCTGAGGCAGCCGCTCATTCCAAAGGTGGATGTCGACGAGGGGCTCGCCGGCGACGATATGCAGGTCGCCGGGCAGGTCGATGCTCACAGGCGCTGGCGTGACGCTGATGCGGAGGATGCACGCCGGGTCGGTAGTGAACTCGAAGACCCCCAGGCGCCAGCGGAGCAGAGAATCGAAGGCACCGATGGCCGCGCGGGCCAGGCGACCGGGCGCCAATGGGATGTGCGTACGCATAGTCTCGCCTCCGCCGGGAGTGCTGGTTCCAGGTGAGCACCCGTTCAGACCCAAGCGCGAAGAGCACGCAGACTCCAGCATACCCCGCCCGCGGCTCCTGTGCCGAACGCGGGGAGGGCGTGAACAGGGATATACAGGATACACAGGATGGTGGTATCTTTGCCCATCCATCCTGTGCGTCCCTGTTCATCGTTCTCAAGGGCTCCCAGCGCGGGCGCGAACAGGTGCACGCGCGATCTTGGCGGCTGTGCTGCCAAGACAACCTTCAGGTACTACCAGCCCTTGCCATACAGTGGGCCCAGGGTGGCGCAAGCGCGATAGTCGGCGCCTTGGAGGTCCATGGCGCCAAAGGCGCCCCACAGGCTGGGCCGGAAGATGCGTTCCTCGGCCACGTTGTGCAGGGCCACCGGGATGCGCAGCATCGAGGCCAGGGTGATCAAGTCGGCGCCGATGTGGCCGTAGCTAAAGGCTCCGTGGTTGGCACCCCAGGCGTGCATGACCGAGTAGACGTCTTTGAAGGAGCCGCTGCCCGTCAGGATGGGCGCGAACCAGGTGGTGGGCCAGGTGGGGTCGGTGCGCTGGTCGAGGGTGGCGTGCACCTCCTCCGGCAGCTCCACCGTGTAGCCCTCGGCGAGCTGCAGCACCGGCCCGAGCCCCTTCACCAGGTTGAGGCGCGAGAGGGTGATGGGCATGCCGCCGCGGGTCCTGAAGCCGGAGGAGAAGCCCCCGCCCCGGAAGTACTCGAGGCGGGCCGGGTACCAGGTGGTGGCATCAAGGCAGCGGGCGGCCTCCTCGGGCGTGATCTGCCAGTAAGGCTTCATGGCGGGCCGGCCGTTGAGGGCCTGGAGGCCGGTGCCATCGAGGGCGGCGGCGCCCGAGTTGATCAGGTGGATGATGCCCTGGGCGGCAGGGCCACTGAGGGTGTGGCCGGTCACGCGGCGCACCGCCTCTGGGCTCCAGTAGGTGCGCACGTCGGCAAAGACCTGGGCCGTGCCGGTCAGCAGGTGGCCGAAGAGCATGGCCACGGCGTTGAGGGAGTCGTTCTCAGTGGCGACGACGAAGGGCTCGCGGATGCCGTTCCAATCGAAGGAGGTGTTGAGGATGGCCTCCATAAAGTCGCCGTTGGGAAAGTGGTCGGTCCACTGGCGCTGGCCCTGGAAGCCGGCGGCGATGGCGTTGTGGCCCAGGGCCTCCTCGCCGTAGCCGAGCTCGGCCAGGCGCGGGTTGCCCACCATCAGGTCGCGGGCAATGAGGGCCATCTTGACCACCGTCTCCCAATCCCGGTCCTTCTGGGCGCGGGAGGACTGGAGGTGGGACGGGTTGTAGTCCTTGCCCTCGCGGCAGTTCTCCTTCACCCAGCGCAGGGCGCGGGCGAACTCGTCGGGGTCGTAGATGCCCTCGTCGAGGCGGCGGACGAATTCCGACATGTCGATGCTTTCGACGCGCATGCCCAGGTAGGCCTCGAAGAACGAGGGGTCCACCATCGAGCCGGCGATGCCCATCGACACGCCGCCCATGGCCAGGTACGACTTGCCGCGCAGGGTGGCCGCGGCCAGGCCGGCGCGCGCGAAGGCCAACAGCCTCTCGCTCACATCGGCGGGGATGGTCGTGTCGCCAGCATCCTGCACGTCGTGGCCGTAGATGCCGAAGGCGGGCAGCCCCTTCTGGTTGTGGGCCGCCAGGACGGAGGCCAGGTAGACGGCGCCGGGCCGTTCGGTGCCGTTGAAGCCCCACACCGCCTTGGGCATGAGCGGGTCCATGTCCATCGTCTCGGCGCCGTAGCACCAGCAGGGGGTCACCGTCAGCGTCAGGCCCACGCCCTCACGGGCGAACTTGTCGGCTGCCTGGGCCGCCTCGGCCACGCCGCCGATGCACGAGTCGGCGATGACACACTCCACGGGCAGGCCGTTGGCATGGCGCAGCCTTTCGGAGAAGAGCCGGGCCACCGCCTGGGCCAGGGCCATGGTCTGCCCCTCGAGGGCTTCGCGGACGCCGCGCCGCCGGCCATCGATGGCCGGGCGGATGCCGATCTTGGGCATATCGCCGATGAGGCGGTTGTGAGCAGAGGATATGGGCATATCTTTCACGTTGGCCATATGTTTGCCTCGCTGGGGTGATGAGGCCGGGGGGGTCAGGCCCGGCACAGGCTGGCGGGAATCGGCGTTGGTACCAGGGTGATTATGCTGCCCTGGGGGATGAAAGTCAAGAAACGCCTTGCACCCCTCTTGACATAGAACGCCTGTTCATGATATAATGTATGCAACCTGGCCTAGAAGGAGCAAGGCGATGGACCTGACCCCCCGCCAGAAGAGGATGTTGGAGTACATTCAGGAGCACTTGAGAGAGACAGGCTACCCGCCCACGATCCGCGAGATCGGCAAGGAGGTGGGGATCAGCTCGACCTCTGTGGTCAACTACAACCTCAATGTGCTCCAGCAGAAGGGCTACATCCAGCGCGCGCGAGAGACGTCGCGCGGGCTGCGCGTGGTGAGTCCGAGGGCGAGGCCAACCGCGTGCGAGGAGTATGCCGTACCTCTTGCCGGGGCGATTGCCGCCGGCGAGCCGTTGCGCCTGCCCGAGACGGACTTTTCGCTCACCGACTATGAGTCGATCACGCTGACGCAGGACATCTTGCCCCCGTCGCCTGACCTCTTTGCTCTGCGGGTCAAGGGGAACTCGATGATCGATGCCCTGGTCAACGATGGGGACATTGTGGTCCTGCGGCGCCAGAGCCAGGCCGAGAATGGCGACATGGTGGCCGCCTGGCTGATCGACGAGGGCGAGACGACGCTGAAGCGCTTCTACTGGGAGAAGGATGCCGGCCGGGTGCGCCTGCAGCCGGCCAACCCGCAGATGAAGCCGATCTACGTCCACCCTGCCAACCTCGAGATCAAGGGCAAGGTGGTGGCGGTCATCCGCCAATTGCAGTAGCGCGCCGAGCAGGCGGGGTAGCCGGCAGCCCAGGCTACCCCGCCTTTCGCTTTCCAGCCCGTGAGGGGCCCTGGCAAGGCCCGCCGCAGCGCCTCTTGGGTGTATGCGTTGATACTACAACCGTATTTGGTCCAACCTGCACCCAGCAGCAGCCGGCGAACCTGCTCCGCGCAACCCGCCAAAACCCCCTAAAGGCCTTGTGCCCGTTTCGCCTCGGCATTTTTCCCCTCACCCCCCCTTGACATAGAACGCCTGTTCTGGTATAATACTAGCACAATCGTTCTATGCGGAGGGCCCCTATGCGTCATAGCACTCTCGACCTGCAAGCCGATCGTATCGAGGCGGTCCTCGCCCTGCATCGCAGCCCTGCCCGGGTGACGGGTGGGGTGGTGACGCCGCGCCTGGTGCGTTTCAGCCTGATGCCCTCGCCTGGTGTGCGGGTCAGCCGGCTGGCGGGGTTGGCGGAGGAGGTGGCGCTCGCGCTCGACGTCGCCTCGTGCCGTATCGCGCGGCAGAATGGCAGCCTGGCTTTGGAGGTGCCGCGGCCTGACCCGCAGCCGGTGCAGCTCCTTCCCCTTTCGGCGCGGCTGGCTCGTGTCCCGCCCTGCGCGGCTCTGTTGGGGGTGGATGAGCAGGGCGCCCCCCTCTTGCTGGCGCTGGGCAGCCCCGACGTGGCCCATGTGCTGATCGCTGGCGCCACCGGCTCGGGCAAGACGGTGCTGATGCGCACCATGGTGGCCTCGCTGGCCATGTACAACCATCTGGGTGCGGTGCAGTTCATCCTGATAGACCCGAAGGGGCGGGGTCTGGCCCCGCTGGCTGGGCTGCCACACCTCCTGTGCCCCGTGGTGGCCCAGGGTGACGAGATCGTAGGCCGCCTGCAGTGGCTGACGGAGGAGATGCTCCGCCGCGACCGAGAGCGGATCAGTGCGCCGCTCCTGGTGCTCGTGATCGACGAGCTCGCTGAGGCGATCACCGCGGGTGGTGCGCCGGTGGTGGAGGCGCTCACGCGCCTGACGCAGCGCGGGCGCGAGGCGGGCATTCACGTCATCGCCGGCACGCAGAAGCCCAGCGCCAGCCTGTTGGGGCCACTGATGAAGGCCAACTTTCCCGTGCGCCTGGTCGGAAGCGTGGCCTCTCCCGAAGATGCGCGGGTGGCTGCCGGCCTGCCGGGCACCCAGGCCGAGAGGCTGCTCGGCCGCGGCGACTTTAGTCTGGTGTACCGTGGCCGCTGCCTGCGCTTTCAGGCGGCCTATGCCACCCCCGAGGAGTTGGCGGCGCTGGCAGCCCGGCTGCGGGAGGGCGGGCGCACCTCGCGGCGCTGGCTGGCTCCGCAGCGCACGGCGGCTGCGCAATTCGCAGGCGCGTAGGATCGCGTGGAGGAGAGCTGCACGATGAGCCTCGACATCTGGTTCCGCGAAGACATCCGGCACATTCTGATGGCTGCAGAGCGAGCGAGCGAGGTGGCGCTGGCCGAGGGCGAGGAGAGCGCCGCCGATGCCTCGGCGCTGCGGGCATACCGGCGGGGGTACCGCGCCGCGCTCAGCGCGGTCGCCCTCGCCTGTGGGCTGGCGCCCTGCCCCGACGAGGCGGCCGGCAGAGCAGGCTATCCCGTCTACACAGCCGGGCAGGCGCGAAAGCCTGCCCCACAGGGAGGCCGATCATGAACGCCAAGAAGCTTGTTGTCGTCTCGGCCGTGGCCTTTTCCGTTGCTCTGGCGGTGGTGGTGGGCAACCGCATGAGCGCCGAGGCCATGGCGGTGGTGATCGGCGTGGTGTGCGGGGTGGCGGCGAGCATTCCCACGAGCGCCCTGATGCTAGCGATGGCGCGGCGCAGCCGGCTGGGGTGTGAGGAGAGCCGGCCCCCCGACCCACGGCCGCCGGTGGTGGTCGTCGCGCCGGGGCCGGTGGCGAGTGTGCCAGGGCCCTCGCCAGCCCCCTGGCCGGCCTACGCGGCTCCGGCCGTGCGAGCGCCCCGCGAGTACCACATCGTGGGCGACGAATCGCTCTGAGGTTGCAGGAGAGTGGGGGTGAACATGCGCAAGGCTGAGGCGGTTCACGTGGAACGCAAGCGTTTCGGCTTTTCGCCCGAGGTCTTTGTGTGGCGTGGCCGCCGCTATGCAGTGCGGCGGGTCGAGCGCTGCTGGACGGAGGCCCATGGGGCGGGTGCCGGGCGGGTGGAGCGGCGGTACTTCCGGGTGCGCTGCGACCAGGGCACGCTGGAGCTCTGCCATGACCTCACGGCCAACCTCTGGAGGGTTTGCTGATGGCGCAGTTGGATTTCGGCCTGCTGTGGTATGATGACGACCGCAAGTGCGCCCTGACCGGCAAGGTGGAGCGGGCGGCCCAGCGTTATCAGGCCAAGTTCGGGCGCTGGCCCAACCTCTGTTACGTGCCCCAGGAGAGCTTGGGGCAGGAGATGGAGTGGCAGGGGGTGCGTATCGTAGGGGCGCTCAACGTTTTGCCCAACCACTTTTGGGTGGGCGTGGCCTGTGGCGGAGGGCCAGAGCCCGATGCGGCTCCGCGGGCGGATGAGCGCGCAGGGGTAGGGAAGAGCTAAAGCCCTCGCCACCAGGGCGCGGCCCCCTTTTGTAGTGGCGGCTTTAATACTGCAGCCGTACTTGCCCATCGGGCCGTACTATGCCATCCGGGCATCACGCTTCGCACGTGACCGGAGCGGAACCCCATCCCGGGTCAGTGCCGGCCAGGCGCGGAGCAGGTTTGCCGGCTGTTGCCGGGTGCAGGTTGGACCAAGTACGGTTGTGGTACTAGCCACTTGGCAAGGGCCAAAGCTCTCACTGCGAAGGGGAAGGGCACTCGCGGCTGCGAAACGAACGGCCGGGGCCGCGAAAGAGCGGTCCCCGGCCGTTCGTCTTCTTCAGAAGCCCAACTTCCCTCTAGAGTGAACTTCCGGCACCCGGGCCGCCCTGCTCCGTGGGGTCTACGAAACGGTAGCCCACGCGGCGTACCGTCTGCAGGTACTTGGGCCGGCCGGGCACATCGCCCAGCTTTTCGCGCACCCAGTGGATGTGCACGTCGAGGGTTCGGGTGTCACCGGTATAGTCGGTGTCCCACACTTCTTTCATGAGTTGTTTGCGGGTCAGGACCTGGCCCGGGCGGCTCATGAAGAGGCTCAGCAGCCGGAATTGCTTGGGGGTAAGCGTGGAGATCTCACCGTCGACGTTGAGGCTGTGGGCATCCAGATCGAGCGCGATCTTGCCTACACGCAGCACGCGCGCCTCACTCGATGTGTGCTCTTCGCCCAGCAATGCCACCAGGTCATCCTCCGCGGGCACTTGGTCTCGATAGATGGTGCCGCTATCATCCCTGGCCACGTCGATCGAGGGCACGACTGCAACGACTGGGGCACTGCCGGCCTGCGGGCGCAAGCGTCGTGCGAGTTCGACTGCCTGATCGGGCACCGATCGTCCGTCCAGAATGATGAGATCCGGCAGGCCGCTTGTGGCCTCGCGTAGGGCATCCTCGCGGCCCACGGACTTGACCACATAGCGCTGGCCCGACAGCGAACGGCGGAGCGTGTCAGCCATCGCCATGCCGTCGCCGACAACCAAGATGTGCTTGGGCATGTCCGCACCCCTCACATGTACAGGATAAGTGGACTAGCCCGGTTGCCATGCGCAGCCATGGCGGAGCGGGGTTGGCCTTGCTCCTCTTCGGCATTATACCGCAGGAGGAGGAATCCGGCAATCCTCTGCGCCGTTGCCGCAGGGCCCAAGTCGGCGTTCTGTGTAGGTCGGACCCTTCGCAGGCCAGCATTTGCCACGTTGGAAGGCCCGCAGAACCTGCTCAGGGTGACATGAATGGGACTTGGCAAGAGCCCTGCCGTTGCCGCCGCTGGCTGCACCTCTTCTCCTGCAAGTTTCGGGCCACGAGCGCGGTGCCGTGGTCCTTTGACGCCCCCACCCCGCGCAGGTATAATCCTCCCCACAGGCCGGACCCTTGGGAGCTGCGGGACTCTCATCGCGAGGCCCGGCAGCCATGGGTCCTCGCTTCTCTTGGGGCAGGCTGCTGTGCCCGCCTGGGGTCGCGGTGGCGCCAGGCTCGCCGCTGACGGCGCTCGCGCAGGGTTGGGCCACACCGTTTTTCGCTCGGGCACAGGCCATCGGCGTTATGCCGCACATGGGGAGATGCGCTTGTCTGCCAGAAGGTACGTCAGGGATCTCGCGTTCGCCTGTGGGCTGTTGGTGCTGCTCATCCTCTTCTACTGGCCCGTTACGCTGGGCGGCAAGACGATGGTCCCCGCCGATATCCTCCTGACCCGCCAGCCCTGGCTGGCACAGGGGCCGGTGGTGCCCCACAACGGGCTGGTGGCGGACCTGCTGGTGGAGAACTATGTCTGGAAGCAGTTCATCGTCGAGTCGCTCCGGGCGCGCCAGGTCCCACTGTGGAACCCCTACGTCCTGAGCGGGGTGCCCTTTCTGGCGGCCGGGCAGCACTCGGCCCTTTACCCCTTCAGCCTGATCTTCTACATCCTGCCGCTGGCGCGCGCCTACGGGCTCTTCACCGTGTCGCAGCTCCTGGTGGCGGGGCTGAGCCTTTACTTTTATGCCCGCACCATCAAACTGTCGCGTTTTGCCGCAGCCGCGGGCGGGCTCGTCTTTGCCCTCTCGGGCTTTTTCCTGGTCAGCACCGTCTTTCCGATGATCATCGCGGTGGCCGCCTGGCTGCCCTTCACTCTGGCGGTGACCGAGCGCATGCTGCAGGCGATCCGCATCGAGGCCGAGGCTGAGGGCCGAGGTTCGTGGCGGAAACGGCTGGCGGCGCCGCTGCCCTGGCTGATCCTGGGCAGCCTGTCGCTGGGGCTGCAGTTCCTGGCGGGGCACGTCGAGATCTTTTACTACAACCTGCTCGTGCTCGGCGCCTACGCCCTCTGGCAGGCCGTGGCCGAGCTGCGGCGCCGCCGGCGCGACCTGGCGCTATTCGCCGCATGCTTTGCCGTGATGGTGGGTTTGGGGGCGGGGCTGGGCGCCGTCCAGGTGCTGCCCCTCTATGAGCATGTGTCGACCAACTTTCGCCAGGACTCGGCCACCTACGAGCAGATTGTGGGCTGGGCCTTCCCCCTGCGGCACCTGGCGGCTTTTGCCATCCCCGACGTTTTTGGCAGCCCGGCCCATCACAGCTATGTGGACCTGTGGAGCGGGCAGGTCGTCACTGCGCTGAAGGACGCGCAGGGCGGTGCCATCGACACCATCTTTTGGGGCGTCAAGAACTATGTGGAGGGCGGCGTCTACATCAGCCTGCTGGGCATGGCCCTGGCCCTGATCGGCGCCCTGAAGCGCCCGCGGCGGCACGCCTGGTTCTTCATTGCCCTGGGGCTGCTGAGCCTTTCCTTCGCCTTTGGCCTGCCTACCTACCGGCTGCTCTACGCCCTGCCCGGTATCAGTCAGCTCCACTCGCCCTTCCGCTGGGTGTTTCCCTATTCGGTCTGCATCGCCGTGCTCGCGGCGATGGGCGTGGAGGTGGTGACGCGGGAGCGGTCGCGGCTGGCCGGCGCCCTGGGGCTGGTGGCCCTGGCCGGCTCGGCGTTGACCCTGGCCGGCCTGGCCTTGGCGCGAGCTTTCCCCGGGCGCGTCCTGCCCCTGGCCGACCGCGCCGTGGCGCGGCTGGCCCTGGCTGCCAACGCCTTTGCCGACGGCCGCGCCTTCCTCTCGTACGAGGCGCGCAACCTGCTCCTTTTCGCGGCCTGCCTGGGGGCGGCAGGGGCGGTGCTGCTGGCGTCAAGCGTCAAACGTCGAACGTCAGGCACCGAGGGCCTCGAGAGTCACGCATCACGGATCACGCATTACGCATCGCGTTTTGCGTTTGACGTTCCGCGCCTCGCCCTCCTGGCCCTGCTGGCGCTCGACCCCTGGCTGTGGTTCCACGATTTCATGCCGGCGGCCGACCCGGCGCCGCTCAGCGAGGTGCCGGAGGTGGTGCAGTTCCTCCGGCAGCAGCCTGGCCCGTTCCGCATCGTGGTGTACGACACGCAGAGCCACAAGCCGTTGCCGCCGAACACGAACATGCTCTTCGGCCTGAGCTCGGTGAGCGGGTACGACTCGATCATCCCCAAGTGGTACGCCGAGGTAATGTCGGCCATCCAGCCGCAGGAGTTGGAGTACAACCAGATCTCGCGTCTGACCAGGCCCGAGGCGCTCGATTCGCCCATTCTCGACCTCCTCAACGTGCGCTATGTGTTGAGCGAGGAGGCGATCAGCCGCCCGGGGTACACGCTGGTGTACGACGGGGCGCTGCGCGTCTACCGGCACGACGATGCCCTGCCGCGCGCCTTTGTCACTTTCCAGGTGGAGAGCTTTGCCGACCGCGCGGCGCTGCTGGGGGCGCTCAAGACCGCCGACCCGCGCCGGGCCGTGCTGCTCGAAGGGCCAGTGGCGGGCTGGCAGAACCCTGACGTCTCGCCTGCGGCGCCGGAGGTGCAGTTTGTCGAGGATACGCCCAATGAGGTGAAGCTGCGCGTCGACATGCCCGCGCCGGGCTTTCTCGTCCTGGCCGACAACTGGGCCCCGGGTTGGGTGGCCTACACTACGGCCGATGGGCAGACGGAGGAGCAGGCGCTTACCGTCTGGCGCGCCGACGGCACCGTGCGCGCGGTACAGCTCCCGGCGGGCGCGCAGACGGTGCGCTTCAAGTACTCGCCGACGTCGTTCAAGGTCGGGCTCTTTGTCTCCTTCATGGCGGGCGTGGCGCTGCTGCTACTGGGGGCGCTCTGGGTCTGGCTGCGCCTCTACTCGCCGCGGGGGGAGGAGCATGCGGTGCGCCGTGTCGCCAGGAACACGGCGGGCCCCCTCGCCTTCCAGTTGCTGAACAAGGCCATCGACATGGCCTTCATGATGTTGGCGCTGCGACTGCTGGGCCACGACAACGCCGGCAAGTACTACTTTGCCGTCGTTGTGGCAGGGTGGTTCGAGATCCTGACCAACTTTGGCCTCAACACCTTCGTCACTCGCGAGGTGGCCAAGAACCGTGAGGACGCCAACCTCTACCTGTGGAACTCGACCACCCTCCGCATGGGGCTGGCCTTGGTGGCGCTGCCGCTGCTGGCGCTCTTCCTCGTGGCTTACCGGCCTCCGCTGCCCGGCGACACTATCCTCGCCATCGCCCTGCTGTTCGTGGGCCTCATCCCGTCGAGCATCTCGGCTGGGCTGAGCGCGGTCTTCTCGGCGTTTGAGGTGATGGGAGTGCCGGCGGCGGTGAGCACCGTCACCACCCTCTTCAAGGTCGGCCTGGGCACGGCGGCTTTGCTCTTGGGGTGGGGCTTTGTGGGGCTGGCCGGGGTGTCGATCGTGGTGAACACGGTCACGATGGCCATCCTCATTCTGCTGCTGGTGGCCATGTTCTTCCGGCCGCACCGCGCCCCTCAGCCGGCCCTGCGGCGGAGCATGGTCGTCGAATCGTACCCACTGATGATCAATCACCTGCTGGCGACGCTGTTCTTCAAGGTCGATGTGATCCTGCTGCAGCACATGCAGGGCGACGCCATCGTGGGCTGGTACTCGACCTCCTACAAGTTTGTGGATACGGTGGGCATCATCCCGCCGGTGTTCACCATGGCGATCTTTCCGCTCATCTCTCGCCTGGCCGCCTCGGCGCGCGACTCCCTCTCGCAGGCCTACATCCTGTCGATCAAGCTCCTGGTGTCGCTGGCCCTGCTCCTGGCCCTGTCGATCTCGGCGCTGGCCTATCCCTTGATCCTGCTCTTTGCCGGCGCCGACTATCTGCCGCACTCGGCCATCGCGTTGGAGATCATCATCTGGTACATGCCTCTCGGCTTCATCAACTCGGTGACGCAGTATGTGCTCATCGCTCTGAACGAGCAGCGCTTCCTCACGAGGGCTTTCCTCATCGGGCTGGCCTTCAACCTCGGCGCCAATCTGCTCCTGATCCCGCGCTTCGGCTACCGGGCAGCGGCGGTGGTCTCGATCTTCTCCGAGCTGGCGCTGCTCATTCCCTTCTATGTGGGCGTGCGGCGGCACCTGGCGCCGATTCCCTGGGTGCGCATCCTGTGGCGGCCCGTGGCGGCGCTCGGCACGGCTGTAGGCTGCCTGTGGCTCTTGCGCGGTCAGAACCGGCTGGCTGCCGTCGCCCTCGCGGTTGTAGTCTACGTGGCCCTGGTCTTTGCGCTGCGCACCTTCAACGCCGCCGAGCTGGCCCTCCTGCGCCGCGTCGTGCCGGTCGACCGAATGCTCGCCCGCCTGGGCGTGCGCCTGCCTGCGCACGCGGAGGAGTAGGGCGCCAAGGCGAGGGTCAAGCCCGATCTACTCCCCAATTTGGTGCTACGACCTGGTGCCAGACAGCGCATTATGCGCCATTCCGCAGCGCGGTCCGCACAAGTTCGTAGCTCCTGAACCGCCGGCTGGCCAAAGACGCCCCAGACGGTACTGGATTGCAGCGTGACGCGGGGTATCGCGCGCAGGGCCTTTGCCGAGTCGGCGGTAGCCAGGACCGTTCGCAGGCCGGCACTCGCCACGTTGGAAGGCCCGCAGAGGCTGCTGTTGACAAACTTCGGTCGTCGCCGGAGCAGCGACCGGGCTACACGCTCCGCCGCCACCCGGTGCAGACCCCCACCCAGGGGCTGGGCCGGGAGCGGGCGGAGCTCAACACCCGGCTGCCACCCCTGGCCGCAAGTTCCTTCACCTGCG
>Ga0078972_1007061_pt1 | contig 25586 bp, 30 predicted proteins | sample YelNatPaOPGAMG01_FD_67568 | JGI IMG/M metagenome (GOLD analysis project Ga0078972, IMG submission 67568) | Hot spring thermophilic microbial communities from Obsidian Pool, Yellowstone National Park, USA - OP-RAMG-01 (SPADES assembly) (version 2) | ecosystem: Environmental > Aquatic > Thermal...
AGAGACGTCGATGCCCTCGCTTAACTTCTTCACGTTAAACCTTTTTCGAAGAGCCTTTACACTAACCACCCCATACTTCTCTTCAAGAAGCCTTTCAACATCCTCCCTAATCCTCTCTCTCCTAACCCAAGCAGGGACCCTAATACTTACGGTCTCAGGCTCACCCAACCTAATCCACTTTACCAAAAAGACATTCTTAAAGATAGCGCGCTAGGCGGTTACGTGAACGTGATCCGTAAACCTCACCTAAAACTATCCCGGGGAAACCAGATCACTCATAAGCCCCTCTTATTTAACCACAACTCCGAGCGCCGCGATGATGCTACGACAAGCAGACACCTGACAACCAACGAAAGCACCAAACACTAAAACCTCATCTAAACATCATCGCGCCGCTCTTACCTTCTCTATCAGCCGCTCAGCCACTGGCTCCACAATATTCTTCGAAGCCCGCCATATCTCCATGCTCACAATATTCCCTTCTTCATCAAAGTCCGCGGAAATATCGTCGTCAAGTGGCTGAGTATCACACACTTCCCTGTCCTCAGCCACGTCTATGTACAGAATATCGTGTTCACAATCGTATCTAGCCTTCATCGAACTCAAAAAGCCACCGCTTCTTTGATGGCTGAGCGGTACACAGGGTTTTCCCTCGCCTCTTCATCCGTTGCTAAGTGTATTTCGAATGGGTGGTAGAGAGGAAGCCCAGCCGCCTCCTCTATCCTCGCCTTCAACTCACCTCTACCCCTACAACCCTTAGGGAGCTGGCTGCATACTATCAGCAAGTCAACGTCACTCGCCCCAGTGGCCAGCCCCCTAGCCACACTACCAAACACATAGACTTCACAGGGACCTAGTAGGGTTCTCGCAGCATCGGCTATTCTCTTAGCGTAGGAGCGCCACTCCCTAACCATTTCGTTAAGCTTAAGCCTTGCCTCTAAGACCTTCAACAAACCTCAACACCTCTTCAGCGAAGACAACAAGTTCCTCAGCCTCCTCCCTCTCATACTCCCTCAAAAAATATCTAGAGTTTATGTAGGCGTCCTCAAGCCTAATAAGTGAACCCCTATTTCTCCCTACGAACTGGTCAATCTCCTCCTGCTTACCTAATACGAGTTTAAGAGCGTTAAGCAGCTGTCTAATCGAGTGTGTACGGGGCATCTCTCCGCTAACCGCAAGTACAACTGATTTCAGAAATAGCTGGGCAGCCTGCTCAGCCATAAAGGCAGCAATATCATAGTCCCCATAGCCTAGGCTTCTTTTTGCAGAGTCAAGCATCCTCAGAGACCTCCTCCTCAATAAACTGACATCACGGTAGCTCAACAACCTTCGACCATCTGAATAATTTCACGCAAGTATCTTCTCCACCCGCTGAATAAACCTACCCGCTATCCCCTCTACAATCTCATACGCTGCGCTGTAAAGCAGATCTATCTTGATCTCTAGGTAGCGGTGTACGAGTATATTCCTTAACCCAGCGAGCCTAGATACGTCTTCAGCCAGATCCTTCGGCATCCTCTTTGCTTCAGCAAGCTTCTCCGGATGCCCTCTCCAACGCCAGCCTGTCTTTGTAGCTCAGATCCTCAACAACAAGGCGACTCAACCGCGGCGCCCCAAAGAGTACAAACCAAAGACCTGCAAACTACAGTTATAGAAGCGCAACAAATCTCCATGATAATTTACCTAGCAGCCCACAGCATCTCTGTGCTCTTCTTGATCAAAGCTAGGTAGATCGCGAAGCCTCTATCCCTCAGCCACATCAAAGCGCTTCCGTTACCCCAAGACGCAGCTACCCTACACACCTCAACCACCATCGACTTACCCTCCTCAGCCAACACATCACAGAACCTCAATGCTACATCCCTAACCTTCATCAATATTAGCCCGATAGCATTTAGCAGCTCGCTGCTAACAACCTTAACCAACCCTTTCTTAGCCAAAGCCAATGTGAGCTCTAAAGTAGCTCTTTCAGAGCAGCCGAGAACCCTGCGGTAGCACCTAGCCCTCCTAAGCCTACGCTGAACCCACTCAAGAAACACAACCCTATCATCTGTTGCTAATGTATCTGCGCTATGGCCAAATCTTTTGAACGACTTTAGGCAGGAGTTGAAGAAGGATAACCCATCCAGATTCGGGGAGGCGGTCACACGTAAACACCTCTGAACATAGATCGTAGAGGAGGAGCATTACACAACACACATCTAAGCATCCCATTGAACAAAGCTACACTACGTAACAACGCCCCCCCCCGTATTCACATATCATCCAACACCATATGGATATAAACCTAACGCTTCTACGCTAACTCACCAACGAAGATCGCCGCTCTCTCAAGGTAGTGGTTGACGAGGAATGCTATTCAGAAGCTTAAAGGCTTAGGCTACTCTATCTTGGGCATCTTCTTACCCTTTAAGTTCATTATCTTGTATACTTCTGGTATTGCCCAGGAGTATCCTATGTGTACGCAGTTCAGGCTCTGGCAGTTTAGGCAGTAGAGCTCACCCTCCTTAACCACGCACTCAACTATCCTACCAATCCTATTATCCATAGGCACGATAGCATTCGAATCTATAGCTATCTTCTCTATGAACGGCCCATATTTTTCTCAGAGTCTCCTTGACGTTAATTAAGCTGCTGGTGTAAGAAAGGTTGTGGTGTGTGGTTTAGGCGAGTCAGTAATCAAGTTTGAGGTGTTTGATACATCTTTATGTCTCCGAGATTAATATCCTCGTCAAGCTTTATGTTTTCTATTTTAACGGGGAAGTAGCCGCTCTTTTCGATTCTAACCTCGTATGTCGAAGATTCTAAACCTTTGAACCAGAAGTCGCCGAATATGTCTGTTGTGGTTTCTCTTCTTTCCCCGGTTATGTTGTTGGTCAGCGTTACTCTGGCATTTTCGATGCATTCGTCTTTCTCAGGGTCGTATACAGCTCCTGTTAAGAATGGCTTCAGAAGTTCAGTGTGTAGGTAAAGTACTCTTGGCTTTACGTGTTCAAGGTTTGGTTTGAGGATTGATGCTTCCTTAATAAGGTCTTTGAAGTCTTCTTCTTCACCGAACTTAATAACCTCATTCGGGCAGGCGTCGACACATCTCGGGGCATCTCCTTTATCCACTAGGTGTGCGCAGCCTGTGCATTTCTGCGCTATGTTCAAGTTCTCATTGAAGTAGATTACGTCAAACGGGCAAGCGTACAAGCAGTCTCTACAGCCGTTGCACTTTACTGGGTCGATGATTACAAGACCGTCTTTCCGCTTATAGATCGCCTTAACCTTACAGGATGGTATGCAAGGTGCCTCGTCACAGTGGAAGCATAGGTAGGGGTAGTAGGTGACCTTAACCTTTGGATATGACCCCCTCTCCTTCTCAACCATCTTTAACCAGAAGTGTCCAGTAAATGGCTGCGCCTTTGCATACGGCAACCAGTCGTTGCCAACGTGCTCATCTTTGCAAGCTATCTGACAGGTGTAGCAGCCCTTGCAGAGCGATAGATCCACAATAAATACCTTCATTGCTTGACACCCACCCCAGATTCGTAACAAAGGCCGGCTGCGTAATGATAAGGTTTCATGAACGGAGTCGGGTAGCTACTAATCAGCTGACTTAAGTCAACCTTCTCGACGTTCACCAGGTAGCCGCTTACAACCATGCCGTGAGCATACTTTGATGTGGTCTTGATAGGTGCTATCAAGTCAATCGCGCCGCCTCTATCCAACTTGTCTTCAATCGATATTAAATCGGCTCTTGAACCGTGATCTACGTAAACGACGCCCGGCATGATTCGATGGGTTACGTACGCTCCGCATAATACTGAGCCCCGCTCATTGTAGACCCTCACTACGTCACCTGTTTTGACACCTAGCTTGGCCGCATCTAGCGGGTTGATCCAAACCGGCTCGTAGAGGTATCCATCTGGCCCCTTGACCTTACAAGTAGGTATTTCACGCAGCCAAGCTGCGTCATCGAGCTGCGCATGCATCCTCCACCTCGGGTGGTTAGAGACTATTAGAAACGGGTACTTTTCAGCTCTTGGGTGGAGAAGGCTTTCTTGGTGGGACTCACCGTAGGGTATGAAGTGTGGCACAGGCGGTCTTTCCTTATCATCAGGGAAGTGTTTTGCTAACCTCTCTGAGTAAAACTCTATCTTACCTGACGGTGTTGCCAACCGATGCTTCTCAGGATCTTCGTAAAACGCCCTCAGACCAGGCTTATACTTTTTCCACTCTGGATCGGTGGGCACAAGCCAGAAGCCCCTCTTCTTTAACTCCTCGAAGGTTATGTACTGAGCCGCCCCCGAATTCTCGAAACCAAGCCTTATCCAGTCCTCGATCGTCCTACCTTGAGTAAACTTCTCGTATATACCCTTGAAGTCCTCTGGGTACTTCTCTTCGAGCCGCTTGGCGATCAAGCAGCAGATCTCATAGTCGCTTTTAGATTCGCCTATTGGTTCGATGCACTTCCCCTCGTAGACGATGGCGAAGTGCTGCTTGGTTGACCACGCAGCCCCTATTATCCCGATATCTTCCTCTTCGAGTTTCGTTGAAACTGGTAGGATGAGGTCGGCGAAGAGGCAGTCGTTCTCTAACCACATGTGTTGAGCTAGGATGAACTCTATCTTTGGGCTTCTGAAGGCTTCTATCATCCTGTATCCGCAGTTCCAGCAGGTTATCCAGCATCCATTTTCGTTCCAGATCATATGCACTTCGGGTAACCCTTCTACCGGATATGTGTACTTAACGAACTGCTCTGCTATATTCATCCTAGATTGTGACATGGCGTAGAAGGTTACGGGAGGATTTAGAATCGCTTCGTGGATTAAGGTCTTAGGAATGAACTGCTTTAACACCTCGCTGTACCACTCCTTTACTTTGTGATACGGTAGGAACCAGAGGCGTGAATAGACTCCGCCGTGAACGACACCCCAGATGAACGGGGCGAATAGAGGCCTCGGGAATGGTGTATCTAAACCTACACAGCTGTTATGTAGTTGTTGAACCCCAGGCTTCCCCACCCCTTGCATAGCCAGTAGCAGAACCTCAAGCCTACCTGGCTCATGAGCGTATGGTCCTCTGATGTATGGGCCGCCGAAGACGTGCCAGATCGAGGTTCTCTTTGTTGCCCAAAGCCTTGCTAGAGCCTTAATTATTCTAGCTGGGACACCAGTTATCTCCTCAGCCCATTTGGGTGTCTTGGGGATGCCGTCTTCTTCGCCAAGAACATAGCTCTTAAACTTATCAAACCCAACTGTGTGTGTTGCGACGTACTCTATATCATAGGTTCCCTCAGTGATCCAGATGTAGGCTATCGCTAGCTGCAGCGCAGCATCTGTATTAGGTCTTATCGGAATCCACTTATCAGCGTGAACCGCTGCAGCGTAGTTTAGATCTGGGCAGATGAATATCTGCTTTATCCCAACTTGTGTGAACCAGAACCCCCATAAGCTAAAGCCTTGGTCACCAAACCCCCAAGTCGTGGTCTCATAGTCGCATCCCCAGCATAACATCACCTCCGTGTTCTCCAAGATGTCGGGTAATACGTTAGTCTGTGGATGCTGTAGACCGTCAGGCTCCATACCCCACACGTGCTTTGAACCCCACCACCACCCCTCCCAGCTGTCTGGGTTTCTCACAGCCCAGGTTGAGCCGCCTAGGTGTATGAGAAGCTCTGTGATAGTCGCGTGCATGCCGTGAACACTTTTCGTCTCTTGATGTCCGTCGGATAGAGCGAGGATTGCGTATGTCGATCCGTACTTGTCCTTTATCCTCTTTATCTCATCAGCTATTATGTCAAGGGCTTCGTCCCACGATATTCTCACATAGCCGCTCTTACCCCTATTTTCAGGATGCCTTTCGCCTTTCGGATCCCAGTCAACCCTCTTTAATGGGTACCTAACTCTGTTAGGAGAGTAGACGCGGTTCTTGTACACTATGGCGAATGGTGCGGCAAGTTCCTTCATCTTAGGGGCGAATCTTCTCCCCTTTGCCTCAACCTCCCAACGTATCTTCTCAAGCTCTTCTTTCGTATGCGCCCACTCATAGTGTACTGGCCTAATTCTTAATATTCTTCCGTTCTTGCAATCGACTTTAACCAGATTCCCTCCGTACCCGACGCCACATAACCCAAGTAGTTTATAATATGATTTGGTTTCTTCCTCTTTTTCCGCTGGGTCGAGGGAGGTAAGCAGACTTTCTTTTGGAATTTCCTCCGACACCGACTTATTTGGGTTGGGTATATTTCTGACGTTCATTAGCTTGGATATCGCCATCTTCTCCGCTTCGATGAACTCGGCTGTTAGTTGAGCAGCCTCCTTGTAGAAACCGTTCTCAGCACTCTTTAAGATGTCTTTGACAAGCCCGGGTGCCCACAAAGCAAGATGGTTGTTGATGAAATCGCGTTGAGCCTCCAGATACCTCTTTACCTCATCTAATCTTCCGCCATCGTTAAGCGCCTCGATGGTTCGACGGCAGAGGTAAGCCATAAATTGAAGCTCGACCGCTATGTGATCTTCAGGCTCCCTATATTCGTCGACCTTTCTAACCCCTAGTTTTCTATATGTCTCCACCACATCGTCTCTAAACTCTTGCATAATTGATCCGTTATCGCTTCTGTATGAGGACTCTGAGGGGTGGAACTTTCCAAAGCCTAGGAAGAGATGTGCGTACTCTTTCGCTAGCGAAGACTGAATCTGCTTCGAATCCTGCTTCAGAAGATCGTTTATCAGCATACGTAGAGAGCGCACGTGTTCAAGGACCTTTGCGAAAGCGCCGTCTAGTAGCTCTGATTCAGCGGTTAAGATGCTGTCTACGTCGTTAAGGAGATTCTGCAACGATTCGGCCGTTGTCTCCTTCTCATAGATTTTTGAAAGCAGGGAATAAATCCTCCACCTAACCTGAAAAGGTCTCAAGTAGCTATCCAAATATCGCACCAATCTAGGCTAGCATTACCTTCTATTTAAAATTTAAAAACTAGCGCTCCCAAACCATGCGTTAAACAGATAATAGTTGTTCAACAGTGCTCATTTGGATATTGTTTAAGGAATGGTAGGGATTTTAGAAGTATTTGCTTGAATAGGGAAACGCCTATCTATACGCGCGTCCAAAGCTTAACCTACGCTCCCCAAAGTTCCAGGATACCGTAAAGCTTTTATCAACTATGAGAAAGGCGGGGATGGAAGAAAGTCAAGCACTCCTCTAACTAAATTCTAGAGCAATACGGACGCTGACACTCTCCATCCGTAAGATGGTGCATAAAGTAGATGCCGAAGACAGAATATAGGTTTTTCAACTATCACTGTCTTTAGGCTCAATCTTTCAGGAATTCCGGCGTTTTCCTCTACTTCTTTCTTATCCTCTTTTTTATAAGTTTAAATAGTTCTTTATTCATCATCTCTTGCTATGGAAGACGGTGTATCTTCTAGGCGTGGTGTTTCTAGGAGAGGGTTTCTGACGGTTGCTGTCTCAGCTATTGTTGCTGGTGTTGTGGCTGGTGTTGGTGCGTACTATGCTGGCACATTGGCTGCTCCTGTGAAGGAGGTTGTTAAGGAGGTTACGAAAACGGTAACATCAACAACAACCCTAGCACCGGGAGCACCTGCAACTACAACCGTGACGATAACACCACCACCAACCACGATAACAAAAACAGTAACAACAACGGTAACAACAACCACTACACCAACGAAGCCTCTTTTAGAGGGGCAGGAGGTTAGGGTTGGTGTAGTCTTACCTATTTCAGGTGCTCTTGCTACCTTTGGTCAACAAGGGCGTCGAGGTGTTGAATTAGCTGCCGAAGAGATTAATGGAGCTGGTGGGATTCTTGGGGCCAAGATCAAGCTATTTGTTGAGGATTTTGCAGGAGACCCTAAGGTTGCTCTGACGGCTACGGAGAAGGTGATAACCGTGGATAAGGTGCAGGTTGTGACCGGAGCCTACATGAGCGCAGCGATATCTACTATGCAGGAGCCCTGTGAGCGCTATAAGGTACCGTTGCTGGCAATAGGAGGGGCTGCTGATGAACTTACAGCCAAAGGGTATAAGTATTTCTTCCGTAATGTTCAGAGCGCATCTGAATTTACTCAAGCCACCATGGAATTTGTTAAGGAAGTCATCAAACCTAAGACTGTAGGTATAGTCTATGAAAAGACCCTACGCGGAGAGAGCACTAAAAACGCTTTTCTTAAACTTGCAGAGCAATACATGTTTACTGTCGTAGCAGAAGAAGGATATCCTGCTGGGAGCTTGGATTTCAAGCCTCTAATCGAAAAGCTGAAAGCCGCTAACCCCGATGTCTTGCTCTTCGTAGCCTATATTACGGATGCCGTGTTAATGGCGAAGCAGATGGATGAGGTTGGTTACAAACCCAAAGCTGTTGTGGTGGAGGCTGGGATGCAAAACATCGATCTTTTAGAACTAGCTGGGAAATATGTGAAGGGCTGGTTCATTCAGACACAATATTGGCCAGATAGAAACTACCCAGATTACAACGAGGTTTATAAGGTGGGTCTAAAATTCTGGCAAAAATTCGGCAAACCTCTGGACAACATCGCCTGCGACGGCTACCTGAACCTCTACATACTGAAGGATGCTATCGAAAGGGCTAAGAGCCTAGATACAGAAGCGATCAGAAACGCCATAGCGGAGACCGATCTAGACATACCTTGGTTCGGGCACGTTAAATACGGTCCAAACGGTCACAGGATAAATGCTTTAGAAACCTTCGCTATGTGCCAAATCCTTCCAGCCAAACCTAACACACCTTGGCAAGCCAATGGTCTGAGCTTCTACGCCGTATGGCCGGAAAAGATGAAGACAACCGAGCCGATCTATCCTATGCCAACATAACAAGGAGCTGAATAGGGCTACAGCGTAGATAAGAGAGAAGCGGTAAGGTACCGCCAGATTCACGACCAGCCCCCTTTCATATTTTTCCTCCACCCCTACTAAGGGTAGCGGTTTTAGAACCAGCTAGGATAAAAAGGCGAGGTTCCTAAAATGAGCTACTTTGAGCAGACTAACGTTGGACACGATGAGAAAGATGGTCAGGTGGGCCGGCCAGGATTTGAACCTGGGACCTACGCCGTGTCAGAGCGTGACAGCCCAGAGAGCTGTTGTCCTAACCAGACTAGACGACCGGCCCTCTTTCTGGGCATAGAGTTGTCAAACATGGGTTTATAATCGTTCTTGAGCGGTTCGGCGATGATCGAAGCATACCTTTAGATCTGAAGCGGCTGGGTAAACATATATCTTCGGCTCGAGTTAAGGGTTGGTCTATGGTAGTGGATATGTCTAAGACGTCTTTGCTGCCTGGCTTCTACAAACTTAGCCCAGAGGAGAGGTTGAAGGTGGTGAAGGAGTTCGCGGACTTAACCGATGAGGAAGCGGCGCTGATAGGCTCGATGAAGGGGTTGAGCTTAGATCTAGCAGATCGGATGATTGAGAACGTGATCGGCGGGATAACGATCCCCCTCGGTATCGCGGTTAACTTCCTAATCAACGGTAGGGATTATCTGATACCTATGGCTATAGAGGAACCTTCAGTGGTTGCAGCGGCAAGCAACGCAGCCAAAATGGCTAGGGTTAAGGGCGGTTTCACAACAAGCGCAACACCACCAATCATGATCGGGCAGATCCAGTTGACCAAGGTCGTTGACCCATATTGGGCTAAGATGGTGATACTTGAGTCCAAAGAAGAGATCTTACAGTTGGCCAACGCCCAAGACCCTGTGCTGGTTAGGCTAGGTGGTGGTGCTAAGGATCTTGATGTGAAGGTTCTGCATACGCTACTCGGACCTATGGTTATCACGGAGCTGTTTGTTGATTGCAGAGATGCTATGGGTGCTAATGCTGTCAACACTATGTGTGAAGCTGTAGCACCGCTGATAGAGCAGAAGACAAGGGGCAAGGTCTATCTGCGAATAGTAACAAACCTTGCGTCTAAGAGGCTTGCTAGAGCCAAGACTGTAGTCGATAAGAACGCTCTAGGGGGCGAGAATGTGGTTGACGACATCGTATGCGCTTACGCTTTCGCCGCAGCAGACCCCTACAGATGCGCCACACACAACAAGGGGATAATGAACGGGGTCATCGCAGTCGCTCTAGCTACTGGACAAGATACGAGGGCTCTTGAAGCTGGCGCACACGCATACGCTGCTAGGAGTGGGCACTACAGCCCCTTGACCACTTGGGAGAAGAACGAGGAGGGGGACTTGGTCGGTACGATCGAGATCCCTATGGCTGTTGGGTTGATTGGTGGTGCTACTGCCACTCACCCTGTGGCTAAGGTCTGCACGAAGATTCTGGGTGTGAAGAGCGCTGTTGAGCTCGCTCAGATAATGGCTGCTGTAGGCTTAGCACAGAACCTCGCCGCGTTAAGGGCTCTATCACAGGAGGGGATTCAGAGGGGGCATATGAAGCTCCACGCTAGGAACATTGCTGTCGCAGCTGGGGCTCAAGGCGCCTTGATAGATCTTGTGGCTCAGAGGATGGTGGCTGAGAAGCGTATAAGGTTCGACAGAGCGAAGGAGATACTCGAGGAGCTGAAGCGTAGCTCCACTACACAGCAGTAACCTATCGTTTAAGAAGGTTTATATAAGATCAGATGCGGCCTAAGTGTTGAACGGGGATGAGGTTAGTAGAGGTCGGTTACCTTCATCACCAGCTCTGCTAGCGTAGATTCTGAAGACTCGGACCCCGTCTATTATGCCGCTGGTGGTTGGAGTTGAAGGTTAGATTCGCTATACCAAAAGGCTCTCTTGAAAAGGCCACGCTCGAGCTGCTTGAGCAGGCTTGGTTCGGCATCTCCATCGATGAGAGATCGTACCGCCCCATCTTAAGCGACCCAGAGATAGAGGCTAAGATGCTCAGACCCCAAGAGATCCCCTTGTTCGTTGCAGAGGGGCTGCAAGATGTTGGAATAACCGGATTAGACTGGATCAAAGAGACTGGTGCTGATGTCGAAGTGCTCCTAGACCTCCAATACGGGCACGTGAGGCTCGTCGTTGCTGTGCCTAAGCAGATCAGCTACACAACCTTTGCAGACTTCTGCAGAAGCCTATGGGGTGAGGGTAAGGTGCTTAGGCTTTCAACCGAATACTTGAATATCTCAGAGGAGTATGTTGCGTCAAACCCAGCATACAAAGAGAGGTTTGGAGACGCTAGACCTCTAGTCGTCACCCCTTGGTGGAGGAGGGGTGAGAATAAGTGGGCTACGATCTATCTCTCATTCGGCGCAACCGAAGCTAAGCCGCCTGAAGATGCTGACGCGATAATCGATGTGACTCAGACCGGGAGGTCGCTGGAGCAGAACAACCTCAAAATCCTCGACATAGTGATGAAGTCCTCAGCAGCCCTAATAGCAAATAAAAGAGCTTTACTTGATAGGGAGAAGAGGGAGAAGATCTACGACATACTCACCCTCCTCAAAGGCGTGGTCGATGCTAGGGAGAGGCTACACATATTCGTGAATGTTAGAGAGGAGAATCTGGAGAAGCTTGTCAGCGAGCTACCAGCTCTCAAAAGGCCGACCATAAGCCCACTTTCAGAGAAGGGTTGGTTCTCAGTGAACACGGTCATCGAGAAGAATCAGTTCCTTAAGATCCTACCGAAGTTAAGGAGGCTGGCTCAGGGTCTTGTGGTACATTACCCGAGGCAGATACTGCCTCTTGAAGACATAGCGAAGGATGAAGGTGAATAGAGCTGCTAACACACTATAAGATAGATAGAGGTGAGGGAGCGAAGCTCGCAGCCCACCTTAGGAGGAAGGAAGCATCGATAAATGAAGAGGTTCTGCAGACGGTAAAAAGTATAATTGAAGATGTTAAAAAAAGGGGTGACCAAGCCCTTATAGAAGCCACGTGGAAATACGATAAGGTCGACTTACGCCAGATCGGTCTCAGAGTTGAGGTCGAGGAGTTCACGAAGGCTTATGATAGGGTCAGCGGGAAGCAGGTTTCGGCGCTTGAGAGAGCCAAGGAGCGGATTAAGGAGTTTAGCGCGATTCAGCTCGAAGGTTTAAAGTCGGTCTATAACCCTATAGAGGGTATCTGGGTCAAAACAGCTCTTAAGCCGATTGAGAGTGTTGGATGCTATGTGCCAGGTGGTCAAGCAGCGTACCCAAGCAGCGTGCTTATGGCTGCGGTTCCGGCTTCTGTGGCTGGTGTGAAGAGGGTCGTTATATGTTCACCTCCCTCTGAGCGTGGTCTTAACCCTTTGATGCTGGTCGCTTGTGACATCTGTAGGGTTGGTGAAGTGTATAAGGTTGGGGGCGCGCAGGCTATCGCTGCCCTTGCGTACGGCACTCAAACCATACGACCTGTCTTGAAGATAGTTGGTGCGGGTAATATCTATGTCACCTACGCCAAAATGGAGGTTTCAAAGGATGTTGCTATAGATCTACCAGCCGGTCCAAGTGAAATCTTGGTTCTGGCTGATGGCGAGGCTGACGCTAGGCTCATCGCTTTAGATCTTGTGGCGCAAGCGGAGCACGGCGCTTCATCGATATGCGGTCTTCTCACAACATCCTCCTCGCTCATCAAAGCGGTCGAAGAAGAGCTGTTGAACATTGTTAGCGAGGCTGAGAGGCGAGAAGTTGTCGAAAAGGCGTTAAGGGCGAATGGCTTCGCTGCGGTAGCTGAGGATATCGCTGATTGCATAGATTTCGTGAACGACTTCGCGCCAGAGCATCTTGAGATATTCGCAGCCGAGTCAAAAAGTTTGGCTGGGAGGATAACATCTGCTGGGCTGATACTCCTAGGACCGCACTTAACAGCAGCAGCAACGGATTACGGCTTAGGTCCAAACCACATTCTACCTACTGGCGGCTACGCAAAGACGGCTTCAGGACTCTCCGTCATCGACTTCCTAAAGAGGGTTAATGTTGTTGAAAGTACCCTAGAGGGGCTTAAGGCTGTAGCTGAAGACCTCGTCACCATAGCCGAGGGAGAAGGGCTCCATGGGCACGCACGCTCGATCAAAGAGAGGCTGAAGAAGCTTGCCTAACGAATACCGAGAACTCAACCTAGATGGGGGCAGAGCATACATCAGATCAGATAGCTTCGAGCAGATCAAGTCGCTAGATGCTATCATATTCGACTGCGACGGCGTGCTGATAGATGCAAGAAGATCCTACGACGAAGCCATAAGGAGAACTGTTCAGCACATCTTCACAAATCTAACACAAACACATCTTCCGCTGAGCATCATACCTAAAGAAGCGATATACAATCTGAGGCTATCGGGCGGCTTCAACTTCGACTGGGACACAACCTATGTCATAGCGCTCGCGCTCTTCAAGAGCCTACCCAAGCGCTTTCAAGAAGCATTTAGCGAGGCAGCAAAGCAGATAGACGCAGAGGAAGCCATACAACGCCTAACAGCAGCCTCCTCGAAGCTGAGTGGTGGGCTGCCGAAAGACTATTTTAAGGAGAATGGTAGGAGGCTGAGAGAAGCGCTCATAAAACTCACAAAGAGCAGACCAGATGACAGAGAAGTAGCTGAAAGACAGATCTTAGAGTCCGCCGAACAAGAGGGGTGCGCCGAGCACCTTAAGGACTTCATAAGATTCTTAGCATACGACTCCGAAGCCCCACGCAACATCATCTCAATAGTCTTCGACTCATACTTCTACGGCTCGAAATTCTTCAAAGAACTTTATGGCTTTGAGAGCGGGCTGAGGGTCAAAAACGGGCTTATCGAGAAGGAGAAGCTGATAGTAGCAGAGGAGACCCTCAAGGCTCTAGAAGAGATGCTTGGAGAAGGTAGGCTAGGTCTAGCCACGGGCAGAAGCTCTTTAGCCACAAAGAAGACGCTGGGCGATCTCCTCAACTACTTTAACAGTAGGGGCATGGTCTTCCTAGAGGATCTTAAGTATAAGATGGGTGGCGAATCACAAATCAAACCATATGTTAAGCCTCAGCCCTACTCTCTGCTAGAGGCTGCTTCTGGATTAGGCGAAGTTAAGTCTGTGCTCTACGTAGGTAACTCTTCCGAAGACTACATAATGACGAAGAACGCAAATTGCGTGAAGAGTATATTTTTGTTCGCAGGCTGCTACGCTCTACAAAACACCCCAAGTAAGGTGATAAAACTCTTTAAGAGCGCTGAAGCAGCTATAATCATACCTACGGTAAACGATCTGCCGAAGGTACTCGAATATGTGAGAGGTGTTGGAGGTGGCTAGAAGGGCGACTGTAGCAAGAGAGACCAAAGAAACCACCATCAAAGCATCAGTAAACCTAGACGGCGAAGGTGAAGCAAGGGTAGTGAGCGCCATAAGGTATCTGACACACATGCTCAACACATTAGCACACCACAGCTTGATAGACATAGAAATAGAGGCAGAAGGAGATCTCACACACCACACAGTGGAAGATGTCGCAATATGCCTAGGCAGCGCCATAAGAAGAGCACTTGGGGAGGAGCCCAAGATCAAGAGGTTCGGCTCAGCCTCAGCACCTATGGATGATGCCTTAGCTTCAGCAGCCGTAGATCTAGGTGGAAGGAGGTTCTGTGTAGTAGACCTTAAAACAACCGGGTTATGTGTTGAAGATATGGTGGTTGAGGACATCTACCACTTCATAAGATCCTTCTCAGACTCCCTCCAAGCCAACATCCACCTACACATACACTACGGCGAAAACGACCACCACAAAGTAGAGGCTGCCTTTAAGGCGCTTGCTTTAGCGCTCAGAGAAGCCGTAGAAGAAGACCCCAGACGCAAAACCGTACCTAGCACGAAAGGTGTCCTTTAGCTTGATTGTAGCGATACTGGATTATGGTGTAGGCAATCTATATAGCATAACCTGCGCTCTAAAGAGACTGGGTGCAGAAGTCAAGCTGATAAATACCGTTAAAGACGGCTTAGAGGCAGACGCTTTAATACTGCCTGGTGTAGGTAACTTCACACCTGTAGCAGAGAAGCTTAGCAGCGAAAGAGAGACCATCTGCGACTACATAGAAGCTGGAAGACCTCTGCTCGGTATATGCTTAGGGCTTCAGATTCTTTTAGAGTGGAGTGAAGAGGGTGATGGTAAGGGGTTAAGCCTCATCTCAGGCTCAGCGCGTAGGCTGCCGAAGGGGGTTAAGATCCCACATATAGGTTGGAACACCCTAAAGATAGTTAAACAGCACGAGTTCGTAGAGGGTGTTCAAGACGGCTCTTGGGTCTACTTCGTCCACTCCTACTACCCCTCACTTACAGATAAAGAGTGTGTGTTGGCCGAAACACACTACGGGCTAACCTTCCCATCTATCGTGGGCAGAGACGCTTTAATCGGCACACAGTTCCACCCGGAGAAGTCGGCTGAAACAGGCAAGACCCTACTAAAAAACTTCCTCAAGATGATTAAGAGATGACCTTCGAGATCATACCAGCGGTCGATCTGATGAAGGGGTGCGTCGTAAGACTTTATAGAGGCGAAGCCAGCAGCGCAAAGATCTACAGCACCAACCCAGTTGAAGCTGCGCAGAAATGGGTTGATGAGGGAGCAGAGACCATCCACATAATCGATTTAGACGCAGCACTAGGTCTAGGCGATAACACACAGCAGATAGAGGAGATAGCAAAGAGCGTTAAGGCAAAGATTCAAGTCGGGGGAGGAATAAGAAGCGTCGCCAAAGCCGAGAATCTTTTCAAAAGCGGTGTGCACCGCATAATTATAGGAACAAAAGCAATCCTCGATAAATCGTTCATCCGTGAGCTGCTATCTACGTATGGTGCTGAGCGGGTAGCTGTAGCGTTAGACTACCTACACGATGAAGCCCTCATAGAAGGCTGGACAAAGAAGAGCGGAGTAAAACTCCAAGCAGCTCTAGACGAAATGGTCGATCTTGGTGTCAAATACATACTACTAACATCAAAAGAGAGAGACGGCACCCTATCTGGACCAGACTACACAACCATAAGAGAAGCTTCAAAGAATAGAAGCCTCAAGATCTTGGCAGCCGGAGGCATCGAAAGCATAGAACACATACTAGCCCTGAAAGAGGCTGGGGCATACGCGTGCATACTAGGCAGATGCCTATACGAGGGAACACTTAACCTAAAAGACGCCATAAGAGCAGTAAAGGGTGGTTAAAAGACATGCTCTCCAAAAGAATCATACCCTGCTTAGATGTGGACCGAGGGCTGGTGGTTAAAGGCGTGAAGTTCAAGGGGTTGAGGGATGCAGGCGACCCTGTCGAATTAGCCTGCAAGTACCGGGATGACGGTGCTGACGAACTCGTCTTCCTCGACATAACAGCCTCGGTAGAGAAACGTGAAATCTTAAAGAAGCTGGTCAGAGATGTTGCGTCAAACCTAGACATACCCTTCACAGTCGGTGGCGGCATAAGAAGCGTAGAGGACGCTAGAGAAGTTCTGTGTAGTGGAGCGGACAAGGTTACGATCAACACAGCAGCCGTAGAAGACCCTACGCTAGTGACCGAGGTCTCAAAACGCTTCGGAAGCCAGTGTATGGTGGTCTCGATAGATGCAAAGCAGACGAACCAGACGCCCTCAGGCTACGAAGTCTACACCTACGGTGCTAGGAGACCCACGGGCTTGGATGCTGTGGAGTGGGCGAAGAAGGTGGAAGCGCTTGGTGCCGGCGAAATACTCCTAACATCCATAGATAGAGACGGCACAGAAGACGGCTACGAAATAAACCTAACCAAAACGGTCTGCGATGCTGTGAACATACCAGTCATAGCGAGTGGAGGATGTGGTAAGCCGGAACACATACTTGAAGTCTTCCAAAAAACGGGCGCAGATGCAGCACTAGCAGCATCCATCTTCCACTACAACACCTACCCCATACCGGAAGTCAAGAAATTTCTTAGATCAAAAGGGGTCGTAGTGAGAATATGAAGATAGATGAAGTAGACTTCGAAAAATGCGGAGGTCTTGTGCCAGTCGTAGCGCAAGACGCTAGGAGTGGAGAAATACTTATGCTAGCCTATGCAAATAAAGAGGCGGTAGAGAAGACCCTACAGACAGGATACGCGCACTACTACAGCAGATCGAGAAAAAAGCTTTGGATGAAAGGAGAAGAATCCGGAAACAGGCAGAAAGTCCTAAAGATACTGGTTGATTGCGATGCCGACTCTCTGATCTACATAGTTGAGCAGATCGGAGTAGCTTGCCACACAGGCAATAGAAGCTGCTTCTACAGAGATCTCACAAAATAGCCTCCTTACACCTGTAACTCTACTAATTGAGGGGAGAGGCAAACGCTCACTTTATTCTTGGCAACAATAAGGAGCAGATGAGGGCTAAGACGGCGAAGAAAGACAATGAGGCAAACGAAAGCATCCAAGACGAGGTGGCATTCAAAATCGCGCCTAGGATCAGCGGACCGAAGAGCAGAGAAAACCCCCTACTCGCATTAAGTATACCAAAGCCGATATTTGAAGAAGGACCAAGTAGATCCACAACACAGATGTGTATCACAGCGGGGACTATTCCTGAGAAGAAACCCGCGGCGAGAATATGGAGGGGCAGTAGGTAGCTTGGGGTGAAGGTTGTTAGGGGGTAAAGAAGCGCAAGCACACCAAAGGATGGTGCCAGAATAACCTTCCTTGACCCAACTTTATCAGAGAACCAAGCTCCGATGATAGGGGTCGGTATCCCGATCACCATAAAGAGGCTGGCGATGAAGGAAGCAATACTAACATCAAAGCTGTAGGCTTCGATCATATAGGTTGGGACCCACATAACAAACCCCATACCAGTTATCGAGTAACTCATCTGCAGAAGGCCGACGAGCCAACCCTCAAGACCTCTCGGTTTTGCGGCTGTGTTTTGTTCAGCAACCATTCTTCTCTCAATAGGTCTCGTCTTAAAGATAAGTGGAAGAGCTAGTATGGGCAGTATAACGCCTGTGAGCCAAGCCCCCCTCCATCCAAATAGCTTAAGAAACCAAGAACTCACATTAAGGCCTAGTATGTTGCCGATAGGCATAAAGATCATCAGAACACCTAAACCGAACCAAATCCTATCTTTCACAGAAACCTCAGCTACAAGGAAAGGAGCTGTGACTAGAGCTAGAGCCAAACCAGCACCCTCTATCAATCTCCCGACGAATAGCAGGTAGAGGTCTGACGCAGCCCCAGCCATTAAAGCACCTAAAATCATAAGGATCAAGGCGTATACCGTCGCTTTCCTCAGGTTTTGTCTACGTACTAGCATACCCATAGGGATAGAAAGAATCAGCTGAAGTAACCCAAATGAGCCGGCAAGAAGCCCTACCAACCCATAAGAGAATTTGAAGTCTTCAATAATGCTAGGTATAAGAGGAGAGAGCTTAAAGTAGTTGTACATACCTGCGCTCGCTGAAAGTAAGGCTATGGTCAAAAAAAGTCGGTATGAGTTTCGGGTACTGCCCTCCAAAGCTAATCCCTACGTTAATACAGTGTTAAATCGAAGTCTACCCCCTCTATAAATATGTTATTTAGCCACGCGGTATGAAAAGTGGCGAGCCTACCTACCCCTAAAAACAAAAAGATAAATACAAACAATTCCCAAACGATCTTATGCTGGATATTACAGAGCTTTATCAATACGCTCATACAGTGAGATCAAAATTTGCCTCCAAGCTATCCGAGTTACCGTGGGAAGAGGTCTGCAAAAACAGGGAAGCGAGCTTCTACAGCATGAAGAACATACTTCTACACATGATTGATAATGAAGACTGGATGATAAACTGGGTCATCAAGGGAAAGCAAGACCAGTATGTTCGAAAGAGCTGGGAGGATTACACCTCTATGGAACAAGTGCTTGAACATATGAGAGAAGTAGAGAGGAAGACCAGCGAATACTTCAAGACATTAAACAGCGAGGAACTCAATAGAAAGGTGAGACTAAAGGTGAGAGACGGAGAATTTACTCTCACAGTAGAAGAATGCTTGCTACAATCATTTACGGAACAATTATACCACATCGGTGAACTGATAGCCCTACTCTGGCAAATAAATATAGAACCTCCAAATATGCAGTGGTTCTGGAACAATCCAAGGGAATCAAGGTAATAAGGCTCGATTTCCGAATGAAGAATAAATGCATATAGTATAATTAAATCTAAACATAATGATGCTTATATTAGCCTAAGAAGAAGGGCTGCTTGGAATGGGCAAGATATCTCATCTCGAATGCAGAGAGTGTCACACACGCTACCCAGCAGAAAGACTCTACTTCTGCCCAAAATGCTTCGGGCCACTAGATGTAAAATACAAATATGATGAAGTGAGGTGGACAAGGAACTTCTTCCAAAACGCCCCCAAAAACTTTTGGAGATACTTTGACCTCCTACCCATAGAGGATGAAAGTAAGATAGTTGACATCGAAGCAGGCTTCACACCTCTGATCAAAGCAACACGCCTAGGTAAAGCGCTTGGATTAAGGAACCTATACATAAAGAATGATACCGTAAACCCTACCTTCTCATTTAAGGACAGACCGGCTGGCGTAGGTGTCTCAAAGGCGCTTGAATTCGGGTTGAAGGCTGTTGGATGCGCATCTACTGGCAACTTAGCAGCCGCAACTGCTGCGTATGCTGCTAAGGCTGGTTTAAGGTGCTACATATTCATACCGAAGGGGGTTGAGCCTGAAAAGATCGGACACGCACTCATCTACTCGCCAACAGTTATAGAGGTGAATGGCAGCTACGATACAGCCAACAGAATCGCAGCCCAAGCAGCAGAAGCCTATGATATAGGTGTTGTGAACATAAACCTGCGCACCTACTACGTGGAGGGCTCCAAGACACTTGGATTCGAAATAGCGGAGCAGCTCGGCTGGCAGACACCCGACCACATAGTAACACCAGTAGGCAGCGGCGCTATGCTACACGCAATATCCAAGGGGTTGGATGAACTCGAGCAGATAGGGTTAATAAGATCATCAAAAGTGAAGTTTACAGCTGCGCAAGGGAGGGGTTGCGCACCCATAGTTGAAGCATTCCGCAAAGGCTCCGATGCTATAGAGCCGGTTGAACACCCTCAAACATTAGCGAAGAGCCTCGCCATAGGCGAGCCTGGTGATGGTGTGTATGTGCTTAGGAAACTAAGGGAGAGCGGGGGATACGCTGAGGACATAAGTGACTCGGAGATCGTCGAAGGTATAAAATTGCTCGCTAAAACAGAGGGAGTATTCTCAGAACCAGCTGGTGGTGTGGTAATAGGCGCTTTAAAGAGGCTTGTCGAAGACGGTAAGGTTGATCCAGATGAGACGATTGTCTGTTTGATCACAGGCAGCGGGCTTAAAGCAACAGATTCACTAACACCGTACCTACCTCAACCCTTGACCGCTGAACCAGAGCTTGAACAAGTAGCCGAGATCATAGCGAGGCGATAGAAGTGGCTGAAGTAACCGTTACCCTACCTGCGCCGCTAGCATCAGCGTTAGGTGTAAGCAGAGATCTTAAGGTCCGGGCACCGAACCTACGTGAACTGATCAAAGCCTTGGGCGAAAGATACGGCGCAGCGCTGACACAAAAGCTGCTTGACCAAGAAGGCAGACTCAACCCAATCATAAACATCTACGTAAATGGCAGAAACGTAAGATTCACAGGAGGGCTAGAAACACCCCTAAAAGAAGGCGATAAAATCTCAATCCTCCCAGCTGTGGCAGGAGGATGAAGAAGCGATAAAGTTAAACACAACCAAAAACAAACCCACCTACAGTGCGGTGGTCGTCTAGAGGCCTGGAAGCCGGAGAACTTGGTCTAGGACAACAGCCTGCCAACAACTCAAGGTGGAGCGCTGTAAACCCGGGAGACCCTTCCAAAGAAAGGGTCCGGGAGTTCAAATCCCGGCCACCGCACCAATAGTTTAAACGGTAGTGCGCAAATGCTCTAAAGACTCGTAGTTAGAGGCACTCTATCTACTCTCCCACTTAGCAACATGTCTTCTTATATACCTACGAAACTGTGTACTTTGCTCATATTTCTACTTCAACCATCCTTCCTTTTTTAATGAAGTCTTTTGCAAGCCTTAGAAGGGCTGTCTCGAGGCTAACTAGACTTAACCCTTTTTCTTTAGCAAAGGCTTTAAGATCCTTTATGTTTAGGTACTTCATAGCGAGTTCTACGAGGGGTGCTGGTTTAGGGTCGGCCTTCTCCCATATCAGCCTCATATCTCTCAGAAAGATCGAAACAGTCGTGTCTCCCACACCTTTCCCAAGAGCCTTGAGCCTGCGTTCAAGATCTCTACCATCTTTAGAAGATCTGTATAACTTCCACAAACTACCCCCGTACCTCTTCTTTAATTCGCCGAATACGCTCAGTAGCTTTGTTGCAGTGCTGAAGTCATATCTGGTATAACCACCTTCATCCAACACATCTACCAGACCATCCCAACCTATGTTCAATATTTTGTCCACTGTCAATATATTTCGAGATTTGAACACGAAATAAGTTTTTGTTGCCGACGATTCACGTATAGGCTTGCTATAAAGTATTGATGCTAGAAACCATTTGACGATCTCCTCATCCCTCCTTGAGAGGAGGTCTATCCCGAGCCTAACTGAATAGGGTTCACCATACCTATGCACAAACTCTTCTATTTTCAACCTGATGCTTTTAGAGAAAAATCAAGATTAAAACATATCTGTGAATATGAGTGTATAGGTGCAAGAAGAAAACACAGACCACTCTAATAAGCACTAAAACCATTCCCTGAATATTTAGGTCGCTTCTCTTTCAATAAAAGCGAAAGGAGGGTAAGAACAAATATAGTAAAAGTTATGGTGAAAGTGAGGGCTAGAGTTATACCGTATCGGGTGATGAATGCTCCCGCTATCATAGGTCCCACAGCAGAACCTAAAACACCAAAGGTCTGGGTTAGACCAGTAACAGATGAAACAAGCTCTCTGTCCACAGACTCCTGCGGAATAGTAACGAAAAAGCTCCAGAAGGGAGAAGCAAGGAAACCGAAACTAAACATATACGCTGCTGCAACATAAAGAGTGTAGCTCGTTAAAAGCAGTGGAAGAGTTACAAGAGCTGCGGCAAACGCGGAGAGAATTATTAACGTTCTTCTTCCAAATCTATCAGAGAGAGCGCCCAGAATTATTGAACCAAGACCACGAGCTAGAAAGAAAATACCAAGCAGTAGCCCCGCAGCTGCAGCATCTAATCGGATGACCGTTATAAAGAAAGTAGGAAGCCAAGCCGCAACGGCGAACATCGCTACATTTCCTAGGAATATTCCCACAGCGGAAACTGCAATATTCCTTGTTTTTAATAAATTGAAAAAAAGCAGCCGCGGTTTTGTTGTATTGACTGGTGCTGTGCGTCTAAGAAAGATGATCTGAGAGATAAGCATACAGAGAGTTAAGACACCGATAACGAGGTAAGCTGCTCTCCATGCATGTAAAGAAACGAAGAACCCAACGAGTATGGAGCCAATCAATCCCCCGATATAATACACGCTAGCTGCCAATCCAATGGCAAAGCCTCTAACATTTTTCAACGCCTCACCCATCAACGTGTAATAGCTAGGAATGAGAATGCCTCCTCCAGCACCGGCTAACAACAGAAAGGTAAAAGTATCAAAGTAGCTTGAAGAAAATGCAAAACCCACAACACCCAAGCCGAGTAGAAGATAGCCTAAGAGAAGAACATTTTTCTTATCGAACCTATCGCCAAAGTACCCAGCGGGAGTGAGAAGTACAGCGGAAGACCATAGAGGGATTGAATAGAGAACACCAGCCTCCAGCTCATTTATAGATAACTCAACCATAATATCGGGTATGGCTACCCCTAAGCTCAACCTAAACATAGAGAAAGTGATATACCCAAAAAGGAGGACTAGAACGATTCTTACCTTGCCTTCTCCCATAAAGTCACCTCTTCTGGCTGCACTCTATGACCACACTCTTAAATCTGCTGGCTCACGTGAAACCAGACAACGTGGAGGATAATGCGTGACTTTCATCGTAGACCGTTAAATTTAAAACTAGCTCTTAAAGCTTACTTTATGTGGCAAGAACCCCTCCTTACAACTGCGGAGCGATAAATAATGATGAGGGGTACTTCGTGGGCCCGTAACTCAGCCAGGTAGAGTGACCGGCTCATAACCGGTCGGTCAAGGGATCGAAGCCCTTCGGGCCCACCTTAATTCTATCTTCTAGGTAATCTCTTCATAGTTGGATATGAACTTCCTATACCACTCAAACTCCTCCAAAGTTACCAGATGCAGCTCAAAAGGGTTAGGCGTGCCAAAGACCTGCCTAGCCAAATCGTACGTCTTAAGCCTCTTCTCAAGTTCTTTAAATTCGTCACATATAACCAGCACGTCAACATCGCTTAGTGGCCCGCTTCTACCCTCAGCAACACTTCCGAAGACAAGAACTCTAACGCGGCTTTTAAGGTGGTGTGCGAGCTCAGATTTGAACCGTCGGAGCGACTCTTGATACCTACTTCTCATCGCAGCTAATTTAAGACGCCTCTTAACCACACGCTTGAACGCTTCACTCAAACTCAGATAACCTCTTGACATAATCCTCTGCGAAACGTAGTATGGTCATAGCGGTTTCTTTTGAATAATCCTTCGGTAAGTACCTTGAAGTTATGTATGCCTCCTCTAATAGATCTAAGATCATATTCGGCATCTCCGGCGGCTCAGCACCTATCTCTCTAAGCTCAGATAGCAGTACCTCGATGCTATGTGTTTTAGGGTATTCGCCTACTCGTTTAGCCAACAGATACTTCAAGTAGAACTGTATCGCTTGTTCGCAATTAAAGAGTGTTAAGTTATACAAGCCTAATTCAAACGCCTTCCCCGCTAGGGTAAGCATCTCAGATGCCCTCTTCTTAAGGAACTCCAAGCCAAAAGAAGTTGGTGCTCAAAAGTATTTAACCTTGAACATTTACTCTCCCAAGATACCTAACACTCTACCCCACATATTATCTACAATAGTGAATCAAATGCTTCGCTTCTTGGCTTCTTTAGCAAGCTCCAATATCAAATCATCTATGAATTGCTCAAAAGCTTTCGGGTTGGTTAACTTAAGAAACTTATTCCGCTCTATATCCTCTCTTACCTTCTCTAGAAATCGATCTTTCTCGGCTTCAGGCAGATAATCCTGTATCTTCAAAACCCTACCGAGCGCATCGATAAGCCTGAAGGTCCCGTAGGACTGAGGCTCCTCCAAGCAGCCTCTTGCGCTCGAAGCCATATACGTTGCGAGCTCGAAGAGGTAATTGGATAGAGATCTTTTTTCTGTGTTACCCACTTCTAGGCACCTCACTTGCCCAACTTACGCCGTATCTATTCAAATAGGCTATTTCTTCTATCCTCTTTTTGGGAGGCGCCTTAGGTTGCTCCTTAGGATGCCCTAGTATAACTATAAATTCAGGCTCGATTCTCTCAGGCAGTTCGAGAATCTCCTTTAGTGCTATTCTAGAGAACGATTTAATGACACATGCTCCTAAACCGAGAGCGTGCGCTGCAAGAAGCATATTTTCAACAGCCATAGCGCAGTCCGCTATTCTGATATAGTTTTTACCCAACTCCCCTCCCTCTTTTTCATAGACGTCAAGGTCTGAGCACACAACGATGGCTGCGGGGGCGTTGCCTAGAAAGCCGGGCGAAAAGAGCCTAACTAGGTTAAGTATACGTTGATCTGTTATGACTATGAATTTCCAGCCCTGAAGGTTGGAGCCTGAAGGTGCTAATCTTGCGGCATCAAGGATCTTCCTAAACTCCTCCATAGTTACCTTTTCATCTGTAAAGCTGCGGATACTTCGCCTGCTCATTATAGCTTCAAAGACATCCAAACTTTATCGAAATGAGTGAAGCCTTCTGGCTATTATTAAACATTTATTAATAGCAAGGTTTGCATATCGAATAAGGGTTCATTTGGTGAAAGAGGAAGAGATCTTAGAGGAGTTAAGGCGCATAAGGGCACTTCTGGAGCCTAAGCCTGCGCCACCTCCACCCCAAGGTTGTGGGCTGAATTCTTAGATTTCATCTCAAAGTATAAGGTTATGGGTATGGCAGTTGCCTTCATATTAGGTCTATATCTGGGAGCACTTGTCAAAGCCCTGGTTGACGACATAATAATGCCGATTGTACAGTTTGCTACACCAAACGTTGCGTGGGAAGCCATAGAGATCGGCCCCTTCAGAGTTGGCCACTTGGTCACTTATCACATTCATTATTATAGCATTTGTGGTCTTTCTACTGGTGAAAGTGAGTAAAAGATTCAAGATAGAGTAGAGAAGCTTGTGTAGCTAATGCGAATGCGATCAACTATACTTCTGATCTTTTGCTTTTTAACCCTTTGGGCCACCAGTTCCACTTCTTCGCAACAACTATTATAGATGGGTTGAGGAAGATGCGCATGAAGAATGTGTCTATGTATATTGCGAGGCTTAGGGCGAAACCCATCTCTTTGAGCACTAGGTTAGGGCTGAGCATGAGGCTTCCTAGCGCAGAGCCCAGGATCAGCCCGGCTGCTGTGAGGACTAAGCCTGTCCTTTCTACCGCGTTTACAACCGCTTCTTCGTCGCTCAAACCCTTCAAGGCTTCTTCCTTGACTCTTGTTATGAGGAAGACGTCGTAATCTACTCCCAGCCCCATCAGCACGGAGAAAGTGAAGAGTGGCGTTAACC
>Ga0078972_1007062_pt1 | contig 25582 bp, 22 predicted proteins | sample YelNatPaOPGAMG01_FD_67568 | JGI IMG/M metagenome (GOLD analysis project Ga0078972, IMG submission 67568) | Hot spring thermophilic microbial communities from Obsidian Pool, Yellowstone National Park, USA - OP-RAMG-01 (SPADES assembly) (version 2) | ecosystem: Environmental > Aquatic > Thermal...
TCAAAATCTAAAAGCGCTTGACGAAGGATATAAACTGTCTGACAAAATCTTTGAATTGAGAGAAGATCTTAAAATTCCATACTCAAAAGGTACAAACATAAACTTTGAATGAAAAGAAGAAGCTTACTTAGCAGTTTTAAATATGCCTTCAATGGCATGAGTCATGCGTTGAAAACTCAGCGCAACATGAAGATACATTTTGTAACGGCCGTGGCAGTGGTTCTCGTTTCTTTGCTTTTAAAACTCGAAGTAGATGAATTTTTGTGGATTTTTCTTGCCATAACGCTTGTCATTGTCTCGGAAACTTTTAACTCTTTCTTTGAGGAGTTCCTTGATTTCGTGAGTCCTCAGTACCATGAAGCGGTTAAACACATGAAAGATATGGCTGCCGGCAGTGTCCTGACGGCGTCTATATTTGCGATAACCGTTGCAATCATAATATTTGGTAAAAGATTTGGATTTGACCTTTCCGTTTACGCAAGTTCGGTGTTATTCGCTTACCTGTTTTTTGTTTTTATAATATCTATTTTCATCAAAGATGGAAAAAATAAAGATAAAAATGACAAGCCTAAAAAATTTTGATTCAATTTGATGTATACTATATACCAACTCATGATGTGTGCGAATGTATACTTAATCAACTTTAAATATGAAATATCGTTGGCTCCGGCATTCGCCTTTCGGTGTCTGTCCTCGCTACGCTGCGAAGGCCACCTCGAGGCATCATGCCCTGCGCCGAACGCAAATGTTCATTCCACTGTCAAAAGAGATTTAGTATATGTGCATTCATGAAATATTTGCGAATAAATCCTAAGGCGATTCCGGCTCGCAGGCCGGAATGACAAGACCTGCACATCACACGTCTGATCGGGAAGAGAATCGCCTTTTTTGTAAGGGAGATTCCCAATCGATTTGGGAATGACATTGATAAATTCTTAGCATATGTCTATCTTATGAGTATTGACATGTTTATTTTTTTGTGATAGACTATTTTTAAGGTGATAAAATGTGTGGTTTAAGAATTTCGAACCTTAAAATTCAGAACAATTGGTGGTGGCACAACCCCTGATGCTGAGCGGGTAGTGTGCCTTTTGCCATAAAGTTTTCAGCGTCGGGGATCTTTAAAAAAGATCCCCGATTTTCATTTTGAAGGGAGGAATTTGTGTGGAAAGATTCATAAATTTAAGGGGAGAAGATATACCGAAGTACTGGTACAACGTCAAAGCGGATCTGCCGTTTGATATGGATCCGCCACTTGATCCTCAAACGATGAAACCTATGGATCCTTCAAAGTTGGAAGTGCTTTTCCCAAAAGCACTTGTCATGCAGGAAGGGACGAAAGAAAAAGAGATTGAAATACCGCAAAAGGTTCGAGAAGCCTATGCGCTTTACAGACCTACACCGCTTGTAAGGGCTTTTGGTTTTGAGAAAGCGTTGAAGACACCTGCACACATTTATTACAAAAACGAGAGCGTTAGCCCTACGGGCAGTCACAAACTTAACACCGCACTTGCACAGGCATATTACAACCTTGAAGAGGGAACCAACAAGATCTCGACGGAAACAGGGGCAGGACAATGGGGAAGTGCACTTGCCTTTGCGGGATCGTATTTCAACCTTGACGTGAACGTCTTTATGGTTAAGATCAGTTTCGAACAAAAACCAGCACGAAAGTACATGGTAAACCTTTTTAACGGTAAAATTCATCCAAGCCCGAGTGATTTCACCAATTACGGTAAGCAAATACTTGAAAGCAGTCCGAATTCAACGGGATCACTTGGAATGGCAATAAGCGAGGCTATCGAATATGCCCTTTCAAAGGAAAAGACACACTATTCTCTTGGTAGCGTGCTTGATCATGTGTTGCTTCATCAAACGGTGATAGGTCAGGAAACGAAGAAGCAAATGGAACTTGCCGGAGAGGAGCCAGATGTGCTCATAGGTTGTTTTGGAGGCGGATCAAACTTTGGAGGCTTTACGCTACCATTTATACCTTTGAAAATGAAAAAAGATGCGCTCGAAATAGTGGCATGTGAGCCTACAGAGTGTCCATCTTTCACAAAAGGAGAGTACAAATACGATTACGGAGATACAGCCCATCTTACTCCAATGTTGAAGATGTACACGCTTGGATCCGAATTCATTCCGCCTCCGATTTACGCCGGTGGCTTACGCTACCATGGTGCTTCTCCGATAATAAGCCGTCTCGTTAAAGAAGGATACATGAAAGCCATTGCTATTTCTCAGGAAGAGGCATTTGACTCGGCAAGACTTTTTTCTGTAAGTGAGGGTATAATTCCCGCTCCCGAAACAAGCCATGCCATTGCCGGAGTTGCAAGGTATGCGAAAGCATGTGCCGAAAGCGGGGAAAAAAAAGTAATCGTATTCAATTTCAGCGGTCACGGATTGCTTGATTTGAATTCTTACGTGAAAAATACTAACCAAAGTTAAGATTTCAAATAATTAGTTCTGGCAGGTGCCCGTCAGTCTGTCATCACAAAGCGCTGATTTTGCTGTCGGGCTCTGCCCTCCGCTGAATAGACATTCGATTTTCAAACTATGAATTGAGAAAGATGTCTGTAACCAAGTATAAGTCCTTTTTTTACTTTCTCAACGCTGCCTTCCCAGATTGGATCTTCGTGTTCGATACTGACAACGCCGTTGTAGCCATTTTCTTGAAGTGCCGAGATGAAAGATTTCCAATCTATTTCACCCAGGCCTGGAATTCTATATCTCCACCAATTTTTGTCGTTTTTGAAGAGCGGTCCAAAAATTCCATACTCGTAAAGTCTGTCCTGAAGAATCTGCGTATCTTTTGCATGGGTGTGAACTATTTTATCTGCAAATTCGTTCACAACATCGACGTAATCTATGTCAAGCCAATACAGATGGGAAGGATCAAGGTTGATCTTTAAATCTGGCAAAATTTCGAATATCTCTCTCCACAGTTCTGGAGAATAAAAAAGTTCGCCTGGTATTCCCGCTTTTTGCCATCCTACCATCGGACAATTTTCTATCATTATTTGTACATTTTTGCGTTTTGCGTACTCTAAAACGGGTGGAAAGACCTTTTCTATTTCTTTCATGTTGCCGATGATATCTTTTTCAATATCCCTGCCTATAAAAGTACCAACGTATTTCACACCGAGCAGATTTGCCGCATCGATAACCTTTTTCAGATGATCTATGTGGGCTGATCTGATATTTTGATCGGCATCGAGGTTGTTATCATAGTAAGCAAGCGATGAAATTTCAAGTCCATATTTTTTGAAAAGCGCTTTAAACTCATTTGCCCGTTTTTCGTCCAATGTTTTGACATCAAGAGTTGAAGATGAGTAGTCTCTCCTGTTATCAACTGGCCATGCACCTATTTCAAGCGTTTGAAAGCCAGTTTCAGAAGCCCATTTGGCAATTTCATCAAGACCAAGATTTCCAAGTGATACGGTTAAAAATCCGAGTTTCATCCATTCTCACTCCTTCATATGTTGATTTTCTTCAGGTTATCAAGACTTATCTTTATACTTTCAAAGGGATCTTTTTTACATTTATCCTGTTCGACTATGAGCCATTTAGTTCCGACGGATTTAGCCGCTGAAACGATCCCTCTTATGTCCATTATCCCCATTCCGACTTCCGCAAAATCCTTTCCAACCCTTTCCATATCTTTCAAGTGAAGTAAAGATGCCCTTTTACCGAATTTTCTTATGTACGAAATCGGATCTGCTCCGGCATACTCAACCCAGTAGGTGTCTATTTCAAAATCCACAAGATCAGGATCCGTGTTCTCAAAAAGTAAATCAAGGCCATAATTACCTTGAAATCTTTCAAATTCATGGGCATGGTTGTGATAACAAAGTTTTAATCCGTTGTCATGGCATTTTTGACCTATCTCGTTGAGTACCTTCGCGAACGATAAAAAATCGTCCTTTGTGGCGTATTTTTGCCACGGACAAACTATGAAATGATTCCCTATCTGAGAATTGTAATCTATGACTTTTTTTAAATCCGTTGTCAGCACATCCACACCAACATGGCTTCCGGCTGGCTTAAGGTTCAATTCATCGAGTAAATTTTTGAGGTCTTTTGCTTCCATCCCACCGTATCCGGCAAATTCTACGCCGGTATAGCCTATCTGAGAAACTTTTTTCAAAGTTCCGCTGAAATCCTTCTCCGCGACATCTCTCAAAGTGTAAAGTTGAAGCGCCGTTGGAATCATCGAGACACCTCCTAAAAGTTGAATTGCTTTCCCGTTTTAGCCGATTCATATATGCCCTCAAGGATCTTCGTAACAGTAAAGGCCTCTTGTGGCTTTACAAGCGGATCTTTGTCGTTCACGATAGCGTCTATCCATTGCCTTGCTTCAACATCCTGTGGTTCTAACTTTTCTCCGGAATAAAAGTCGACTCCTTTAAGGTTAACTTCAACATTCTTGACAAACAGCCTTCCAAATTCTTCCCCGTTTATTCTTAAACCGTCTTGCATGTCCGCGCCGCCATCGGTGCCACAAAGTACAGTCTGAGCCTCTCCAACATCGAGTGAATTTAAAGCCCAACTTGATTCCAGCACGATCGTTGAGCCGTCTTTCATGACTATAAAACCAAATGCCGAATCTTCTACCGTGAATTTTGCGGGATCCCATGGTCCCCAAGCATTTGCAGCGTGCTTTTTCTTTGATAACTCGTGATAGGTAGTTCCAACGACGCTTTTGGGTTCATAGTTGTTCATCATCCAAAGTGTCAGATCTAAGGCGTGAGTTCCGATATCTATCAAAGGCCCACCACCTTGCTCGTCTTCGTTGAGAAAGACGCCCCACGTCGGAACGGCTCTTCTTCTTATGGCGTGCGCTTTAGCGTAATATATTTTCCCCAGATCTCCTCTTCTGCATATCTCTTTGAGATGCAATGAATCGGTTCTAAAGCGATTTTGATATCCTATGGTTAATTTCATACCCGTCCTTTTTGCGGTTTCGACCATTTTTTCAGCGCCCTTTGAATCTTTTGCCATTGGCTTCTCACACATAACATGTTTTCCCGATTCCATAGCGGCAACAGAGATTTCAGAATGAGATTTGTTTGGAGTGCACACATGAATTACGTCTATAGTTTTATCTTCCAGTAATTTTCTGTAATCTTTGTATACTTTAGCATCTTTTGATCCGTATTCTTTGGCAGCCTTCACAGCCCTTTCTTCGATGAGATCGCAAAATCCCACGATTTCGACATTCGCGATCTTGGAAAGTGCAGGCAAATGCTTTGCATTTGCAATTCCTCCACAACCTATTATTCCAACCTTGACTTTTTCTTTCAATTTAATCCCTCCTTGAACTTTATCTGTTTTATTATATACTTTTTTTGAAGAAAAGTACGATCCATGCCAATAAATGATATAATTGTTAAAAAGTATTTTTCGGAGGATAACGTTGTGACAGTCCCTTTCTTTGTTCTTTCTGTAATTGCTATTGGCATAATAGTTGTAACCCTGCTTTTTGCTTTGAAATGGCGTATTCTTGCAAAAATGGGAATTAGAAATGCCACAAGACGAAAGATGACCATGTTCTTGATAATCGCCGGTTCTTTAACCGGAACTGCTTTTATAGTTGGATCTTTCGTTATTAATGATTCTTTTCAATATTTCATGTATGCTGGGATAAGAAAAAATCTTGGCACCATAGATGAAGTCTTAACGCCTAACAAAAATGCGTATTTTTCTCAAGACGACCTTTCAAAGTTGATCAATTCATCTTCAAATTCAAAATACGTTGAATCTGTTTTGCCAATAATGATAAAAAGCACCGTTGCTGCCCCCGTTGGACAGATAAAGTCTCTTGATCCCAGTAAAATAGCACAGGTTAGTTTCATAGGGGTCAACATCGATCAACTTAAAAAGTTCGGCAGTGGAAAACTCTTTCCTGATGTCACGCTATCTGGAAATGATGTGGTTGTGGGCGAATCTTTTGCCGATTCTCTCAAATTGCATGTCGGTGATACTTTTGAGGCTATAATCAATCCTTTTCAAATCATCTTAGGTGCTCCGCAAAAGTTTAAAATAGTCGGTATTGTGCCTGAAGATGGAGTGCTTGGGTACAAAGATATTCAGGGAATAACTTCTCCGATTTTCATGACGACAGAACAGATGAAGAATATTTTCAACTTTGACAGTTACAACGAAATTCTTGTTGCCAACAAAGGCAATTACATAAGTAGTGCTCAATACACAAACGAGGTTGATCAGGCCATCAAAGACGCTGGCGTATCGGTTAAAATTTACAATGTAAAGGATGATCAGATCAAGAACATAGATCAAGGTCAAATCGGATGGCTGTTCTTGATTTTAAGCGGTTTCTCTATCGCGGCAGGTATTTTATTACTTATAAACGTTTATACCATGCTTTCAGATGAAAGGATTAGCGATCTTGGCACTTTGAGGGCAATTGGCTTTTCAAGGGGAAAAGTTGGATTCATACTTTACTTTGAAGGCTTCGTTTATTCATTGATCGCGTCGTTTTTAGGCGTCTTTGTTGGACTTGGAATAGCCTGGTTTATGATAAATGAATTTTCAAATCTTGCAAGCAACGTCAGCAGTGAATTCACCCCTCTTATGAATACCGGAAACTTTTCCTTTTCACTGCATTTCAGCATATTTTCACTTATCTATGGCTTTCTTGTCGGTTTGATAGTGCCATCCGTTGTTTTAATTTACATGGCTTTTAGAACTGGCCGTCTTAACATAGTCGGCGCCATAAGGCAGATCCCGCCAGAGAAAAGTGAAAAAAAGCGTCAGCATTTTTTGATTATCTTCACGCTTTTTTCTTTAGATGTGATTTTTTCTGTTTTTGCAATCTTCTCTTCTAATGCCATAATGACTTACAGTGGGATAATGATTGCTGCGTTGATCTTCCCGTTCTTTTTCAACAAGAAGGGATTAAGGCGTATTGTCGGGAATTTCTTCTCTCTCGGTGTCGTTGTTTTCGCTTTTGCTTCTAATCTCATACCTTACATCGAGTCTCAGAGTGACAAATCACTCTGGTTGCTTGGCCTTAGAAGTTTTTCGATATTACTTGCAGCGTTGTTCTTGCTTTCTTACAATTTTGAAATCTTCGACAGTTTTCTTGGTTTGTTTTCTAACAAAAAAAGTCGTGCCTCTGTAAAACTTGCCGTTGCTGAGACGGCCCAACATAAAAGAAGAACCGGACTTACGATAGCGATGTATTCGATAGTCATTTTCGTGATATCACTTATGACCGTCATACCTTATTCGGAGACTCTTCAGATAAATTCGGCTAAATCTACAATTTTCGGTGGATACGATACCGTTGGAATACCCATAATTGGAAATTTAAATGTGACCACTTCTCAACTGTCAAATCTCGACTACATAACTTATTACGCTACGATGTCCATGATTTCTGTAAAATATCTTTCGAATGGAAAAGTGTCAAGTGACTACCAGATGGTGCTTTTGAACAAACAACTTGTGGGTGGGCTTGACTTGCAGGTTAAAAGCGCTATCAACGGCATAAAAGATCTTAAATCGCTCTTTGATTACATTGACGCACATCCTGGAACAGTTGCAGTGCTTGGCTTGAATGATTTGAAGATAAACCAAAATGTTCAAATATCAAGCGAAGGAGCCTCCAATTTCAACTTTTCACAATCATCTCAAAATGTAACGTCTTCTTCCACCGTGCTTAAAAACCCAAAGACATTCACCGTTGTTGGAATACTTCAAAGTCAGGGCAATTATAACGCCATTCCGACGGGTTTTTACACATCTATAAAGTCGGCCTCCGTCTTCGGTAAACTTTCATCAACCGAATTTTTGCTTACAAAATTGGCGGGCAACAACGATGCTCAACAATACGATAATTTTCAAAAATTAACGGCTTTTCTTAAGACAAGGTTCATCTTTGCCTTGTTTTCAAAACAAACTGTTGAGGTATTCACAAATATCCTGAACGGATTTGTGAACATAATAAACACCTTTCTCTATTTCGGCCTTTCGGTCGGCATAATAGGTCTTGCCATACTTATAGTTAAATCTTTGCACGAAAGAAGAAGGACAGTTGGAATTTTAAAAGCCTTGGGTTTCAGTCGTAGCATGATCTTCAGAAGCTTTTTTCTTGAGATAAATTTCGTGGTCATTCTCGGCATATTGATAGGATTTATCTCAGGAATAGTCACGTCGTATTTGATATATTCAACTCTGAATCTCGGTACGCTTTACATACCATGGCAACAATTCTTGTTGCTTGGGATAGTTTTCTATCTTATATCCGTTTTGACAACTTTCATACCGACGAGAAATGCGACCAAAGTGCCACCTGTGGAGGCTTTAAGGTACAGAGAGTGATCATGGTTGAAAAGATAAAAGATATTCCGGATAGCCCGGGAATTTACATTTTCAGGTCAAAGGGAAAAATCATCTACGTGGGTAAAGCCAAAAATTTGAAAAAAAGGCTATTTTCTTACTTTTCATCGAGATCGTCCGAAAAGGCTAAGCAGATAGTTTTAGAGGCAGATAAGTTAGAATACATAATGGTTTCAAACGAAAGAGAAGCCTTGCTTTTAGAAGCAAATCTCATATACACTCACAAACCAAAATTCAACGTTCTACTCAAGGATACGCGTGTTTATCCTTACGTTACCTTCACAAAAGATGAGTTTCCTTACATCAAAATAACGCACGACAAAATTCCAGGAGCCATAGGGCCATTCACAAGTGTGAGTTTTTTGAAGACCCTTCTTGAGATAATTCAACCAATTCTTCAGATAAGAAATTGCAATTACGACCTTTCAAAAGTCAAAAGGCCATGTATAGAATACGGTATGAAAAGATGTGCTGCACCATGCGCGGGGTTCATATCCAAAGCGGAGTACGCACGAAGGATCGATCTTGCAAAATCTTTTTTAACCGGCAATTCTCAAGAATTGAAAAAATGGATAGAAGAAAGGATATCCATTTATTCCAAGATGGAGATGTTTGAATCTGCGCTTAGATTGAAAAAGATGTACGAAAAACTCGAGTGGTTTTTACAGGATCAAGGAGTTGAACTTCCAGAATCTGTAAGTCTCGACGTCGTTGCCATAGAAAGTGGTATCGCCGTGCTTTTAAAGGTAAGAAATGGCATGATGCTCGCGAAACTTGAATTCGAAATAAACGGCAACTACGATGATTTCATGAAATTGTATTACGGACATGAAGAAGAGATCGTTGAGAGGATAATCGTAAAAAAAAGATTCAAGGGCATGGCTGAATGGTCAAAAACGCTTTCAACGAAGGTAAAAATTGCGGATGACGAGATTGAAAAGCATCTAATTTCAATAGCCTACAAAAATTTACAAGATCGCGTAAAAAGTGCGGAATTCATAAATAAATCTCTTAAAAGACTTCAGTCTTTACTTTCTCTCAATGCCCCTCCAAAGTTCATAGAAGGAATCGATATTTCCCATACTCACGGAAATCTCACCGTCGCTTCAGTTGTAACTTTTGAAGATGGCAAACCAAACAAAAAATTTTACAGGAAATACAAACTCTCAAACATTGCTAAAATAGATGATTTTGAATCCATGAGACAAGTTGTCAAGCGCAGATATTCAAAACATCCGTTGCCGGATTTGTTGCTCATAGATGGCGGTAAAGGTCAGGTTAACGCGGTTAAAAATGCCCTTGAAGAGATTCATGCAGATGCAAAGATCGTTGGATTGGCAAAAGAAGATGAAAGGATCGTTTTCCCTGACGAAAGATCTGATTTGCACCTTAAAATGGATAACGGGGCTTTGAGAATTCTCATAGCCGTTAGAGATGAATCTCACAGATTTGCGACTTCTTATCATTACAGTTTGAGAGATAAAGAGATGATCAAATCTGAACTTGATTCAATTCGTGGCATAGGACAAAAGAGAAAAAAAGCACTTTTGAAGAAATTCAAAAGTGTTAACGGTATAAAAAAAGCACCTTTTGAAGACATTAAAAAAGTTGTTGGAGAAAAAATAGCTAAAAAATTGGTTCAAGATCTCGGAAAAATTTGAAAAAAGAGGTGTTTGTTTTGAAAGGGACTCTTGAAGTTGTCATCGGACCTATGTATTCTGGAAAGACCGAAGAACTTATAAGAAGGGTTATGAGGAGAAAGATAGCGCGGCAAAACGGGATCATATTCAGGGTTTCTTCTGATACTCGAAATGCTGAGGAATTAGTGGTTTCAAGGGCTGGTACTCATCTTGAAGCCAAGATAGTTTCAGGAGCGCGTGACGCTCAAATGTACTTGGATGATAAACTTGATTACGTCGCTTTCGATGAGATTCAATTTTTCGAATCAGATCTCGTTGATGTGGTGAAAAAATTCATCGATGTTGGGACAGATGTTATAGTTGCTGGTCTTAACCTTGATTTCAGATCTGAACCATTCGATAATGTCATGAAAATAGCGGCTATGGCAGATGAAATAGCACTTCTAAAGGCTGTTTGCGTTGTTTGCGGTAAAGATGCCACTCTTACTCAAAGGCTTATAATGAAAGATGGAGAATGGGTACCCGCATCGACGAAAGATCCGATTTTTAAGGTTGAAGGTTCAGATGTCAAGGTAAGGTATGAACCGAGATGCAAAGATTGTTGGAAGGTAGGTGAATGATTTGATTTTAGTTGGGAAGCACGAAGATGTTGAGGCAGAGATAATAGATGACGGTCAAAATGCAAGAGGAGTTGAAAAACGTGTGCTTATAGGTTTGAAAGAAGGCGCTCCAAATTATATCATGAGACATTTCAAGATAAAGGCGGGCGGATTTACTCCAAATCATGCACATCCGTGGGAACATGAAGTTTACGTTTTGAAAGGAAACGGGATTTTAAAAACCTCAGAAGGTGAAAAAGCGATAAAAGGTGGAGACTATATTTTCATCTCGCCCAACGAATTGCATCAATTCTGCGCTGAGGGTAGCGTCATCGAATTCATATGTGTTATTCCGAAATATGGACAATAAAAAATACAAGTATGAGGAGGAAAAGCAAATGAACTCAGAAGAATTTTTCAAAAAGGTTAAGGATTACGAGTATCTTGATTTGAAGATTTACGACATAAATGGAGGGTTAAGGCATGTAACCTTACCGGTGAATTACGTTACACCTTCCATTTTGACTGATGGTGTTGGTTTTGATGCATCAAACTTTGGTTACATGCATACCACCTTCAGTGATATGATAGTTGTTCCTGATTTGTCAACCGTCGTTGAAGATCCATTCGCGGATGCAACGCTTTCGGCACTATGCGATGTTATCTTGACAGACAAAACGGCCTTCAGTTGGTATCCCAGAAATGTCCTTAAAAATGCCATCAAACATGTAAAAGAACTTGAAATCGCAAACAAGATGATCGTTGGACCGGAAATGGAATTCAACATCTTCAAAAGCATAACTCATGAGGTGTCAGAAAGGGCTATATACGTTAAGATAAAAAGTGATGAAACGAACTGGCCGGTTATGAATGAACCCGCAATTTCAAATGACAAAGGATATCACATGCTTTCGCCTTTTGATTCAACTTATGACATGAGAAACGAGATCGTTTCGATTTTGACCGAAATCGGCATGCCAATAAAGTACCACCATCATGAAGTTGGGATCTCACAATTTGAGATAGAATTTCAACTGCTTGACGCTTTGGAGGCTGCTGATTGGATACCCATGCTTAAATACGTTGTCAGAAATGTGGTCAACGATTACGGATATGTTGCCAGTTTTCTGCCAAAACCACTTCACGATCATGCCGGTAACGGCATGCACGTTCATCAATATCTTGCCAGAGGCACAAAGAATGTTTTTGATGATCCAAATGGACTTTATTCACTTTCAAAAACAGCGCTTTCTTACATAGCCGGCCTTTTAAAACATGCTCCAGCGGTCATGGCTTTCACAAACCCATCGACGAATTCCTACAAAAGGCTTGTTCCCGGTTTTGAGGCACCGACGAAGCCTTCCTTTGCGCTTGGAAATAGGGATTCCGCAATAAGAATTCCGGCCTACGTCAACGATGGAAAAGTCAGAAGAATAGAATTCAGAATGCCAGATGCAACTGCGAATCCCCATTACGCAATGGCAGCGATGTTACTTGCCGGCATAGACGGGGTAAAAAACGATCTTGATCCTCAAAAAGCAGGATTTGGTCCTTTCAACGGAGAAGACGTGTCCAATGTGCCGGATCTGCCTACGAGCCTTGATCAATCTCTTGACGCACTTGAAAAAGATCATGAATTCCTTTCTCCGGCCTTTACTTCAGATCTGATAGAGGCATGGATAGAAAAAAAGAGAAAAGAGATAAGGATTGTCAATTCGATACCAAATCCGATAGAATACGAACTTTATTTTGGAATTTAAGGCGGTCATTTGACCGCCTTAAATTTTTTCTGATATCGATTTTGCTTGAAGAAAAAGCAGCAGATAATCTCGTCCACCAGACTTCGAATCCGTACCGGACATGTTGAATCCTCCGAAAGGCTGAACACCTATGAGAGCACCCGTTATCTTTCTGTTTATGTAAAGATTCCCGACGTTGAATTCCGCTTTTGCCCTTTTTATTCTGCTTTCATCTTTTGTGTAAACACCTCCGGTTAGACCATATTCAGTTGAATTGAATATTTTAACGGCATCGTCAAAATCTTTTGCCCTTATAACTGACAAAACCGGTCCAAAAATTTCTTCTTGTGCTATTCTTGAATTAGGTCCAACCTCGGCAAAGATCGTTGGTTCTATAAAAAATCCGACATTCCCGATTCTGTTTCCTCCAAGTACCAATTTTCCTTCTTTTTTACCAATTTCTATGTATCCCGTGATCTTTTTGAAAGCCTCATCACTTGAAACAGGCCCCATCCAATTTTCGAAATCGGCAGTGTCTCCAACTTTTATCTTTTTTGCCCTTTCAATTATTTTTTCGATTAATTTGTCGTAGATCGCATCAACCGCTATAACTCTTGAACAGGCAGAACATTTTTGTCCCTGATTTCCAAAAGCGCTTACCACTATACCCTCTGCCGCAGCGTCAAGATCAGCTGTTTCATCCACAACGATGGCATCTTTTCCACCCATTTCAAGTATGACACGCTTTATCCATTTTTGTCCTTCCTGATGTTTTGCGGCAAGTTCGTTTATTCGCAAACCCACATCTTTTGAACCTGTAAAGGCTATAAAACGTGTTCTTGGACTTTTGACAAGATAATCTCCAATTTTCGATCCAGCTCCCGGAACAAAGTTGAAAACGCCTTCAGGTAGACCTACCTCTGAGAAGATCTCTGCAACCTTTGCACCTATCACAGAAGCGATAGAGGCAGGCTTCAGCAGTACCGTGTTACCTGCAACTATGGCAGCAGCAGTCATACCGGTCAGTATGGCAACAGGAAAGTTCCATGGCGGAATGACAACACCAGTTCCTATCGGAACATATTTAACTTCATTTTTCTCTCCGTAAACCTGATAAGGTTTATACCCCTTCGAATATCTCAATGCTTCATGGGCATAATAATTCAGCGTATCTATCGCCTCGGCCACGTCTCCATCGGCTTCCATCCAGTTTTTACCGACTTCGTAGACCATCCAACTATCAAGTTCGTATCTTCTTTCATCCATGATCTTCGCAATTTTAACAAGATATGCTGCCCTTTCGGAGGCTTTGGAGAACCTCCATTCTTTAAAAGCGTTTTCTGCCGCATCGAAGGCCATATCAATTTCTTTTTCAGTGCAATTCGCAACGTATCCGACTACCTCTGACGGATTTGCCGGATTGACAGAAGTTATCTTATCACCTGTATCTATCCATTTTCCGCCTATAAACGCTTTGTAAGTTCTTCCAAATTGAGATCTTGATTTTCTGAGTGCCTCCTCCATCTTCGATTTATCTTGAGGAGATTTAAAATCAAGAATTCTCATGTTCTTAAATGCTTCGAGTCTCATCTGATTTTCCTCCTTTAAACGACATTATGTTCTCTTTCGATTCCGATTGTGAATCTATCCATTTTTAAATTACTCACATCTGTTGTTATAGTCCGACCATGGATGATCATCTCTGCCACAGATTCACCAACGGCAGGTGCTAACATGAATCCGTGACCGCTAAAACCCGTTGCGTATATAAAACGAGAGATATCTTTGCTTTCATCTATTATGGGCTGGGCATCCGGAGACATATCGTAGGCACCTGACCATTGTCTTATTATGTGGATGTTTTTAAGTAGAGGAAAATCTTTTATCATTTTTTCAGACATTTCCTCTAAAAATTCGATGGTATTTCCAAGATCTTCTCCACTTGCAGGATTGGCATCGCCCTGTCCCATCATCAAAGATCCATGATGCGTTTGCCTAACGTAATAATTATGGTTGAAATTTATGACAAGCGGATCGAGAAAATGGTTGACTGCCTCAGTTACGAGTATCTGGTGACGTTCTCCGTGAACTGGAATATCAACTCCGATCATCGATCCTATCTTCGGTGATTCAAAACCGGCCGCATCGACGACGATCTCTGTGTTTATATATCCGTTGTCAGTTTGAACGCCTGTGATTTGCCCATTTTGCACATCTATTCCAGTGACTGTTGTATGCGTCAAAAATTCTCCGCCCATCTTTCTTATGGCAATCGCATACGCTATGTTAGCCAGTTGGGGATTCGCATGGCCATCACTTTGACACCAACTGCCCAATTTTATGCCTTCGACGTTTATGAATGGAAATTTTTCTTTTATCTGATTTGGAGTCAATATTTCCACATCAAGACCTTGAGATTTTTGCATTCTCACGTTTTTTTCGAAATCGTCAACTTCGGAATCGGTGTAAGCCAAAAGCAGGTAGCCACCTTGGTAATACTCTATATCCATGCCGACATCTTTTTCAAATTCCTCAAAGAGTTTTACGCTTCTCATGGCGAGTTTTACGTTCATGGGCGAAGACCATTGCTGACGTATGCCACCCGCGCATCTTCCAGTTGATCCTGAAGATACATAAGATTTTTCGATCACGCATACGTTTTTCGTTCCCATCCTCAGCAAATTAAAAGCAATCGCACTTCCCACTATACCACCACCTATGACAACAACAGAGGCATGCTTCATCATTTTTTATCACCTCTTAGGAAAGCGGAAAATTCCACGGGCTTGACCGGTGGTCTTGATGTCCCATGCGAAAGTTTGGATATCGGTATGCCTGTTTTTCTTGATATTATGCCAAGAGTTATCATTTTGCAATTTTTGCCTCCACATGGTCCCATGGTAACTCTTGTGATTCTTTTTATTTCCTCAAAGTCTGTTATACCGGAATCTATCACTTTTTCTATCTGATCGACGGTTATTTCTTCACATCTGCAAACAAACGGGCTTTCTTTTTGAGGATACGTCACATGTCTAACAACGTCGACAAATTCTTTTGGCAGTTCAACGTACACGATATGCGTTTTATTGGAATTTTTGACGACTCTTTTAACCGTTAGATCACATACATAGTTTCCGTCTCTATCCATTCCCCACATTTTCTCGTTGGATTTGGGCAGAGGCAGGAATTCGTAAGGTATTCCAAGCGTCGCATTTGGCGATTCATCCAATTTTTCCATGAAAATTGCAAGGCCTGGGCAGGCGGTCACACATACGGCACAACCGGTGCATTTTAAAGGATCGAATACAGGCGGTGTGTTTATGTTCTCGCCCACTTTTATGGCATCAAATTTACATGCCAATTCGCACGAATTACAGGGAATTTCTTCTGTGCATTCTATGATGGCATGTAATTTGCCGTTTTCTGAATTTGGTAAGGGAGAAAATTTTGGCACTTCTATTTGAGGTGTCACTATACCCATTTTTTCGAGACCAGATCTTATCTTTAAAGATTTTGGACCGCTTCTGAAGATGGCAAGTGTTTTAATTTCGTTCGAAATTTCTTTTTCCAAATCAGTTTTTTTCACATCTTCGACTATCTGCATGGCGGCCAATTTACCTTCTATCATGGCAGTTGTGGCTTCCTCTATCGATGAAAGATCGCCAGCGACAAAAACGTCTGGATTCGTCGTACGCATTCTTTCATCATGCACAGGCACATATCCTCCGAGTTCCGGAATGTAAACGATTTTACATTTTGCCTGCTCGGCTAGTTCTGTAATGGGCATGAGCCCGACTGAAATACATATCGTATCTGCGACAATCTCTTTTTCTGTTCCGGCAATGACGTTGAATTTGTCATCGACTTCTGCTATAACGGCTCCTTGAACAGATTCGTCTCCTATTGCCTTGATTATCGTATGTTTGAGAAAAATCGGTATTCCAAGTCTTTTCGCCTTGTTGGCATGGACTTCGTATCCTCCAATTTTATCAAGTGCTTCAACTATTGCCCTTACTTCAACTCCAGTTTGGGCCAGTTGATAAGCAAGGATGAGTCCTATATTTCCGGATCCGATTATCAAAAAACGTTTTCCCGGAAAGATACCGTATTGGTTCATAAGGGTCTGTACTGCACCCGCCCCATAGACTCCTGGCAAATCCGAATTGATGAATGGAAGTTGCCTTTCCATTGCCCCAGTTGCTATAATGAGTTTTTTGTACTTCACCTGATCTTCATGCCCATCTTTAACGTAGGCTACCGTATTTTGCGGGTATATACCTATGACAGTTGAAGAAGTTAAAATATCCACCGGTTTTTTTTCAATTTTATCTATGAATTTGTTGGCAATCTCAAAACCCCTTGTTGAAGCATAATGGGCATGATCTCCGAAAAATTTGTGGGTTTGTTTTACAAGTTGTCCACCGAGCATGTCGTTTTCATCCAAAATCAAGGTTTTTACCTGATCTCCGAGTACTTCCGCTGCTGCCATTCCGGCAGGGCCTCCACCTATCACGACGGCATCGTATTCTTTCATACGAGTTCACCTTTTTCATGCTGACGCCTGATTTGCATCCCTGCTTTGACCTTTGTCATACAGGATCGAACATTGGGCATGCCATCTATTTCCATAAGACAGGAAGAACATTTGCCGACGGCACAAAACAATCCAGCAGGCCTTCCGTTTATCGGCGTGTACCTGAGTACTTTTATCCCCGCGGCATGCAAAGCGACAGCAACTGTTTCCCCTTCATAGGCTTCAATTTCATTGCCCTCGAAGAAGATCTTGACGCGTTTTTTTCTTGTGAAATTAAGGATAGGATGATCTAAAATCCTTCCTTCCATACGCTTCCTCCTCTTTTCCTGAATATCTATATTTTAAAATTCTGATACAATTTTATCATAAGAGCCGCCAGTCTCGCAATTCAACCTTTCAAACATCAAAGATCACTAAAGATCACTTGAATATATACTTGATCAACTTTAAATATGAAATCTGGCTCCGGCATTCGCCTTTCGTAACAGCAAATAAGTATTTGCCATTTACCGTTTACTTCTCACTATTCATTGCGTTTTCTACGCCCCACCTGCCATGGGCTACGTGCTACGTGCTGTTCATTCATTTCACTTTTAAAGGAGATTTAGTATATATCTTATCTTTGATTTTCTCCTACCGTCTTTTTTCGATCGTGCTGTCGCCGCGTACTGTGCGAAAGCATCGACCGAATGCGATATCTTTGTCCCTTTTGAAACTTCTCCGAAAATTTTTTATTTTTATTCAATTCGACCTCTTGACAAGGCAATATGAAAATGTTATACTGTTTAACGCTACTAATCAAGTTGTTTAATTATATAGGATTTATGGCATTAGAAATTTGCTTTTTAAGAGGAAGTGTTTTTCTTTTATCAGCAGTTGCACTTGGTTTGAGCGTTTAATATTTTAAACAAACTAACATCATTAAAGAGGATTATGATGGAAATAGGTGCAAAATTAAAAAGATTAAGGCTCTCGAAGGGATTCACCCAGGAAGAACTTGCTGAGAGGGCCGATTTGACAAAAGGATTCATATCTCTGCTTGAGAGGGACAGAACTTCCCCATCTATAGTTACTCTCGAGCAAATTTTAAACGTACTTGGAGTGAGTCTTAAGCAATTTTTCGCAGAAGAAGTTCCATCAAAAGTGGTCTTTACCAAAAAGGAAAGAGTTCCACTTTACGACGAACCTGAAGGCATAAAATCGATGCTTTTGATACCTGGCGTTGAAGACAAGAAAATAGATCCTAAGATAGTCATAATAAAGCCTGAAGGAGAAACTTTGGCAGAGAACTACCATGAAGGTGAAGAATTCGGATACGTAATAGACGGAAACGTTGAATTGTGGCTTGATGACATACGATTTAAATTAAGAAACGGCGATTGTTTCTATTACAAGGCCGATAAGAAACATCAGGTAAGAAATATTTCCAAATCAAAAAAAGCCATATTATTATGGATAACTATAGATTAAAGGAGGCGCCGCATATGAAGGCTCTCGGAAGGCATCTTCTTATTGAACTTTACGGTTGTGATGTGGCTATGCTTGATGACATAGCCGGAATTGAGGAACACATGATAACGGCTGCAAGAAAGGCAAATTCCACCGTTGTTAATTCTACTTTTCACCGATTCAGCCCTTACGGTGTTAGTGGTGTTGTCGTGATAGCAGAATCGCATCTGTCCATTCACACATGGCCAGAATACGGTTATGCCGCTGTTGACATTTTCACGTGTGGCGACTCCGTAGATCCTTGGAAAGCCTTTGAATATCTGAAAGATGTCATGAAATCTGAAAGAGAATCTGTACTTGAACTTCAAAGAGGAGAGTACGATAAAGTTGGTATTGGAGAAATGGAAGGTGTAAAAGTTGGCTAAGGAGAATATGTCTTTCTTTTTTGAAGAAACCGTTGCGGGAGGAAATGTCGGAACGATATTTCGGGTGAGTAAAATAGATTTTTCAAAGCAGAGTGCGATCCAAAAAATAGATATCTTTTCGACTCCGGATCTGGGAAAAGTTTTGGCTATGGATGGAATGATTCAACTTAACGAAAGATGGGAATTCACATATCATGAAATGATAGTCCATATTCCACTTTTCTCCCACCCTAATCCCGAGAATGTACTTGTCATAGGCGGAGGAGATGGAGGAGCGGTAAGAGAAATCTTGAAGCATAAATCGGTAAAACACGTTGATCTTGTCGAAATAGATCCCGAGATCATAAAGATATGCAAGGAAAATTTTCCGACAGTTGCATCGAAAATAACCAATCCAGCCGTTTATATTTACAACGAAGACGGTAAGAATTTCGTCGCTCGGAAACATGATCAATACGACGTTATAATCGTCGATTCAACAGATCCATACAAAGGAGCCGGCAATTCGCTCTTTACAGGTGAATTTTACGCATCGTGTAGAGATGCTCTCAGAGAAGATGGTACAATGTCCGTTCAGGCAGAAAATCCTGTTTACGATTCCAAAGAGATGGAAAGATGTTTTGGAGAAATAAAAAAGGCTTTTTCAATTGTTAAACCGTACGTTGCTTTTGTGCCAATGTACCCATCCGGCTTTTGGGTTTTCGCTTACGCGTCAAAAAACATGGATTCTTCATTTAAAGGAGAAGAATCCCGAATAAAAGCACTTGACGGTACTTTGATTTATTATAACCGAAAAATTCACGATGCTGCTTTTGTAATCCCAACCTTCCTTGAAAAACTCATTGGTTGATTTCTCTTAGAACCTGAGGTATCAAATCAGCGAGGTCTCTTACAAGCATGGAGGCCTCGCTGTTGTTTTGAGAATAAATTTCTGCCGCCCTTCCATGTATGTAAGCGGAAAGTTTGGCCGCATCAAAAGCACAAAGTCCCTGGGCCATAAAGCCTGCTATCATGCCGGTTAATATGTCTCCCGTTCCACCTTTGGCAAGGGCGCTGTTGCCGGTTATGTTAAGGGCATATTCCCCGTCAGGTTTTGCCACCACGGTTGTTGGCCCTTTCAAAAGTACATTTACATTTCTCATCTTTGAAAATTCGAGTGCATGCTTTACAGGGTCTGAAATCACTTCTGCTATGTTTTGAGATGTAAGTCTTGCGAATTCTCCCGGATGGGGGGTTAAAATCATTTTTGGGTTGAACTGATATCGATCAACATCCTTTGAGATCAAGTTAAGACCATCGGCATCGATGACGAGGAATTTATCTTTCCATACCTCGAGGATATATTTTACGAGTGCTTCACTCTCTGCTTTTGTTCCAAGACCCGGGCCGATGGCCATGACATCCGATTTTTCCGCAATCTCGTCTATAATTTTGATGCTTTTTAAAGATATAAAATCCGTATCTGGAAGTGGAATTGCTATTGCTTCGGGTAAAATTGACGTGATAACCGTGTTGAAAGGCGAAGGGGTAACAACGGTGACAAGGCCACTTCCAACTTTCAAAGCACCGAGTGCTACCATTGATGGTGTACCCGTATAACTTGAAGAGCCGGATATGACAAGCACTCTTCCGAAAGTACCCTTGTTAGAGAATGCAGGCCTTGCGGGAACGAGTTTTTTTGCATCATCAAAAGTCGTTACTTCTCCTTTTAATTCCATCGATTCGACGAGTTTTTCTGGAATTCCTATTTTTTCCGTTTTGACCTTTCCACAGTACGATCTTGCCGGATGCAAAAGCATGCCTTTCTTCATAAGACCAAATGTTATCGTCATGTTCGCTTTTACGCAACTTTGAGATACATGGCCAGTGTCTGCATCCATTCCGGTCGGCAGATCGATTGAGATCGTGTACTTGGAATGATTTATGATGTCTATGATCTTTGACAATTCTTTTCCAATTTGACCTTTAGAACCCGTACCGAGAATACCATCCACAACTATATCCGCGTTTTTCACATCTTTGGTAAGATCGTAATTTTCATGATATTCAACACACTCAACGTCCAATTTTTTGAGTATGGAAAGATTTTTCTTTGCAAGATCGGATGACGGTTCGCCGAATACAAGACAGACTTTAACCGTCGATCCCGATTCTAAGAGATATCTTGCCAGGGCCAGTGCATCGCCTCCGTTGTTACCTTTTCCCGCAAATACAAGAATGTTTTTCCCATCGAGGTTTCCAAACTCTTCTTTGATGGCAGCGTAAGAGGAAGAAGCCGCATGTTCCATCATCAAAGCGCCGTCTATACCGTAAATCTCAGAAGTTTTAGATTCGATCTCTTTCATCTCAATGGCATTTACGATTTTCATTTTATCTCCTTTAACTTTTTCGAGCAAGGATTCTCCTGTGATGTGAGTATGTCACATGAGTATTTCGTAAAGATAATAATCTCTCAAAAGTTCTATGCAGAACATGTCTCTTTCGTATCCATATTGTGAGATATCATTTGAGATACTTTTTACATCGGCAGCAGTTGCTTTCCCCTGAAGATAATTTCCGTAAACCGTCGAGTAAGTTTTTAAAAGTCCGTTAATTTTAGAATCGTACAAATTGACGACATTTACAAGTATGTTCATATCATCAAAATATTTCTTCTTCTGAACGTTTTCTACATTCTGTACTGTTTGCTGAGATGTCTGATTCCATGAATATTGAACGGAAATTGAAAATGAAGAACTCTGATTTTGAAGTATAGAACCGTTAATTCCAAAAGATAAATCTGAATTTTGAGATGGTTGAGCGTATTGATAATAGGGTGTAAAAGTTTTTGGAATGTTGGGGACGTTCAAAGCGGGAAATGAAAAATTGTCCATGTGAATGTTCAAAAGCGTATTCACCATGTTGAGATCGTAAACATACTCAGATTTCATAAGGGCTACGTTGGCTTGATTTTGAAGAGAGGTCGATTGATCACTTTCGTAATTTATCATCGTCTTCATCTTCATGGCATCGAAGAAGTAATTTATCACATCCATCCTAAGTTTGTTTCTATCACTTATGTATTGGGACGAAAATGCAGATTGACTTCTCTGATATGAATTTGGATCGAAGATTGCAGATATTGAAATTTCACTGTTGGATGATATTCCAACGTTTAAATTAAGGTTTTTGTATATGCCAATGCTCACAACACCCGTTGCGACGTATGAAACTGGATTCGAACCAATCGTCATTGAACCGGCAGCACCATAAATACCAAAAGAAGTTATGCCGGTTAAAGAGGAGATGTTGTTGACGTAGTTAATGGATGAGATGTTATCGGCCAATTTTAAGAGATCTTCTATAGTTTGCCCCAAGGCAACGCTTACGATCATAGATAAAATCGATAAAATTGTTACGATGGATAAAATTCTTTTCAATTTGTGACACCTCCATTGGCTTTGTCCTGTGCAGACTTTGTTTTCAAAGAAAGTATCGTTTCTCTCATTTCATCTATTTGTGCATATAGTTTCTTTATGGTTGAATTGTATTCTTCAAATTGTTTCCTTTGATCGTCTATTATCGTTCTTATACGATCCTGACATTCTTGCTTTTCCTTCATTATCCCCGTTTGATATTCCATGTTAGATCTTACCGAGATCCCTTCTATCTCTTTTTTGTGATCTAATTGGATCCTTTCAAGATCCGATTTTAAACTTTCCACTTTACCTGAAAGATTTTCGTTTTCTCTGGTAATTTCTTCAACATGTTTTTCCATTTCTGCGATTTGCGTTTTTAAAGATGCATTTTCAACTTTTATCGCTTTGCATGATTCTATTTCTGATTCGATCGTTTTAATTTTCTCTTTGTATTCTTTTATGAGTTCAAGATTGGTTTCATCCTTTTCGGTCAAATCTTTCAAATTTTTCTTGAGCGTGTTTTTTTCATTCTCAATTCCTTCGAAAGCGGATTTGATTTTCGAAAGTTCATCTGAAAGACCTTTGTTCTTTTCAACCATGCTTTGGAGCAGTTTTTCTTTTTCTTCAATTTCTTTTTTGCATTCTGAATTTATGCTTTCTACTTCAAGTTTAGAATCTTCTATCAAGCCTGAATAAAGATCCCTTATCCTTGAAAGATGACCTTCAAGTTCGGAAAATTCTTTGACACGATCTTCGTGACCGGCGTTTTGGGCTTCATAACTTTCTATGAGTTTAGAAAAAAATTCTTTTCCGGTAACGCCAGAATTTTTTATCGCATTCATGATTCGATCTTTTAGTTCTTCGTCAATTTTAACCGAGTAAGTTGTATCTCCCATTAGACACCTCCGTTGGCTTATGTTGAATTAAGTATACCAAATTATTTCAAAGTTTAAAAGGTATATATAGGTAAACTCACAAATTAACGGACTTATACCTTTCATTCATTTCTTCACGTTCTATTCCGATGTATCTAAGCGTTATTTTAGGACTGGAATGATTGAGCATTTTTTGAAGCATCGCTATATCCGTTCCATTTTTGTATTGATGATATCCAAATGTTTTTCTAAGTGTATGAGTTCCGACATTTTCCTTTATTCCGGCACTTTTGCAATATTTGTTTATCATTTGCCATGCCGCGATCCTGCTTATCGGTCTCGATCCACCGTTTCTTTTCCTGCTCTGGAAAATCCATTCTTCACTATCAACCTTTTCTACTTTTTCCATGTAAAATTTGACACTTTCAACAACAGCATCATTAAGGGGAAATTTTTTCGTCTTTCCAGTTTTTTTCTCCTTTACAAGCACTTCTTCTCTTATTTTTCCATTCTGGTAGACGATATCTCTCCATTTTAGTTTCAGAATATCAGATATTCTAAGTCCTGCATTTATGCCCAAAGTGAATATCAGAAGATCTCTAAAATCTTGTTTTTCTGTCATCAAGCGCTTGACTTCTTTTATTTTTGATAAATCTTTTATTGGGCTTACCTCACGCATTTTCAACACCCCCAAGGGCATTTTTCAATTTTTCAAGTCCTGTCAAAAGCAACTCACGTGGCATGGCGATGTTCATCCTTTGAAAGCCACTTCCTCCGATGCCAAACAAATTTCCATCGTCAAGTGCAAGATGTGCTTTTTTGATGATAAGATTCGAGAGATTTTCATCCGAAAGCCCAAATCTCCTGAAATCAAGCCATGCAAGATAAGTACCTTCAGGTTTTATGAGTTCGACTTTTGGCATTTCTTTATCAAGGAATGATTCCAAAAATTTCAAGTTTCCCGTAAGATATTCAAGCAAAGCATCAAACCATTCATCACCGTACGTGTAAGCGGCCTGAGTGGCAACAATGGAAAATATGTTCGACGTCTCAACATCAAGATTTTCAAGCGTTATCTCAAACTCATCCCTTAACCTCTTATCGGGTATCACAACTATTGAAGAAGGTATACCTGCAAGATTAAAAGTTTTGTTTGGTGCCAAGAATGTCACCGTATTTGCTTTTGAATAAAAAGACAAAACGGAAGTGTGCGTGTTTGGTTCATAAACAAAATCAGAATGAATCTCGTCCGATGCGAGAATGAGGTCGTTTTTATCGCATATATCCAAAAGTTCTCCAATCTCCTGATGATTCCAAACTCTTCCAACAGGATTATGAGGATTGCAAAGAATCACCATCTTTGTTCTGCTCGTTATCTTTTTCCTTAAATCTTCAAAATCCATTGAATATCTTTTGTTTTCAAATTTAAGCGGATTGTTGACGATAATTCTTCCGTTGTTTTTTATAATTCTGAAGAATGGGTAGTAAACCGGAGGTTGAACTATGATTTCATCGCCTGGTTTTGTATAGGCAAGTACCGCTATCGTTAGAGCAGATACAACACCAGCACCGTCGACAATCCATTCTCTTTTTATGTCGAGGTTATGTCTTCTTGCCATCCAGCCGATTATCGAGTTGTAAAAGTTTTCCGGCCTGAAGGTATACCCAAAAATTCCTTGTTCTGCTCGCATTTTTATCGCTTCAACGATCTCTTGAGGGACTTTGAAATCCATGTCCGCTACCCACATCGGAAAGAGTTCTTCTCTTCCGAACATCTTAGTCATTCCTTCCCATTTTACTGAATTTGTGCCATGTCTGTCGATTATTTCATCAAAATTGTAGCGTTTGCGCTCCATCTTTTATCCTCCATGGTTGTTATTTAGAATTTTGAATTTAACAAAAGGAGATTATGTTAAATTCGATTTTGAAAAAATTATAGCATAAATTCGAAGAAAGTAAATGTATCACCTTTTGCTTTTAGTTTATTATGGTTTACTTAGTAAACTTAGATATTTATATGGTAAACCTAAAATAAATATTTCATAGGAACATGAATTCTATTCAAAGTAAATTTTGCCTATCTTGCATCTTTAGAAAATTTGATCTATAATTTCAACACACTAAATCTTCAACCACTCAGTTGTAAAGTAAAACGTTTTATCTCGATTGGCAGTACGCTTGATATACATATAAAATACTCATGATGTGCGTGAACGTAACAACATTGGAATTAGAATATGTGCATTCATGAAATGTTTGCAAATAAGTTCCAAGGCGATTCCGGCTCGCAGGCCGGAATGACAGAAGGGTTAAAGGATGACGGGACTGAACATCACAGACCTGTTCGGAGGGGATAGAAGCACACACACCGTCATTCTCCCCGATCAGGTTGAAAGTGATGCTAAAAATACGAGATTTATACTAAATCTCTTTTAGAAATGAACATTTGCGTTCGGCGCAGGGCATGATGCCTCGAGGTGGCCTTCGCAGCGCAGCGAGGACAGACACCGAAAGGCGAATGCCGGAGCCAACGATATTTCATATTTAAAGTTGATC